>Ga0157370_10005118_pt1 | contig 14790 bp, 13 predicted proteins | sample C35metaG_FD_113463 | JGI IMG/M metagenome (GOLD analysis project Ga0157370, IMG submission 113463) | Corn rhizosphere microbial communities from Kellogg Biological Station, Michigan, USA - C3-5 metaG | ecosystem: Host-associated > Plants > Roots > Rhizosphere > Soil | place: USA: Michigan...
CTTTCTGACCAAGCCGTTCAGCCCCAAGAAGCTGTACGCGCGCGTCGCCGAGCTTGCCGGTGTCTCCACCGACGAATCGGGCGTCGGCGGCGCATGAGCCGCTGGGCGGTGGTCCTTGCCGGTGGGATCGGCTCGCGGTTCTGGCCGTTGAGCACGCCGTCGCGTCCAAAGCAGCTCCTGCCGTTGGTGACGAACGAGCCGTTGCTCGCCGACTCGGTCGCTCGGCTCTCGCCGATCGTTGCTCCCGAGCGTGTGTTGATACTCACCAACGAGGCGTTGGTGCCGGCGATTGCAGAAATGCTCCCCGATCTTCCGCGCGCGAACCTCGTGGCGGAGCCCCGCGCCGGCGGCACGGCCGCCGCGCTCACCTGGGCCGCTCAGGAGATCGCGCGCCGCGACGGCCCGGATGCCGTCATGATGTCCGTGCATGCCGACTGGTCGGTCTCGGACGCGCCGGGCTTCCAGCGTGCGCTGACTCGCGCGGCCGACGTCGCCGAGCGGCACAGCGTGCTGGTGACGGTCGGTGTGGTGCCGACGCGTCCCGATCCGGGTTTCGGATACATCCAACCCGGCCAGCCGCTCGAGGACGGCGTGCGGCGCGTGGCGCGATTCGTCGAGAAGCCCGACCGGGCGCGCGCCGCGGAGATGTGCCGCGAAGGATACCTCTGGAACTCGGGCATTTTCGTGTGGCGCGTCGGCGACTTCCTGGATGACGTGCGGCGGCTGACGCCGGAGATCGCGCCGGCGTTGCATGCGCATGCCCACGACATCCGCGGCTTCTTCGCCGCCGTGAGCCCGGTCTCGGTGGACGTCGGCGTGCTGGAGCGCAGCACGCGCGTGGTGGTGATGCCGGGCGACTTCGGTTGGGACGACGTCGGAACCTGGGGCGCGCTCAAGCGCGTCCGCGCCGTAGACGCGGCGGGAAACGCCGTCCAGGGGCGCGTCCACGCGGTCGACGCGAGAGAGAACGTCGTGCACGCCGGCGGGGCGACGGTCGTGCTGTACGGTGTGTCCAATCTGGTAGTCGTCGTCGACGATGGTCTGGTGCTGGTGACGACGATCGACCGGTCGACGGATTTGAAAACGCTCATGGACGCTCTTCCGCGCGGCGTCCGCGAACACGAGCCAGTGTGATGAGCCGGGCGGCGGCGGCCGAGACTCCGCGGCCATGACCGCACTCTACCTCTACGACGACGCGCGCGTCCGCGCCTTCGAGCCGTTCGCCAGCACGCGGCCCGTGTCGGAGATGGTCGCCGGTGTGCTTTCCATCCGCGATCGCTGGCGTCTCGTCGCGCCGCTCCACGAATCGTGGTTCCTCGCCGGCAAACGGCACGAGCTGTTCGACGAGCCGGGGGCACAGTCCGCCAGCGGGGTGATCCCCGCGGGTGCCATCGTTGCTCTCGCGCGGTGCGCGCCCGCGATTCCGCGCGACCGGGCGGCGGCGGGACGCCGCTTCGCCGCGTGCAGCATGTGGCGCTGCGGCGACCGGCTCGCGGCGGTTCGCATCAAGGACCCGCTCGACGCATCGGCGTTCGACGACGGTACGCTCGGACTCGAGGAGCTGCATGCCGGCACGGGGGCCGTTGGCGCGATCGACGGCTGGTGGCTCGACGACGTGTGGGATTTCGTCCGTCTCCTGCCGGAGCAGTTGGCGAGCGACATCGCGCGCCTCGCGAGCGCGCGAGAGACGACGACGCCCCCGCCCGCGCACACGACCATCCTCGGAGACGACTCGGTCACCGTGATCGGGCGGGCTGAGCGGGCCCCGAGCGCCGGGGAAACGATCATCGAGCCGCATGTGGTGCTCGACGCGTCCACGGGACCGATCTACATCGACGCCGGCGCGCACATTCGATCGTTCACGCGGATCACCGGGCCGTGCTACATTGGCCGCGACGTCAGCGTCATGGGCGGAGACATCACCGGCTGCTCGATCGGCGCCGTCTCCAAGGTTCGCGGGGAGCTCAGCGGAACGATCGTCCTCGGGCACTCGAACAAGGGACACGACGGCTTCGTCGGGCACTCGTATCTGGGGCGCTGGGTCAACCTGGGCGCCGGAACCATCACCAGCAATTTAAAGAACACGTACGGCAGCGTGTCGCTCTGGACGCCGGATGGACTGCGGGATACGGGGATGCAATTCCTCGGTACAATGTTCGGCGATCATGTGAAGACGGGCATCGGCCTGCGGCTGACGACCGGGACCGTGCTCGGCGCGGGCGCGAACGTGTACGGGGCGATGCCGCCCAAGGTGGTTGCGCCGTTCGCGTGGGGCGACGGCCCTCCCTATTCGCTCTACCACGCCGATAAGTTTGTCGAGACCGCCGCACGAATGATGGCGCGGCGTCACGTCGAGTTGACGGATCGTGCCCGCCGCCACCTCACGTCGGTGCACGCCGGGCGCTGGACCATAGATCCGCCAGGCGAAATGGGGTCAGACTCTCAATGAAGTTGTGGATGCTCGGCAGCGGCAGCAGCGGCAACGCGATCCTTGTCGAGTGCGACGGATCGCGGATTCTCATCGACTGCGGGTTCGGCACGCGCACGCTGGCCGGGCGGCTCAAGCCGATCGGCGTCGATCCGCGCTCGATCGAAGGGTGTCTCATCACGCACGAGCACAGCGATCACGTCAAAGGCGCCGGGGCGGCGGCCAAGCGCTGGGGCTGGGGCGTGTTCGCCACGCCGGGGACGGCGCTGGCGTCCGAGCTGGCCAAAACCCACGTGCACACCTTCGAGCCGGGAATGACCGTCGACTTTCCGCGCATGTCGGTGCAGTCCGTGCCGACGCCGCACGATGCGAATCAGTCGGTCGGCTTCGTCGTCACGAGTCGGTCGACTGGCGCGCGGGCCGGGCTGTTCTACGACATCGGGCATGTGAGTCGAGCAATCGCGTGCGCCTGCCACGGGCTCGACATTCTGGTGCTCGAATCCAACCACGACGACGATCTGCTGCGAAACGGCCCGTACCCGCGCTGGCTACAGGCGCGCATTGCGAGCAAGATCGGGCACCTGAGCAACCGCGACGCCGGCACGTTCGCGCGCACGGCGGTGACGCGCGAGCTCAACCACCTCGTGCTCGCACACTTGAGCGAGAAGAACAACACGCCGCGCGTGGCGCTGTCGGCAATGAAGGGCGCGATCGCGCGGACGCGATTTCGCGGCGGCGTGGCGGCGGCCAGTCAGGACGTGGTGCTTGGGCCGTTCACGCCCGGGACGACCCGCGCGGAGCAGCCGGTCCAGTACGCGCTGTTCTGAGCCGCGCCCCGGCGCACCGAGCCGCCTCGAGCGCGCGACCTACGGCGTGCGCTTCGGCGACGGGCCGATCTTCCCCTCCGCCTGTGCGAGCAGCGCTCGTGGATCGTAGATGACGCCCGACTTCATCACGAGCTGCACGTGCCGCGTGTTTCTGATGTCGACGAGCGGATTGGCCTCGACGACGAACAGATCGGCGAGCTTGCCCACCTCGAGCGTTCCGAGCTTGTCCGATACGCCGAGTGCGCGCGCACCGTTGATCGTGGCGATCCTGAGCGCCGCGGCCGGTGGAATGCCCGCGAGCACCAACGTGTGAAGCTCGCGATGCGCGGAGAAGCCGGCGATGAATTCGCCCGTGCTTGGATTGTCCGTACCGAGAGTGAGCAGCCCGCCGGCGTCATAGAATGCTTTGGTCGTGCGCCGCATCGCCCAGTATAGGGAATCCCACGACGCGACCGCCTTTCGTGGCGGCTTCGTCTTGACCCAGGCCTGGACCTCCGGCGTGAAGAACTTCCGCTCGTCCACCCAGTAATCGAAGCCGTCCTGCAGCTGGCTGAAATACACCGGCGCGGTGATCGTCGGATCGAACATCACGTGATGCGAGATGAACAGCTGCACGATGTCCTTGAACTGTTTGGAGCTCGTGTCGACCATCGACCATGAGGGATACGCCGGCTTTGTGGGGTCGAGCTGATCGCCGCCCAGGATGTGCTCGACGCGGTCGATCCCCATGAGAATCGCGTCGCGCGCGTTGGTGGTGTTGCGAAAGCCCGACTCCAGGTGCGCCGTCACCGTCAACCCGTGCATGTGTGCGCGCTCGATCAGCGCACGCAGATGTTGCGGCGCGATGCCCTTGGCTTTGAATGCGCGGGCGCCCTTTGCCGCCCACTCGTCGACGTCGCGGTAAATGTCCTCGTCGGTCGCGTTCTGATTCCAACCGCGCCGCGCCGTGCCGAAGTAGGGGCCGGAATTGTAGATCCGCGGCCCGATCTGTTGTCCCGCATCGATGCGCTTGCGCGTCTCCATCATCCCCTCGGGATCGTACTCGCCGGCGGGAAAGGTCGACGTCACCCCATTCGCGAGGAAGATGAGCGGATTATAAGTATACTCATCACTCCGCAGGGCGTTCTGACCCAGTGTCATGTTGTAGTGCGCGTGCACGTCGAACAGGCCCGGAAGGACGTACTCCGTCTCCCGCAGGTCGACCACGCGCGCGCCGGCCGACTCGCTCGCCGTGATCGGACGGTTCACCGCCATCAGCCGCCCGGCCACGACGAGGATTCCGCGATTGGGGACGACCGTGTCCCCCGTGCCGGTGAACAGATATCCGCCCCGGACGACGATCGGCTGCCGCTGCATGGCCGGACTCTGCGCCCGCGCGGGCTCCGCCCAGGCGAACACGAGGAGCACGAAGTGCGCGAGGAGCACGAGCGGCGCGACCGATACGCGTACCGCGGGTACAGCGTGTCGGACGTTCGCCCCGGGAACGACCCGCTCCACTCGTCGCGCAATCGACGGCACGGCCATGACATCTCCAGTATGGATGGGTTGACACGATCATACGAACTCCGGGTACACCAATGCAAACGGGCGCCGACTGGGCGCCCGTTTGTTGAATCGATCGGTGGAACGGCTCAGTACATGCCGCCCATGCCGCCGCCCGGCGGACCGCCGGCGTGCGGTGCTTCCTTCTCCTTCTTCTCGACGATCAAGGCTTCGGTCGTGAGCAGGAGCCCGGCGATCGACGCCGCGTTCTGCAGCGCCGTGCGGGTGACCTTCGTGGGGTCGATGACGCCCGCCTGCACGAGGTTCTCGTACGTGTCGGTGAGGGCGTTGTAACCAAAGGCGTCGTCCTTCGACGCGCGGACCTTTTCCACGACGATCGAGCCTTCACCACCCGCGTTCTGCACGATCATGCGGATCGGCTCCTCGATCGAGCGACGCACGATGTCGACGCCGATCTGCTCGTCGGCATCGAGCTTGAGGCCCTTGAGCGCGCGCTGCGCGCGAATGAGCGCCACGCCGCCGCCCGGGACGATGCCCTCTTCCGCGGCCGCCTTCGTCGCGTGGAGCGCATCTTCGACGCGGGCCTTCTTCTCCTTCATCTCGGCTTCGGTCGCCGCGCCGACGTTGATCACCGCCACGCCGCCCGACAATTTCGCCAACCGCTCCTGGAGCTTTTCCTTGTCGTAGTCGGACGTGCTCGAATCGATCGCGACGCGGATCTCCTTGATGCGGCCCTGGATCTTGTCATCACCGCCCGCGCGGTCGATGATCGTCGTGTTGTCCTTGTCGACCACGATGCGCTTGGCGCGACCGAGATCGGTGACGACGGCGTTCTCGAGCTTGAATCCGACTTCCTCACTGATGACCTGACCGTTGGTCAGCACCGCGATGTCCTGCAGCATGGCCTTGCGGCGATCGCCGAAGCCGGGCGCCTTGACGGCGCAGACCTTGAGCGTGCCGCGAAGCTTGTTGACCACCAGCGTCGCCAGCGCCTCGCCCTCGACGTCCTCGGCGATGATGAGCAACGGGCGGCCCTGCTGCGCGACCTTCTCGAGGACCGGGAGCAGATCCTTCATCGACGAGACCTTCTTGTCGTGGATGAGAATGAACGCGTCCTCGAGCACGGCTTCCATCTTCTCCGGGTCGGTGACGAAGTACGGCGAGACGTAGCCGCGATCGAACTGCATGCCTTCGACCGTCTCGAGGTTCGTCTCGAGGCCCTTGGCCTCCTCGACGGTGATGACGCCGTCCTTGCCGACCTTGTCGAACGCTTCGGCGATCAGGTTGCCGATCTCCGCGTCGTTGTTGGCCGAGATGGCGCCGACCTGCGCGATCTCCTTCTTGCCGCTGGTCGGGACGCTGATCTTCTTGAGCTCATCGACCACCGCCTGCACGGCCTGATCGATCCCGCGCTTGATGGCCATCGGATTGGCGCCGGCCGTGACGTTCTTGAGGCCTTCGCGGAAGATCGCTTGCGCGAGCACGGTCGCCGTCGTCGTGCCGTCGCCGGCGATGTCCGACGTCTTGGTGGCGACTTCCTTCACCATCTGCGCACCCATGTTCTCGAGGGGATCCGAGAGCTCGATCTCCTTGGCCACGGTGACGCCGTCCTTGGTGATGGTCGGTGCGCCGAACTTCTTGTCGATCACGACATTTCGGCCGCGGGGGCCGAGCGTGACCTTCACCGCTTCGGCGAGCTGGTCGACGCCGCGCTTGAGCGCCGCGCGCGCGTCCACGTTGAAATGCAGTTCCTTGGCTGCCATATGAGTACAGTCCTCAGGGTGTGAAAGTGAATCCGGGTGCTGGTTACCAGCAATTATCCGATGATCGCGAGCACGTCGGACTCGCGCAGGATGAGATACTGCTCGCCGTCGACGGTGACCTCGGTGCCGCTGTACTTCCCATACAGCACCTTGTCGCCGACCTTGACTTCCATCGGGACGCGCTTGTCCTTCTCGTATCGGCCCGGTCCGACCGCGATGATCTCGCCCTGCTGGGGCTTCTCTTTGGCGGTGTCCGGGATGTACAAGCCGCCGCGCATCTGCTCGGATTCCTCGAGCGCGCGAACGACGACGCGGTCGGCGAGCGGGTTGACCTTCACGTTGGTTTTGGTGGCCATACGGGGTGCTCCTCCCTGTCTATGCCTGCGGTGAAAATGGTGTGACTGGTGCTTAGCACTCACTGAGCAAGAGTGCTAATCGCCCGAATCATAGATCACCAGGGAAGGCGCGTCAAGGCCCGGACACGAGCCGAACAACGCACGCAATTCGTTGTAGAATAATGTTTTAGGCTAGCTCAGCCGGTCGCCGGATCAGCGAATGGGCGATCTCCAGCCCCTGGAGCGTGAGGTATGGCTCCACCCGGTCGAACGTCGAGCACAGAGTCGCCATCGTCTCGGCGAATCCGCCGGTCGCGATCACGATGGGCACCTGCGTCCGCGGCCAGCTCTTCTTGATTCGCCCCACGATCCCGTCGATCGCGTCGGCCGCGCCGAACAACACCCCGGCGCGGATGCACTCCTCCGTGCGCTTCCCGATCACCCGGGCCGGCACCACGAGCTCCGTGGCCGGCAGCTTCGAGGTGCGCCGCGTCAGCGTCTCGGCGGACGTCAGCACGCCGGGCGCGATGACGCCGCCCAGGAACACGCCATCCGCCGTGATGCAGTCGAACGTCGTCGCCGTGCCCATGTCGACGACGATTGCGTCGCGCACGTACGTCCGGCTCGCCGCCAGCGTGTTGATCAACCGGTCGGCCCCCACCGTGAGCGGCTCGTCGACGTCGAGCGTGATCGGCAGCGGCGTCCGCGCATCCACGATCAACGGCTCGCCGACGCGAAAGTACTGCTGGCACGCGTCGCTCAACGACCCCGTCACGCGCGGCACGACGGATCCGATCGCCACGCTCTCCACGACCTCGGGCAAAAAGTCGTCGGCGGCGAGCAGCGACCGAAGCAATACGCCGAATTCGTCGGGCGTGCGCGATACGTCGGTCATGATGCGCCAGTGTCCGCGCAGCTCGGATTCGCTGAACAACCCGATCGTCAGCTCGGTATTTCCGACATCGAACACGAGGATCACAGCGCTTCCTCCAAGACGAGAGAGCCCGCGCGAATGATAGCGAGTTCGGGACCGATGTCGACCACGAGTGCCCCGCTGGAGTCGATCCCCCGGACGACGCCGGCAACGGGCTCCCGGCACCGCCGGCCCGCCACCGCGTCGCGCACCGCGAACGCATCGAGCTCCCCTTGCTCGAGCGCGCCCACGCGTGCTGCCGCAGCCCGCATCGCCGCTACCATCCGCGACAGGACCTCGACGCGTGAAACACCCGCCGCGAGCCCCGCCGCAGGCAAATCCCCCGCGGGGGCGCGCACGTTGACGCCGACGCCGATCGCCGTCCACTCGGGTGCGGCGTCGCGCCACCGCGCCTCGACCAGCACGCCGCCGAGCTTTCCCGGCCCGACGTAGAGATCATTGGGCCATTTGAGCCGCACCGGCGCGGCGGAGAACGCGTCGAGCACCGGCGCCAGCGCGAGGCCGATGCGCAGCGACAATACATCGAGCGACGCCGCATCGCGCGGGCGCTCGACGAGTGTGACCCAAATGCCGGCGCCGGCATCGGAGCGCCAGGAGCGACCCATTCGGCCGCGGCCGCTCGTCTGCGCGTCGGCAACGATGAGCGTGCCGGCGGGCGCGCCGTCCGCCGCCAAGGCGTGCGCCACGTCGAGCGTAGATCCGACCTCCTCGAACAGAGCGACGCGCGGCAGTCCGAGCCGCGCCGCGAGATCCTCGCTGCTGCAGCCGTCGTAGCGCACAGCCGATCGTGTCGCCGGGGGGTCAGCGGCTGAGGGCAATGGCGAGGACGATGAGCCCGACGACCACGCGATACGCGGCGAACACGCCGTAGCTTCGCCGGAGGACGAACCGCAGCAACACGCCGATGGCGAGCCATCCGCTCACCGCCGAAGCGAGAACGCCGACGACGAGCGGCGCGCTGAGTCCTTCCGTTCTAAGGACCTGCGGCACCTTGAGCAGCGCCGCCGCCGCGATGATCGGCATGCTCATGAGAAAGCTGAACACCGCGGCGCCCTCGCGCGTGAGTCGAAGGGCGCGGCCGGCGGTGATCGTCGAGCCGGACCTCGACACGCCGGGAATGATCGCGAACATTTGCGCGAGTCCCACGAGCAACGCATCCATCCAGCGCATCGATTCGAGCGGCCGGTCCCTGGCCGCCTGTTTGTCCACCCACCACAACACGATGCCCATGACGATCAGCACCGTGGCGATCAGCCGGGGATCGCGGAACACGGTCTCGGCGTACTTCTCGAGCGCGAGCCCGGCGATCGCGCCCGGAATCGTGGCGATGACGAGGTATATCACGCGCCGTTCCTCTTCCGTCTCGACGCGGTGATGGACAGCGATGCGCGCCGCGGCGCCAACCAGCGCCGCCCACTGCACGCGGAAATACCAGAGCACGGCGATGAGCGTTCCGAAATGGAGGGCAACGTCGAACGCGAGCCCCGGGTCGCGCCAATGGAACAACCAGGGTGCGATCGCGAGATGCGCCGAGCTGCTGATCGGCAGGAATTCCGACAATCCCTGGATCGCCCCGAGGACGAGCGCTTGGAGAACGGTCACGGAGTCGAGGATCGAGACGGTGCGCCCGCCGCGGCCGCGTTGCCCGGCGACTGCGCGAGGGTGTACTCGTAAAACGCCTCGTAGTCGGCGACGATGGACTCGAGCGAGAACCGCTCGCGCGCGTCGGCGGCTGCCAGCGTGCTCATTGCCTGCCACCGGTCGGTGTCGCGCAAAATGTCGATGGCGGCGGCGGACATCGCGTCGACGTCGCCCACCGGACAAAGGACACCGGTTTCGCCGTCGCGCACCACTTCGGGCAGGCCACCCGTGTTCGTCGCGATCACGGGCACCCCGCAGGCGAGCGCCTCGAGCGCACTCAGGCCGAACGATTCGCTCGCCGACGGAAGCAGGAACAGGTCCGCGCCGGCGAGCAGCGGCGCCACCGCCTCGATCTTCCCGAGAAAGAACACCTTCTCGTGAAGCCCGAGATCCCGCGCCTCGGCTTCGGCGTGGACGCGGTCCGGGCCGTCGCCAACCATGACGAGCACCGAAGGAATCCGCTCGGCGACTCGGGCGAACACGCGCACGACGTCCTTGACGCGCTTCACCGCGCGAAAGTTGGAGACGTGCATCAACACCTGGGTGTCCGAGGCCACCTGCTCGTCCAGGATCGACGTGTACCGCGAGCGGTCGTAGACGTCCGGATCGACGAAGTTGGGGATGACCTCGATCCGGCACGCGGTGCAGCCGAAGGTCGTCAGCGTCTCCGTCTGGAGATAGCGCGAGACGGCGGTCAGCCCATCAGACTTCTCGATTGAGAATTTCGTGATCGGACGGAAGGATGGGTCCTGGCCGACGATGGTGATGTCCGTGCCGTGCAGCGTCGTGACGACTCGAATGTCGGGACGCGTCGGCCGGAGCATCTCTTTGGCGATCCAGGCGCTCGTCGCGTGCGGGATGGCGTAGTGACAATGCAGCAGGTCGAGCCCGTGGTCGAGCACCACCTCGTGCATGCGGACCGCGAGCGCCAGGTCGTAGGGCGGATACTCGAACAGCGGGTACCGTCCGACGTCGACCTCGTGGAAGTAGATGCGCGGAAGAAACGCCGGGAGCCGGAACGGCTGCTGATACGTGATGAAATGGATCTCGTGGCCGCGACGCGCCAACGCAATGCCCAGCTCGGTCGCGAGCGCGCCGGATCCGCCGTACGTCGGATAGCAGGTGATGCCGATCTTCACGCCGTTGCCTCGTCCACGAAGCCGGCTCCGGCCCAGCGCGCCACCGCCGCGCGCCAGTCGCCCGCGAGCGGATCGATGCGGGTAACGCGGTTGGCCGGAAGCTGGTGGCGGAACCATGTGCGCTGCCGCTTTGCGTACTGCCGCGTATGGATCAGAATCGCCTCGCGCGCGGCGGTGCGCGTGAGCTCGCCGCGAACCATGCGGCGAACGGCGCCGTAGCCGGTGGCGTTCCATGCCGGCGCATCTGGCGGGACTGTCTGCATCAGGCGCTGCACCTCGTCTGGCCAGCCGTGGTCCAACATGTCGTCGAGGCGCGTCGCCATGCGCGCGGCGAGCCCGGGCCCCGGATCAACCACAAGATAGCGGGGGCGCCAACGGGGAGCCGTCGCGCGGTCGCGATGCAATTCGCTCACGCGATGACCGGTCAACAGCGCCACTTCGATCGCGCGCAGCAGTTGGGTCCGGCCAAGGTGTGCCCGCGCGGGATCGAGCACACGGACCCACCGGCGGAGCTCGTCCACCGACAAGCCCGCAAGCGAATGCTCGAGGTCTCGGCGCGCCGCGGGGTCGGTTTCCGGCTGCGTGAACAGCCCCTCGAACAGTGCGCGCAGATATAGCCCCGTGCCTCCGACGACGATCGGAACGCGTCCGGCCGCCAGCGCCTCGTCGATCCACATGTCGGCCGCCGCCGCCCATGCCGCCGCCGAGTAGCGCGCGACCGGGTCGACTACGTCGATGCCGCGATGCGGCACGCGCGCACGTTCGGACGGCGCCGGCTTCGCGGTGCCGACGTCGAAGCCGCGATAGATCTGCCGCGAGTCCGCGCTCACGATCGTTCCGGCGCCGCGCTCGGCCAGCCACAGCGCGATCACACTCTTGCCGGCGGCCGTCGGGCCGCAGACGACCCGGATCTCAGCGACGGCCGAATCGACGGTCAATCTCGTCCCACGTCAGCTGCACGATCGTGGCGCGACCGTGAACGTCGTGCGCCGGAAGCGTCGTGTCGCGTAGCGCGACATAGAGCGCGCGCATCTCGCCGGGAGAGAGCGCGTCGCCCGCCTTGATCGCCGCCTTGCAGGCGACGGTCGCGGCCAGTCGCTCATGGCGGGCGTGGGCACCCGTCTCTCGATCGCCCGTGAGCGACGCCAGCGTCTCGCGCACGCACCGCTCGGGATCGAAGCGCGGGTGCGGCATCGGCACCGCGCGTACGAGCAGCGTGTGGCCACCGAATCCCTCGATCTCGAAGCCGAGTCGCTCGAACAGATCGCGATGCCGCTCGAACGCGTCGGCCTCGGCGGGCCCCAGGTGGAGCGTCATCGGGAACAGCAGCCGCTGCGCGGGTTGCTCCCCGTCATCGATCGTGCGCATGAACTGCTCGTAGAGCACGCGCTCGTGCGCCGAGTGCTGGTCGATGAGCACGACTCCGTGCTCGTGCTCGAACATGAGGTACATGCGACGCAACTGGACGAGCGGCGGCACGTCGGCTGCGGGCGGCGAGACGACGGGCGGCGCCGGAACGGAATCATCATCACGCTCGAACAAACCGTCGTTCGGCGTCGGCGCTTTGTCGTTCAGCGCTTCGACGTCGACCGGCGGAGCGACAACGGGTGCCGTCGCCGGCGACGGCCACACGGTGCGCCCAAACGTTGCGCCCGATTCGAAGTTCCCGAGCGCGCGACGCACGGCGTTCTCGACGACGCGCTCGATCGGCCAGCGGTCGCGAAAGCGTACCTCCGCCTTTGCCGGATGCACGTTCACGTCGACCACATCGCCGGCCACGACGACGTCGAGGAACAGCGTCGGCCGCACGCCGGCGGGAATCGTCGAGCGGTACGCGGATTCGGCGGCGCGCACGAGTCCCACGTCACGCACCGCGCGGCCATTCACGGAGATGAACACGCGCCGCGTGGCGGTGCCGGCGTCGGCGGGACGCTCGACCAGCCCGGCGACGTGCGTCGTGCCGAGCACGTCGTCGACCTCGAGCAGGCGGCCGGCGAATTCTGCGCCGTATACCGCGGCGAGCCGCTCACGGAGGGAGAGCGCGGCGGGCAGCGCGAGCGCCGGCTTGCCGTCGTGGGTCATGGTCACACGCACGTCACGGCGCGTGAGCGCCATGCCGCCGACGACGTCGAGGATGGCGCGCCATTCCGATCGGGTGCCGCGCAAGAACTTGAGCCGCGCCGGCGCGTTGAAGAACAAGCGCGCTACGCGGATCGTCGTTCCGCGGCGGCGCGCGATGGGCGTCACATCGACGACGCGGCCACCGGCGGCGCGCACCAGCGTTCCGGCGCCGTCGTCGAGCGCCGTCTCGATCTCGAGCTGCGATACCGAGCAGATGGCGGCGAGCGCTTCGCCGCGAAAGCCGAAGCTGCGGACGCCGACGAGATCCTGGGCCGAATGGATCTTGGACGTCGCGTGGCGTTCGAGCGAGAGCACGGCGTCGTCACGCGACATGCCGGAGCCGTCGTCGCTGACGCGGATCGACTGCCGGCCGCCGTCCTCGATCGCGAGGTCGATCGCGGTCGCGCCGGCGTCGAGGGCATTCTCGAACAGCTCCTTGACGACGGACGAGGGGCGTTCGACGACCTCGCCGGCCGCGATCTGGTCGGCGACGGCGCTCGGCAGAAGGGCGATGCGCTGGAAAATCGGGCGAGAGGCGACAGACACGCGCTAAGCTTACGTCGGCGCGCGCCGGTTGTCATTTCCCGGGGCGCGCCGGCTCCTTGGCATCGATCGCCGCGGGCGGAGGTTGGATCAGCGCCGGAGCTCCGACTCCAGCTCGCGCATTGCCGCGGTGTAGTACGGGTCGACGCTCGACAGCTCTGGCGCGGCTGGCATGTCGAGTGTCGCCGAGCGTCTGGGTGCGAACAAAACCCGCGCGACGCGATACAGGCCGTAGCCGACGAGCCCGAGGCACGCGAGGCGCACGGCCATGGCGGCCAGTCCGACCACGGTGCCGATGATGCCGAAGGTCACCGCCATCACCAACAGCCCGATCGGGATCACGACAGCGAGTCCGACAGCGATCTTGAGTAGCGTCCAGAGAATGCGCACGTATTGCTCCTGTTCATTCGCTGATCTCTACGGTCGATCCGGGGCTCGGGTTTCGATGGCGGCTCTATCTCGCGGAACGCTTGTGCGTTCGCGGCCCACGGCGCCCATCACTCGGTGGCGATCTGCGACGCGTCGCGCGCGTCGAGCGAAACGAGTCCGGCGTTCTCCACCCAGCCGTCGCGCCCGTCGTCCAACACTACGCGGCTCCATGCGCCCTGGCGGCCTCTGATGCGGACCACTTCGCCGATGATCGCCGTTGCGCCGCGCTCGCCGCCGAGCTCGGGGTCGGTGCTCAGCGACTCCGTCTGGCGAATCACCGCGAGGTGGCGTCCGGTCAATCGATCGTTGAGCGCAAAGCCGCCAATGGAGACGAGCGCCGCGGCGATGGCGAGCCCCGCCAGCCCCCCGCCGCCAAGCGATCTGCGTCGAATCGCGCGAACCGCCGCGTTGCCCCACGCGAAGCACCAGAGCAGCGCGGCGAGGCCGAAGATCCACGACGCGGGCACCGGCGCGACGTAGCCCGCGGCGCTGAACGGCAACGCGTGTACGAGCTCCGCGCGGTCGCGCACATCGGACGCGAGCGGCTCGATGCGAAGCGCGCGCTGCCATGCCGCGACGCTCCGCGCGGTATCGGCCACCGCCCAGGACGCCGTGCCCAGGTTCGCCCAGGCGTCCGGCGCGCGCGGCTCGGCGATCGCCGACGCGATGAACGCCTCGCGCGCCGCGACGAAGCTATGATGTTGGTACGCCGACACGCCCTCGTCGAAGGCGCGCTGGGCGGCGCCGTCGTAGGCGTGCGCCGTCGCGACGCCGATCGCCAGAATGCCTGCAACGCTCAGGATCGGCACCGAGATGTGTATTCGCGGAAGCGCTTCGCCGTCGATCGTTCGATAGAGCTCGGCGGCGCGAGCGGCGGCGTTCTCGGGCAGCGATCCGCCCGCGGCGAAGGCCGCCTCGTCCAACGTGCGGAGGAATCGTTCGGCGTCGAGCGCCGCTTCATCCGACACGCCGCGGCGGCGCAGCGCGCGCGCGAGGCCGCCCGTTCTCGTGAAGCTCTCGGGCGCCAGACGCAGGCGATCCGAGAGCGCCGCGGTGTACGCACGACGAATCTCCGACGGGTCGTGCCTGGCGGCGGTGTCGCGTGCGATCGACGCGAGGCGGGCCGC
>Ga0157370_10005119_pt1 | contig 14786 bp, 9 predicted proteins | sample C35metaG_FD_113463 | JGI IMG/M metagenome (GOLD analysis project Ga0157370, IMG submission 113463) | Corn rhizosphere microbial communities from Kellogg Biological Station, Michigan, USA - C3-5 metaG | ecosystem: Host-associated > Plants > Roots > Rhizosphere > Soil | place: USA: Michigan...
AACGACAAGCCGCGCATGTTCCGGCTGCCGTCGCACGAGGCGATCATCAACCGGCTCGGCTTCAACAACCGCGGCGTCGACGCGCTGGTGCGCAACGTGCAGCAGTCCAGCTACCACGGCGTGCTCGGCATCAACATCGGCAAGAACAAGGACACGCCGAATGAGAAGGCGGTCAACGACTACCTGGCCTGCCTGCACAAGGTGTACGACCACGCCACGTACATCACGGTCAACATCTCCTCGCCGAATACCCAGGGGCTGCGCGACCTGCAGGAAGAGGCAACCCTGTACAAGTTCATCTCCGTCCTGCGCGCGGCGCAGGAGCGGCTGGGCTCGCAGCACGGCCGGCGCAAGCCGATGCTGTTGAAGATCGCCCCCGACCTTGGCGGAACCCAGCTGGACGCGATCGCCGAGGTGCTGCTGCGCATCGGCATCGACGGCGTGATCTGCAGCAACACCACGATCGACCACTCCGCGGTAGCCGACGATCCGCGCGGTGGCGAAACCGGAGGCTTGTCCGGCAAGCCGCTGTTCGAACGCTCCACCGCCGTGCTCGCCGGCATGCACAAGCGATTGCAGGGGCGCATTCCGCTGATCGGCGTGGGCGGCATCCTCGATGGCAGCGATGCGGCCGAGAAACTGGAGGCGGGCGCCTCGCTGGTGCAGGTCTACTCGGGCCTGATCTATCGGGGCCCGCAGCTGGTCGCCGAATGCGTCAATGAAATCCGCCGCCAGCGCGATGAGTCCGGCCATGCCGATTGAGCGCGTGGACATGGGCGGCTACACCCTGATCGAGCACGCCTCGCTGGCGAGGCTGAATACCTTGCGTGTCGACGCGCGGGCGACCCTGCTGGCGGATATCCGCGACGCGGCCAAGTTGCCCGAGCTGCTGGATTTCCCCGCTGTGCGCGGTGGTCGCCTGCTGGTGCTGGGCGAGGGCAGCAACGTGCTGTTCACCGGCGACTTCGACGGCACCGTGCTGCTGATGTCGACCCGCGGCGTGCAGGTGGAGAGCGATGGCGACAGCGCGCGCATCGCCGTCGCCGCCGGCGAACGCTGGGACGACTTCGTGCGCTGGACGCTGGGGCAAGGCTACGCCGGGCTCGAAAACCTGATCCTGATTCCCGGCACCGTGGGCGCCGCACCGATCCAGAACATCGGCGCCTACGGCTGCGAGGTGGCCGAGTTCGTCGAGAGCGTGGAAGCGTGGGACATCCACGCACGCCGGGTGCTGACGCTGGACCGGGCGACCTGTGCGTTTGCCTATCGCGACTCGCTGTTCAAGCACCAGCCGGGCCGCTACATCGTCACCGCCGTGCGCTTCGTGCTGTCGCGCAGCCGCCCGTTGCGCACCGACTACGCCGGCATCGCCGAGCAACTGGCACGGATGGGCGTGGACAAGCCCGCACCGTTCCATGTCGCCGAAGCCGTGGTGCACCTGCGCACCAGCAAGCTGCCCGACCCCGCGGTGATCGGCAATGCCGGCAGCTTCTTCAAGAACCCCATCGTCGATGCCGCGCTGGCCGATGCGTTGAAGCAGGCGCATCCGGGCCTGCCCGCGTGGCCGCAGCCCGGTGGCCGCTGCAAGATTTCCGCGGCATGGATGATCGAGGCGGCCGGCTTCAAGGGCCTGCGCGAAGGCGACGCCGGCATCTCCAACCGGCACGCGCTGGTACTGGTCAATCACGGCCATGCCAGTGGTCCGCAGCTGTGGGCGCTGGCACAGAAGGTGATGCTCGGGGTGGCCGAGAAATTCGGCGTGCAGCTGGAGCCGGAGCCGGTGGTGATCGGGGCAGGCTGATCGACCCCGTGTGAGGGCCTGGCGGCGTGGATCACGCAGCAGGGCCGCCGCTCGATCTGCGGACTTGCGCTTGACGTCGCCCGCATGGCGCAGCCAGTCGTGCCGCGGCGAAGGATTTTTTACGGGATCTATATGGGGCGGCAGTTTTCTGCTACCCCGTTTTTATGCGCCGATTCCCAGAATGCACACCGCTGCCATGACGGAATCGAGACCTTGGACATCGTCTATCTGCTGCTCGCCGGAGCACTCGTCACTGCCACGATCGGCTTCCTGCTGATCTGCGATCGGCTGGATCGGCGCTGAGGGCCCCTCCGGCGCGGCGCAATCTTTCGACGGAATTCATCATGACCCTTGTCTACGCAATGGCTATCGCGATCGCGGTGGCGCTGACGGCCTACCTGTGCGTGGCCCTGCTCAAGCCGGAGTGGTTCGAATGACCACCAACGACTATCTCCAGATCGGCCTCTACCTGGCCGTGTTGCTGCTGCTGGTGAAGCCGCTGGGCAGCTACATGGCGCTGGTGTTCGCCGACGCGCCAAACCGGGTCACACGCATCGGAGCACCCGTCGAACGCGGTATCTATCGGTTGTGCGGCATCCGGCCCGGGGATGACATGGGCTGGAAACGCTATGCCCTGGCCATGCTGGTCTTCAACGTGCTCGGCCTGCTCGCCGTGTATGCGCTGCAGCGCCTGCAGCCTTGGCTGCCGCTGAATCCGCAGCACTTTGCCGCGGTATCACCGGACTCGGCGATGAATACCGCGATCAGCTTCGCCACCAATACCAACTGGCAGGGCTACGGCGGCGAGTCCACGATGAGCTACCTGACCCAGATGCTGGGGCTGGCGGTGCAGAACTTTCTGTCCGCCGCCACCGGCATTGCCGTGCTGGTCGCGGTGATCCGCGGCTTCAGCCGGCGCGAGTCGTCCGAGACAGATAAGCCCGCCCCCGGCCTCGGGAATTTCTGGGTCGACCTGACCCGCAGCACGCTGTACCTGCTGATTCCGCTGTCGCTGCTGATGACGGTCTTGCTGGTCTCGCAGGGCGTGGTGCAGAACTTCAGGCCCTACGTCGACGTGCCGGTGTTGCAGGCCGGCACGGTCAGCGAACCCGTACCGGACGCGGCGGGCAATCCGGCCAGGGATGCTGCCGGCAAGGCGCTGATGCAACCGGTGCAGGTCACCACCCAGACCTTGCCGATGGGACCGGCGGCCTCGCAGATCGCGATCAAGCAGCTGGGTACCAACGGCGGCGGATTCTTTGGCGTCAACTCCGCGCATCCCTACGAGAACCCGACGCCACTGAGCGATTTCATCGAGCTGCTGGCGATCCTGCTGATACCCGCGGCGCTCTGCTACACCTTCGGCGCGATGGTCGGCGACCGCCGCCAGGGCTGGTCGCTGCTGGCGGCGATGCTGGTGATCTTCATTCCGCTGCTGCTGGCCTGTACCGCGGCCGAGCAGGCGGGCAACCCGCTGCTGGCGAGGCTGGGCGTGGATCAGCAGGCGTCGGCGCTGCAGGCCGGCGGCAACATGGAAGGCAAGGAGACGCGCTTCGGCATCGTCGACTCCACGCTGTGGGCCACCGCCACGACCGCCGCCTCGAACGGTTCGGTCAACGCGATGCACGACTCGTTCACCCCGCTCGGCGGGCTCGTGCCGATGTGGCTGATGCAGCTCGGCGAAGTGATCTTCGGCGGCGTGGGTTCGGGCCTGTACGGGATGCTTGCCTTTGCCGTGGTCGCCGTGTTCATCGCCGGCCTGATGGTCGGCCGCACGCCGGAATATCTCGGCAAGAAGATCGAGGCCCACGAGATGAAGATGGCCAGTCTCGCGGTGCTGATTCCCTGCGCACTGGTGGTGATCGGCACCGCCATCGCGGCGATGGTGCCGGCCGGCGTGGCGGGCGTGGCCAATCCGGGTGCGCACGGCTTCAGCGAGATGCTTTACGCGGTGAGTTCCGCCTCCAACAACAACGGCAGTGCCTTCGCGGGATTGTCGGCGAACACGCCGTTCTGGAACGTGCTGCTTGGCATCTGCATGTTCCTGGCGCGTTTTCCGCTGATCGTGGCGATGCTGGCGATGGCCGGTTCGCTCGCCGCCAAGCGCCATGTGCCTGCCTCCGGCGGCACGCTGCCCACCCATACGCCCTTGTTCGTCACCTTGCTCGCCTGCGTGGTGATCGTGGTGGGCGCGCTGACCTTCCTGCCGGCGCTGGCGCTGGGGCCGATCGCCGAATCTCTTTCGGGACACTGATCCATGACTTCGCCTACGCAAGCGACGAGCCAGTTCAACCGCGAGCTGGTGCTGGCCGCCGTCGCCGATTCGTTCCGCAAGCTTTCGCCGCGGCTGCAGTTCCGCAACCCGGTGATGTTCGTGGTGTTCGTCTGCAGCGTGCTGACCACGGTGCTGTGGGGGCAGGCGCTCGCCGGACATGGCGAGGCGCCCACCGGCTTCATTTTCTGGGTCAGCCTGTGGCTGTGGTTCACCCTGCTGTTCGCGAATTTCGCCGAGGCGCTGGCGGAAGGTCGCGGCAAGGCCCAGGCGAATGCGCTGCGCGGTTCGCGCAAGGACGTGATCGCGAAGAAGCTGGCCTCGGCCGACCGCCATGCGGCGATCACCTTCACCCCGTCCGGCGAATTGCGCAGCGGCCACCACGTGCTGGTCGAGGCGGGCGAGCAGATACCGGGCGACGGCGAGGTGGTCATCGGCGCGGCCAGCGTGGACGAGAGCGCGATCACCGGCGAATCCGCGCCGGTGATCCGCGAGTCCGGCGGCGACCGCAGCGCGGTCACCGGCGGCACCCGCGTGCTGTCGGACTGGCTGGTGGTGCGCATCACCAGCAATCCGGGCGAGAGCTTCCTCGACCGCATGATCGCGATGGTGGAAGGCGCCAGGCGGCGCAAGACGCCGAACGAGATCGCGCTGACCATCCTGCTGGCGAAGTTCACCCTGATCTTCCTGCTGGCCTGCGCCACCTTGCTGCCGTATTCGATCTACAGCGTGCAGGTCGCCGGCGCCGGTCATCCGATCACGCTGACCGTGCTGATCGCGCTGCTGGTGTGCCTGATTCCCACCACGATCGGCGCGCTGCTGTCGGCGATCGGCATCGCCGGCATGGACCGGATGATCCGCGCCAACGTGATCGCCACCTCCGGCCGTGCGGTCGAGGCCGCCGGCGACGTCGACGTGTTGCTGCTGGACAAGACCGGCACCATCACCCTGGGCAACCGCCAGGCGGTGGCGTTTCATCCGGCGCCGGGCATCGACGAAAAGATCATGGCCGAGGCCGCGCAGCTGGCCTCGCTGGCCGACGAAACACCGGAAGGTCGCAGCATCGTGGTGCTGGCGAAGGAGAACTTCGGCTTGCGCGAGCAGCAGCTCGAGGCGATGCACGCGCAGTTCGTGCCGTTCACCGCGCAGACGCGCATGAGCGGCGTCGATTTCGGCACGCGGCAGATCCGCAAGGGCGCACTGGATGCCGTGGAGAAACATCTGGAGGAACGGAACAGCCACCTGCCGCCGCTGGTCAAGCGCATGGCCGAGGACATCGCGCGGCGCGGCGCCACCCCGCTGATCGTCGCCGAAGGTCCCCGCGCGCTGGGCGTGATCGAGCTGAAGGACATCGTCAAGGGCGGCATCAAGGAACGCTTCGCCGAGATGCGCAAGATGGGCATCAAGACCATCATGATCACCGGCGACAACCCGCTCACGGCTGCGGCCATTGCAGCGGAGGCAGGCGTGGATGATTTCCTCGCCGAGGCCACGCCCGAAGCGAAGCTCAAGCTGATCCGCGATATCCAGGCGCAGAACCGGCTGGTGGCGATGTGCGGTGACGGTACCAACGACGCGCCGGCCTTGGCCCAGGCCGACGTGGCGGTGGCGATGAACACGGGCACGCAGGCCGCGAAGGAGGCCGGCAACATGGTCGACCTCGATTCGAATCCGACCAAGCTGATCGAGGTGGTGGAGATCGGCAAGCAGATGCTGATCACGCGTGGCGCGCTGACCACGTTCTCGATCGCCAACGATATCGCGAAGTATTTCGCGATCATCCCCGCCGCGTTCGCGACCACCTATCCGGCGCTCAACACGCTCAACGTGATGCATCTGGCCACGCCGCAGAGCGCGATTCTCTCGGCGGTGATCTTCAATGCGCTGATCATCATCTTCCTGATCCCGCTGGCACTGAAGGGCGTGAAGTACCGCGCGCTCGGCGCCGCGGCGCTGCTGCGTCGCAACCTGCTGGTCTATGGCCTGGGCGGCATCGTGGTGCCGTTCCTCGGCATCAAGTTGATCGACTTGCTGCTGGTGCTGGCGGGGTGGTCATGAAGCGCAACCCGACTTCCGCCGTATTGACCGCGTTGCTCCTTGTCGGCGCCAGTGCGAGCGCCCGGGCCGACGACGCTTCCGGTGCCACGACCAGCGCCAATCTCGCCCTGACCTCGGACTACATTTTCCGCGGTCTTACCCAGACATGGGGCGGGCCGGCGCTGCAGGGTGGGGCTGATTACGCCGGTCCGGACGGCTTCTCGACCGGGATCTGGGGCTCGAGCATCAGCGAGCGCAGCTACCCTGGCGGGGCGATGGAGCTGGATCTTTACGCCAGCTACGGCCGCTCCCTCGACCGCGACTGGTCATGGCGTGCAGGCCTCTACAGCTACATTTATCCGGGTGCCAATCTCGATCAGGCGGGCCTTCCTGCGCACTCGATGAATACAGTCGAAGGCAATGTGGTGCTTGCGTGGAAGCAGTTCACGCTGAAGTACAACCGTTCGCTCGGCGATTACTTCGGCGTGGACACCGGGCAGGGCTATCGCGGAGATTCAAGAGGCACCAGCTACCTGCAGCTGGATGCCGCGATTCCACTGGGCAACCGCTGGAGCCTGGCACTGCATGCGGGCCGCACGCACTACACCACCGCGCTGGCGGCACCGCTGGCCGATGGCGCGCACAATCCGGGCTATGCCGATTACGCGGCCGCCCTCAAGGTCCAGATGAGCGGCCATGTGTCGCTGAGCGCCGGCGTCACCCATGCCACCAACGCGGACTTCTATCGTCGAACCTCCAGTTTTCTCGATGCCGACGACACCCGCAACGTCGGCGGTTCACGCGGGTTCCTGATGCTGCAGGGAGTTTTCTAATGCGATCGACCCATGATCCCGAAAAGCAACAAGCGGCGGTCCATGGCCGCACTTTCAAAAAGAACGGTGACCACCCATGAGCAAACTATTGCGCCAATCCTTCGTCCTGTTGCTAGTGATGACCGCCATCACCGGAATACTCTATCCGCTGGCCGCCACCGGGCTCGCGCAACTGCTGTTTCCGCGCCAGGCCAACGGCAGCCTGATCATGCAGGACCGCAAGCCGGTGGGTTCCGCACTGATCGGCCAGTCGTTCACCGGTCCCGGATACTTCTGGGGCCGTCCGTCGGCGACCACGCCAAACCCGTACAACGCCGCGTCGTCATCGGGTTCGAATCAGGGGCCGACCAATCCCGCGCTGACTGATGCGGTGAAGCAGCGCATTGCCGTGCTGCATGCCGTCGATCCGGGCAATACGGCAGCCGTGCCGGTCGATCTGGTGACCGCGTCCGCCAGTGGTCTGGATCCCCAGATCAGCCAGGCCGCTGCACAGTACCAGGCAGCACGCGTCGCCAGGGCGCGCAAGCTCGATGTCGCGCAGGTGCAGGCGCTGGTGGCCCGGCACACCGAAGGTCGCCAGTTCGGTGTGCTCGGCGAACCGCGCGTCAACGTGCTCGAACTCAATCGGGCACTCGATGCGGCATCAGCGCATTGAGTCATTCACTTCGACCGCGTAGCGGGGAGGGGCCAGCATGTCCGATTCGTCACGCGATACCCGCGCCGACGCGCTGCTCAGCAAGGCACAGGATGCATCCGGCCAGCGGCTGAAGATCTTCCTTGGCGCGGCGCCGGGCGTCGGCAAGACCTTTGCCATGCTGTCGGCCGCGCGCGAGCTGAAGCGCCAGGGCGTGGACGTGGTGGTCGGGCTGGTGGAAACGCATGGCCGCAGCGAGACGGCGGCCATGCTCGAGGGGCTTGAGGTGCTGCCGCGGCGCGCGCTGAGCTATCGGGAACGGGACTTCACCGAGTTCGACCTCGATGCTGCGCTGGCGCGCAAACCCGCCGTGATTCTGGTCGATGAGCTGGCGCACACGAACCTGCCCGGCGGGCGCCATGCCCGGCGCTGGCAGGACATCGCCGAACTGCTCGACGCCGGCATCGAGGTCTATACCGCGCTCAATGTGCAGCATCTGGAAAGCCTCAATGACCAGGTGCGACGGATCACCGGCATCACCGTGCGCGAGACCGTGCCCGATGCCTTTCTCGACCGCGCGCGCGACATCGTGCTGGTCGACCTGCCGCCGCGCGAGCTGATCGGCCGGCTCAAGCAGGGCAAGGTGTACATGCCGGAGACGGCCGCCGCGGCCCTGGATGCGTTCTTTTCGCCGACCAACCTGGCGGCCCTGCGCGAGCTGGCGCTGGAAATCATCGCCGGCCACGTCGACAGCGACCTGCGCGAGCACATGCTCGCGCGCGGCAGCGCCATGCCGGTGCGCCGGCACGTGATGGCGACCATCGACGGTTACGGCCAGAGTGAATACCTGGTGCGCGTGGCGCGGCGGATCGCCGAGCGGCGCGGCGCGCCATGGAGCGTGGTGTTCGTCGACACCGGAGCGACGATGGAACCGGGACGGCGCGAGCGGCTCGACGCCGCCATGGGTCTGGCGCGTCGGCTGGGCGGCGAGTCGATCGTCCTGCGCGGGTACGCCATTGCCGACGAACTGCTGGCGCATGCCGATCGGGAGGGTGTCGGCCAGATCATCCTCGGCCGCACCCGCGAACGTCCGATCGCGCGCATGCTGGGAATCTCGCTGACCCAGCGGCTGCTGCGTCGTGGCGCGCACATGGAACTGACCATCATCGCCACGCCGACCGAGCGGGCGCGCGCGCGACGCCGGCTGCATCTGTCCGGTGGCGCCGGTTCGCGTGGCGAGTACGCCTTTGCCACGCTGGCCACGGTGGTGGCATTCGTCCTGGCGTTTCTGGCCGATCGCTACCTGGCGGTGGCCAATCTCTCGCTGATCTTCCTCACCGCGGTGCTGATGGTGGCGGTGCGCACCCGGATGGCGGTTGCCGTGTATGCCGCGGTGCTGTGCTTTCTCGGCGACAACTTCTTTTTCGCCGCGCCACGCTACACCTTGCAGATCGCCAGTGCGGACGACGTGCTGGCGGTGCTGCTGTTCCTGGTGGCGGCGCTGGTATGCAGCCGTTTGGCGACCCGTCTGGCCAGTCAGGTGGCCTCGCTTCGCGCGGCCCAGACGCGCGGTCGCGCCTTGCTGGAGCTGGGCCAGCAGCTCACCGCCAGCACCGATGCCGAGGGCGTGCGCAAGGTCGGCGCCCGGGCGCTGGCAAAAGCCCTGGGCGCCGATGTCGCCATGCTGGCACGCGACGCCAGCCAGGTGTTGCAGCCGATGGCGATGGCGCCGCGCAATTTTGCCCTGTCGCATCGGGATCAGGCCGCTGCAGATTGGTGCGAACGGCACACCGAACCTGCCGGCCGCTTTACCGACACCCTCAATGGCGCGGCCTGCTGGATGCTGCCGCTTGGCACCGACAGCCACCGGCTGGGCGCCGTCGCGTTGCGCTTCGATCCCGCGGCGAGCCAGACAGATGCCGAGCGCCGCAGTCTCACCCACGCGATGGTGCAGGACATCGGCCGTGCGCTGGAGCGCGCACGGCTGGCGGACGAGTTGGAAAGCGCGCGCGTCCAGGGCGAGACCGAGCGCCTGCGCAGTGCGCTGCTGTCGTCGGTATCGCACGACCTGCGCTCACCGCTTGCCTCGATGATCGGTGCCGCGGGCACCCTGGCGAGCTACCGGGATCGGTTGCCGGACGATGAGCAGGTCGAACTGCTGCAATCGATCCTCGACGAAGGCCAGCGGCTGGATCGCTACATCCAGAACCTGCTCGACATGACCCGGCTCGGCCACGGCACGCTCAAGCTCAACCGCGACTGGACCGACAGCGACGAAATCGTGGCCGCGGCGGTCGGCCGCTTGCGCAAGTCGTTTCCGGATCTGCGCGTGGAGACCGAGTCGACGACGGGTTCCGTCCTTCTGCATGTGCATCCGGCCCTGATCGAGCAGGCGCTGTTCAACATCCTGGAAAACGCCGCGCGTTTTTCCCCCGTCGAGGAGCCCGTGCGGGTAAAGATGCATGTCGATGAAGGGTTTCTGCTGATCGACGTGAGCGATCGTGGCCCCGGCATACCCGAGGACGAGCGTGCACGCGTGTTCGACATGTTCTATTCGGTGGCGCGCGGTGATCGTTCGGCGCGAGGTACCGGACTCGGACTCGCCATCTGCAGGGGCATGATCGGCGCTCACGGTGGCAGCGTCGTGGCCATGCCGGGCGACGGCACCGGTACGATCATCCGGATCAGCCTGCCATTGCCGGAGGCGCCCGAACCGGCCGGCGATTGATCTCGCGGGATGGGTGTTGCGCCCGAGCACGCGCGGCCTTGCCGGTCCGCTGGTGATCGACACGGGCTGGTCGCAAATTCATGCGGAAAACGGCTGGACTTCTGGCACGCTTGCCGACGATGGGGCTGTGTCAGGATCGGCCGTTGCCCGCGCGAGGGCGACCTCTGTCCCATCACCCGGAAGGAATCTGCTCGATGACATTGAACAAGCTCAAACCACTTGCACTCGGCCTGATGCTGGGCATGGGACTGCTGGCAGTCGGTGCGACGGACGCACGGGCAGCGACCGCGCCGGCAGAGACATCCGGCAAGGTGCTGCGCGCCACCCTGGACAACGGCCTGCGCGTGGTGATCGTGCACGATTCGCTGGCGCCGATGGTGACCACCCAGATCACCTACCTGGCCGGCGGCTACCAGACGCCCAAGGGCTTCCCGGGTACGGCGCATGCGCTGGAACACATGATGTTCCGCGACAGCAAGGGCATGAGCGGCGCCCAGCTCAACGAGATGACCGGCAAGATGGGCGGCGACAACAACGCCTTCACCACCAACGACGCGACCCAATACTACTTCGTGGCCCCGGCGGCCTATCTCGACGTGCTGCTGCACATCGAAGCCTCGCGCATGCGCGGCGCCGAGTTGGCCACGAAGGACTGGAACCTCGAGAAGGGTGCGATCGAGCAGGAAGTCTCGCGCGACATTTCCGACCCGGGCTTCCTCGCGTTCGAGAAGGCCGAGGGGATCCTGTATGCAGGCACCGGTTATGCGGCCGATCCGCTGGGCACGCGGCCCTCGTTCGACAAGACCACCTCGGCCACGCTGCAGAAGTTCTACAACGACTGGTACCAGCCCAACAACGCGATCTTCGTGATCGTCGGCGATGTCGATCCCGCGGCCACGCTGAAGCAGGTGAAGCAGCTGTTTGGCGGCATCGCGAAAGGCAAGGTGCCGGCACATGCGCCGGTCAAGCTGGCGCCGTTCAAGGCGCAGACGATCAGCAGCACCACGCCGGACGCCACCGGCGCGGTGCAGTTCCTCTATCGCGGCCCGGGCATGCAGAGCACCGATTTCGCGGCGGCGAGCGTGTTGATGGACGTGCTCAACAACGCGCGCAGCCCGCTGTCCGAACTCGCGGTGCAGGGCAAGGTGCTGAGCGCCGACGCGCAGACTCAACCGTTCAGCCATGGCAGCATCGGCGCGATCGAAGTCGGCTTCGCCAAGGGCGCCGATCCGAAGCAGGCGCAGGCGGATCTGGATGGCGTCATCCGGCAGGTGCTCGAGGACGGCGTATCCGCCGACCTGGTCGAGGCGGCCAAGCGTTCCGAACAGTCCCAGTTCGAGTTCAGCAAGAACAGCGCCGTGAGCCAGGCCAGTGCCTGGTCGCAGGCGCTGGCCTGGCAGGGGTTGGACTCGCCGGAGGAAGCGGAGCGGCAGATCCAGGCGGTCACCGTCGACGACGTCAATCGCGTGGCGCGCGAATACCTGAAACCCGACCAGCGCGTCACCGTGGTGCTGACCCCCGACCCGAACGGCAAGCGCCCGCCCAACAGCAATGGCTTCGGCGGCACCGAGTCCTTCGGCGGCGACGACAAGCTCGACGTACCGCTGCCGAGCTGGGCCACCGATGCGCTGGCCAAACTGGACATGCCGCACTGGACGCTGGACCCGACCAGCATGAAGCTGGCCAACGGCATCACCCTGATCGTGCAACCCGAATCGGTCAGCAAGACCGTCACCGTGGTCGGCCATGTCGATCACGACGACAAGCTGCAGGAGCCGAACGGCCAGGACGGCGTGGGCAAGCTGCTCACCGCGTTGTTCGACTACGGCACCACCAGCCTGGACCGCAATGCGTTCCACAAGGCGCTGGATGCGATCGCCGCCAGCGAGAGCGGCGGTACCGATTTCTCGCTGGCGGTGCCGAGCGCGCATTTCGACGAGGGCATGCGCCTGCTGGCCGACAACGAACTGCATCCGGCGCTGCCGCAGCAGGCGTTCGACGTGCAGCAGAAGACGCTGGCCCGCACGCTGGCGGGGGAACTGCAGTCGCCGCGCTACAAGATGATCCGCGCGCTGTACAAGGGAATTTACCCCGCCACTGATCCGGCACTGCGCGAGGCGACGCCACAGACGGTCGGCAAGCTCACCCTGGCCGACGTGAAACAGTATCGCGACGGCGCCTATCGTCCCGACCTGACCACCATCGTGGTGGTGGGCGATGTCACGCCGGACCAGGCCAAGGCTGCCGTGGAGAAATATTTCGGCGGCTGGCAGGCCAACGGTGCCAAGCCGGACGTGATCCCCAAGCCGGTACCGCTGAACCCGCCGAGCTATGTGGTGGTGCCGAATGCCTACGCCTCGCAGGACGAAGTGCTGATGGGGCAGGCGCTGCAGCTCGATCTGCACAACCCGGACCGCTATGCGCTGGAGCTGGGCAACGACGTGCTCGGCGGCAACGGTTTCGCCTCGCGGCTGATGGTGGATATCCGCGTCCGCCACGGCTTTGCCTACGGCGCCGGTTCGGGCATGGACTTCGAGCGCTCACGCTCGCTGTTCTATGTGCAGTACGGCAGCGATCCGGGCAAGGTGGCGCCGGTGGACGAGCTGGTGCTGCAGAACCTCAAGGCGATGCAGGACACCGCCGTGACCGCACCCGAGCTGACCAATGCGCGGCAGTACCAGATCCGCTCGATCCCGGTGCAAGTCTCCAGCGTCGACCGCATCGCCCGCTCGCTGCTGTCGTGGAGCTGGCATGGCGAGCCGCTCGACCAGCCGATGGTCGCCGCGAAGTACTACCTCAATCTGACTGCGGGCGAAGTGCAGGCGGCGTTCAAGAAATACCTGAAGCCGCAGCATCTGGCCCAGGTGGTGCAGGGCCCGGCACCGGCCAAGCACTGAGTTGCGAAGCGCGTGGACAACATGGCCGCTGCGGCCGTGTTGTCCACGCTTGTCATCGGCTCTGCGTACATGGCCTTCCGGATTCGCCAGCGAGGCGCCCGCGTTCATCCCCGGGACATCCGCCGGACGACAGACTTCGGCATTTCGCGCCCGGAGCGCCCGTGCCTTTCGTCAATGTGTACCGCCGCGTCGCCGGTTTCCGGCCAACCCCTGGATATGCACGATGGTGCGTGCTGCTGCTCCTGTGCGCCAGCGCGTCGGCGCCCGGCAGCCCGGCGCATGACCGTCGCGACCGCTTGAAGATCGACGTGATCAGTGACCGCATGACCCTGGCCATGACCGGTTACCCGCAGGTCTATCTGCATGGCGAAATCGACGCCGACGCACCGCAGCGCTTCCGGGGCATGCTCGACTCCGGGCGCATTTCCTTCGGCTCGGATATCTATCTCAATGCCGCAGGCGGCGATGCGGATGCCGGCATGGCGCTGGGGCGGATGTTCCGTGCGGCGGGCATGGCCACGCATCTGGGCACGCCGCGGCTGCCGAAGCACGCCAGCGTGGCGGCGAAGACCGCCGTGTGCGTGGACGCCTGTGTCTATGCCTATCTCGGCGGCCTGTATCGGTGGGCGCCCAGCGGCAGGGATCGCATCGGGTTCAGCGCGCCGCCGGCAGGCGGAGCGACCGTTCCATCCGGCGCGCACGCGTACCTCAAGGACATGGGCATCGACACCGCGGCGCTGGCCACGGCCGTGGCGTCGTCCAACATCGGCCCGGCATGGATGACGGCGGACCAGATGACGGCCAGGGGCGTGGCCAACAATGGCAAGCTCCCGCTCACCGCGACCGCCCAGCTGTCCACGCCGATGCCCACCATCGAACTGCGACAGGTCGGGCGCAAGGGCACCCATCGCCTCACGATCCAGTGCAGCCCCGGCAAGACCACGGTGACCGCGTTCGACGAGGTCGGTGCCGTGCGTGCCCGCCAGGTCGCGGCGCGCGACGCGCGGTCCTACTTCCAGCTTGGCGACACGCCGGTGCTGGACCAGGCCCGCGATGGTGCCGTCGTCGAGGGCAATGCCTTGGTGATCCGCCGCGCGTACCCGCCCGCCGACCTGGTGGACCTGGTCTCGGCGTGGTCCGTCGGTGCCTGGGTGGACGGCCGCAGCAACGCGTTCCGCGACGGCTTCCGCATGCCCACCCACTTGGTGCACAAGCAGCTCAGCGATTACTTCTACGCCTGCTGGCGCGCCGCACCGTGGCCGCCGCGGCAGAAGAAGCCGGGCTGAGCCGCCGCACGACTTTGCCGAAATGGGCACGACCGGCAAGCGTGCCCGCGATGTCGACGACTGCAGGCACCGCTCGATCGGCACCATGCGCGAAGTGTGTACCGGAAAGCGTTATCACCCGGTGGCGCAGCGTGGCTGCGCGGACCTTGCGGAACAACCTGTCGCACCTCAACGCCTAGGGATGCTCTGATCTATTCAACGCAGGCGTCACCGGTCATGTCTGCCTGCAGCTGGGTGGCGCGCCGGCGAAGGCAGGCTGGCCGCCTGTCGAGACGGTGCACCGCACAGATGTGGGCAG
>Ga0157370_10005120_pt1 | contig 14782 bp, 10 predicted proteins | sample C35metaG_FD_113463 | JGI IMG/M metagenome (GOLD analysis project Ga0157370, IMG submission 113463) | Corn rhizosphere microbial communities from Kellogg Biological Station, Michigan, USA - C3-5 metaG | ecosystem: Host-associated > Plants > Roots > Rhizosphere > Soil | place: USA: Michigan...
AAAAGAAAGAAATGGCTTTGATTATAAAATTGAATCGAGTATCGCAATAAGTTCTGAATAACTGTTAGGCTTCTTAAAGTACTTTATGATTGCATTTTGTTCAAGCTTCAGTTTCATGAATTCTTCAGATGGGGTTGAAATTAAAATTACAGGGATACTGGAAAGCCTGTTATTACTTTTTAGCTTTTCCAGCAGTTCCCCTCCATTAATTAAGGGCATATTATAATCCAAAAAAATAAGATCCGGAAGGTATTCTGATGAAATTAATTCTTCCATTGCAGCCCGAGGGCTTGCTATCCATCGTATTGAAATTTCTTTGTTAAGAGAAGCAACGGCTTCCAGAAACAATTCAGCATCATCATGATCATCGTCAATCAGTAAAATATTTTTATATAACATGACTTTTATTTTAACTGCTTTATTTAACCGCAGTAGTTATAAATACGTATTTTATCTTACTGGGGTTTGCAGTAATTGTAAAAATAGAAAAAAAAATATTTTCAAATTCAACACAGTTTCCAATATATTTAAAAGCACCAACATAAGAACCTCCGATTAAATTTTTGGGAAGATAAATCCCTAAGTAGGATCCTCACCGGGAGTACTGGTAAAACTTACACCCCCGTTATGTTTTTCGACTATACGTCTGAATAAAGCAAGCCGATCCCATTACCTCACTCTCCCTTAGGTGAAAGTGCTGGAACATAGCGACAATCTTTCCCTAGCAAGCTGTCCATCCCTATTCCATTATCGGCAAAAATACGAACATGGAAATCGCTGCCAGTGCACTCTTTTCGAAAGAGCAGCCACTCTCTAAAAGCTTATGTATGTCTAGATTAAAAGCGAAATTTCACTGTTTGAAAACCAGTCAAAAATGTAAAGTTTTACTAGTTAATCAGTTCAAAAATTTTACCTTTACCTACTGAATTTAATTTTATGGCAGTAGACACCTGTACAACAATATTTTATGTGGATGACGATGAGGATGACAGAATGTTTTTTGAAGAAGTAACCCAGCAGATCGGTGAAAAAATCAGTCTTTTTGAATTTGGTGACCAGATGCTGTTGCAGCTGGAAAACCCGCCGCCATATCCCTCTGTTATATTCGTCGATCTCAATATGCCCATTAAAGACGGGTTTGAAGTTCTTCAGGAAATCAAAAAAGCGGAAAACCTTAAAAATATACCGGTTATTATTCTTTCCACAACCAACAATTCAGATACTGTCAACAGATGCCTGGATCTTGGCGCTTCGCTTTATGTACAGAAGTCAATTTCATTGAAAGATCTAAAAAAATCCCTTGAATATGTAATTTCAATAGACTGGCAGAGTCACGTTGTGACCAAAAACAACTTTTTTTACAAGTGAGAAAATTTAAAGTCTTTACAAAAGGTAAGATAAAAACTAGTACTGGATTTCTCCGGCAGGTAGGTCAGGAAGGAAAATATGAAAAGTGCTTCCCTGTCCAATTTGAGATTCAGCGTACATAAAACCCTGATGGTTCATAACAATCCTCCTGCACAATGCCAGACCGATGCCGCTGCCCGGAAAAACCGTCTGAACATGAAGGCGCTTGAAAATTTCAAAAATCTGCTGTTCGTGGTCTTTTTCAAAACCAATACCGTTATCACTAAAAGATATATGGAAGTAGTTTACAGAAAGCAGTACCGAACTGCTCAGTAAGGCGGCCTGCTCAGAAGGCAGCAACACTGAACTTATTTTTATTCTCGGAGCCCTGTCCGGACTAATGAATTTAAGCGAATTGCTTACCAGATTATAAAACAGCTGGTTCATCTGTAATCCCACGGCCTGCAGCACAGGCAGGTTATCGAAATCTAATTCGGCTCCACTTTCGGTTACTGTCAGTTCAAAATCAGTCCATATGCTTTCCATCAGCCGGTTAAGATCCACTGTCTGGAGATTTTTTTCAGGCTGGATCAGTCTTGAAAAGGCAAGCAGATCAGAGATCAGCTGGCTCATACGCGCCGCTGAAGCAGTTATTTTGCCAATAATCGTCTTTGGATCTCTTCCTGAATTCCCATCCTGCAGCATGGCAGCGAATATTTGAATTTTGCGCAGGGGTTCCTGAAGGTCATGACTGGCAACATAGGCGAACTGTGCCAGCTCTTCATTGGAGTGTTTTAGAGCTCTATTAGATTGTTCAAGCTCTTTGTTGGCTTCCTGAAGTTCTTTTAAAACAACAGCAAGTTCATTGGTTCGCACTTCTACTTCGCTTTCCAACGCCAGCTGCAATTCCCTGTAAATGGTAATATCCTGAGTAGTACCGCTTATAAACAAAGCATTTCCATTTTCATCAAAATGGGTCCGGCCAACGGCATGAATAACCTTTTCCCTGCCGCTCTTCCCATGTATAATTCTATACTCTGCCTCGTAACTGCCGTTAGAACCTTGCTTCTGGGCTCCTAAAAAGGCTTCCGTTACACGTTTATAATCCGAAGGTCTGATCAAAGTCCTAATAGCCTCGGCCGGCATCACAGTACCGCTCAGTCCAAACATATCGGCATGGCGCTGCGAGACGGTGCTGATACCCGTAGCAATATCCAGCGACCAAGTACCCAGCTGGGCCGCCTCTACTGCAGACAATAGCTTTGATTCGCTTTCACGAAGGGCGAATTCTGCCAGTTTACTCTGCGTAATATCGGTAGCATGCACAATAAGTCCCACAACAGTTCCTTTAGGGTCTTTGTGGGGTGTATAAACGATACTGAGCCATCTTTTAATTCCCATTCTTGACGGCGCAAACATTTCGTATTTTTCCTGTTTTCCGCCATAAGCTATTTTAAGATGAGGAAGCGTTTTTGCATAAGCGGCTTCACCTAAAAATTCCCGAACAGTTTTCCCAACGGCCTGATCGCCTTCAATGGAAAACCACTCTTTGAAAACAGTGTTGTAGGTGACATAGCGCTGCTCTTGGTCAAGATAAAAAATCATGGCCGGCACCGTATCTCTTAAAAGCTGTAAATGAGCTTCACTAGCCAGCAGTTTTTCCTCCTTTTCTTTTTGATCAGTAATATCGATAGCTATGGCCGTTATGTACTTTTCACCCAGCTGGTCCATAACCACTGAAATGCTATTATTAACCCAGATTACGGATCCGTCACGGCATATATAACGTTTGGTAATTAAAAAATCATTTCCGTTTTCAATGCAGTCCTGCAACAACAGCATATTTCGCTGCAAATCATCCGGATGAGTGAGCTCACCTAAATTCATCAGCAGGATTTCTTCACGGCTGTACCCTAGCATCTGGCAGTAGCGGTCATTAACTTCCACAACGCGCCCGTGGATATTGGCCTGTGCAATTCCTGCATTCGACTGCATCAGCAGGCTGTTAAGCTGCGAACGAACAGAACTTGAACCGATCATATCCGGGATAACTGCAGAATTTTCCAGACAGGTCACAAAAACGCCTTCAATGGTATCGTTTTTATTTGTTATGGCACTGTAACCTGCAGTAAGATATACTTTCTGCTTCAATCCGTTTCTCATTACTGTGGCAGTAATGTTGGATTCGGATTTTAAAATTCCCTTTTCAATAATTCCCTGTACCGCATCGCAGACCACCAGCCAATCCTGGGGCAGGGCATCTGTTAGTGTTTTTCCTAATGCATAAGGATGTTTATTATTTTCTCTAAGGAATATAATAAAAGGGTCATTGTACAAAATAGTTTTTTCTTTACCCCAGACTAAGAACATGGGCACACGTGAAGAAAGCATGATTCCAGCAGCGGCTCTAAGGCTATCCGGCCAGTTATTCGGAGCGCCCAGAGCTGTGGTGCTCCAGTCTTTTTGCAGTAAAATGGATCCGGCTTCATCTTCCTTTTTCAAAAATGAATACTCAGGCAATTGGTCTTCTGTGTTCACGGTCATAGATTTGGTTCAGCTTTAAAAGTAGTGCAATTTTGGCATACCCGCAATATTTCAAAATATCTGCACTAGCAAATTACATCTTAAAATACTATGAATCAAGCTTTCTTCAAAGTAAAAATGGGAATTTTATAAAACCGTAAAGAAATAATATAAGTTTCAAAAAATATCGAAATATCTTTTTTCATACACACGATTAACAAATGAAGCAGTAAATTATGACAGATCCACCCACATTCTTAAAAAGATAAACATTGCAAAAAAACATAACCATTATATTAGACACAAAGAAATAGTATTTTGAAAACTAAATAATTATCAAAAAGTATCTTCATAAAAAATTTACTAAATTTGCTTTAACCACTGGTTTAATGTGTTCTTAAAAAATATAGATCAAAAAGTCCTTATATCAGATTTTAATTTCGATTTTATTTGTATATATTTTGTAATCCTTTGTTAAATTTTTGTACCTCAGTTGTACCTCGACCATTAAAAACCCTTGTAAATACAGAAGTGCTAATTTCTGTATTGGAAAGAAGCAAGACAAAACATAACAAAAAAAATTACAAAAAAAACGATATAAAATATTAACATACAATATTTTACATCGTTTGTTATTTACTTTTTATTTTGGATTTTAAGTGATATTTCGTTTAAATTTCTATTGATTTTGCACCTCGAAAAATGAGGTACAAAAATTTTTTTTTTTTGGCCATATCATGGCACATAGAGACACACATAAATCTGCATACCGCAGAACTTATTCAGATTCAAAGACAGAATGAAATGCGGAAGTACGATGTTTATAGCGAATTTGAAAAAGATCAGCTGGAAATTCAAAGAATTGGACGTGGTTCATTTATAGATTATTTTAAAAGTTCTGTTAAAAACTACAAATAAACCAATTGCCCTTGCTTGTATTTGAATCCCATAACTATTGCGTAAGGTCTGTTTTATCACTTTTTTTTGATTTAAGATACTATAAAACAGAAAAACAACCCTAAGGTTGTTTTTCTGTTTTACGATTGTCACAATGAAAATCTTCTTCCCTGTAAATAATACCTGGGGAGTTATTTACCCCGCAGAATCCTGCAGATCAGCAGTCCCACATTGACAGAAGTCAGTATAAGAAGCTACTTCCCCTTATAGGTAATTGTCCAGTCCAGTTTATCCAGCTCATCAAGAGTAAGGAGATACTTTTTGCTGTACATATTTCTGCTGAAAATTGTTTTCCAGCCGTATTTATCCACACTGTCCTTTTCTACAATAAATAACCTTGCCTTTTTATCTTCCAGGTCATTAAAGTAATTCTCCCAATATCGTGGCCTGTCGGAATTGGCAAGCGTCTGTCCTTTTTTGATTTCCTGGAAAATGAATGGCGCATCATAGTCTCCTCTCTGGCTTTCGGAAAATTCAGCTGTGTATTCATAATAAAATGGTCCATCATTCATGGCATCATTTCCCGAGAGTATACTAAATATTGCTTTATCCGAATTATTTTTCACCAGCAGGTCCCTGTTGTCCAGCTTATCGCAGGAGAAAAAATTAAACAAAAGAAAGATAAAGATAAGGATTTTAGCTTTGTGCATACTTTAAAGTTTTAGATGATAATACAATTTATATTTTAATTCGTCAGACAAATAGTTTGGATTTATAGGATAATCTTTCTTATGGTTATTGAAAACAGACGGATAATGAAAGTAATAATACGCCATCGTATTGGCCATCACCTCGGTCCAGTTGCTTGATGCCGTTGCAGAATTTGCAGTCAGCATACTCGACCACATCCCATAACTGTAAAAATTCAACGGCGAATTCTGAGCGTGTAAGTAATGACCATATTCATGCATTAAAAGGAGTCCGTGATAACTGTTAATCCCATTTTTCATATAACCGTCATAAAAAGCCTGAGAGGTATGTATCGTGCCTCCCATTGACCAGTTATTAGTCCCGTTTTCAGATGAAATATGAATTCTGGCATCATAAAAATTATACATATCATGTCTGGAATAGGTATTATTGAACATCGTTACAAAATCATCTCCGCCACTTCCGCTCGCGCCTGCTTTTCCTCCACTGGTACTTTTCGGATTTACAACTGGTGCATTTTGTACCACACCGTTCTGTTTATCATTAGAATCATATCCAAAATCTGTTTTAAATGACAGGTTAAAAAACACACCGGAATTCTTTGACGCTGCACCCCAATCACCAGTCTGTTTAAACTCATTATAAGTTGCCGCAAAATGCCCCACACCTGCCGCAATTAACCCTACCCCTATATAAGAGAGTGTTCCGGCAGAGAAATACGTCAGTACTGCCCCCGCAATTATTTCAATCCCCGCAAATATATCGTTAAAACTCAATTTAAACTTTTCACCGCTGTAATCAGTATATTTCAACGGATTGTTTAATACATAACTATATCTGTTAAAGTTCTGCGTATTGAAAGGATCCTGCACAAAATTGTCCGGCTGCAGGAAACGATGCAATTTTGGATCATAAATACGGCCATTCATATTGATCAGCCTGACACTTTGCAGGTGTTCATGCCCTGTATAACCTCTGTCCAAAACGGTAAGTCCTGTAAGGACATTGCCTGCCCCGTCCTGGACTTTTACAATTTCACCCCAGGCATCGAACATCCTTTTCTCTACTACCGCTCCCGCCTGATCAATTACCGCTACAATAGATCCCTGGTAATCTCGCTGTAAATATAAGTAATTTTCTGTGTTTCCGTCGCTTTTTACCACCAGTGGTGCGGTATATCCGTCACCTCCGATATATGTCACAAACTCAACCGCACCCGATTTCAGGTTGTGTTTCACCTCCATGGTTCCGTCAGCCGAATAATATTTGGCGAAGGATCTTTGTAGCTTGTCGGTCTGAAGTCCGCCATAAAACATCGCAGTACGGCTGTTGTTGTCGTTATAGTCAAAACTGATCTTATCCACTCCCGCCTCTTCAATCTGCACTGGGCTCTTAAACGCATTGTAGCTGATGTTTTGTGAAGGTCTGGCCGAATAATATGTTGCGGCATCGGGGCTAACTGTAATACCTGAATTCTGATAGAGCTTATCATTTGAATACGTGTATTTTCCCGAATTGTTTTCCGTAATCCTTCCCCTGTCATCATACAATTGTTTCTCCTGCACCCCTTGCGCATTTGTAAACTCTACCAGACGATCCAGTTCGTCGTATTTAAAACTTTCACTGGTTCCCATTAAACTGTTGGTACGGCTGGTGAGATTGCCCAGTTTCACATCAAAAACCATATTTAATGTGAGGATATTAGAGGAGTCGGCTGTTTTATCATATTTAAATTGTGATGCAAAACCAAAAGTATCATACGTATTTGTTATGGTTGTTGGTCCGTTTTGTGCACTTGTAAGCTGTCCCCTTGCATTAACAGTGTTGACCTGCCATAAAACCGCATTGGTATTGTTATCCAGTATTTGCCAGTGCAACCCATTCTTGTAGGTGTTCTTTATCTTCTTTGAAGTAGTTTTCCCTCCGGCTGCGGCCGTAGAGGTTTCAGTTTCGATCCTGCCAAAAGCATCATAGGTGAAATCTTTGGTAAAGGTTGCATAAGCCGTCGTTTCTACTGTTTTAACAATTCGCTTATAAGTATCATACGTGTATATTGTGATAATCTTATTGGTACCGTTAGTAAGATCTTCAAATTCTGATTTTAAAAGCAGCTTAGTCGATGAATCATATGTATAGGTCGTTTTTGAATTGGTATTGGTTCCTGATACAACTTTTTGGGTTATCTTACCTTCCGTATTGAGTGTGTAGGTCGTTGTTCCGTTCGGGGTGGATTCCTTTGTGGTTTCCCCAAACTCGTTATATTCATAGTAATAAACACCGGCTGAGGAATCATCTAATTTTGTTCTTCTTCCCCATCCGTCCTGAGAAATTGTTGATTTTACCCCGCCGTAATCAGCTGCCTTTAAATTGCCATTGGCAAAGTACGTATAATTAATAGTTCCTCCCGGTGTATCGGTTACCGATATGATATTGCCAATTGCATTTTTTACGGACATTTTTGATTTCGTTCCATCATTTACCGTCTGACCAAGCCCCGAATAGGTAATGTCGGTAATTTTGCCGTTAAAAGCATTGTTTTGAATAACCTTACCGTATACATCATACTTTGTTTCGTTCCATTGTGTGGCTGAAGTTCCCAAATAAGGTTCACTAACTTTATAATTACGATCATAGATATCATAAAGATAATCCACATAAGAAAAAGTCCCTGTGATCTTCTTAGTTCCTGCTTTTATCGCCCTGCCACGTTCATCAAAAGTCTCCTCACTGATACTGCCGTCATCTCCTGTTGTGGTGATCACTGATTTCTCAACATTGCGTACATAGGTAAAGGTTTTATTTTTACCCAGATAGTCTGTTATTTTGGTCTTTTTTAACCAGCCATCATACTCATACATAGTCTTCAATCCGTAAGAATTAGTTTCCGAGGTTATTGTCCCGTTACTATAATTATAGGCAAAATCCGTGGAAAGCCCCTCTATATCTGTTTTTTTAGTAACAAATCGTCCTGATGGATCGTAAATATAACTTGTAACCCTTGGTAAAAGTCCCGTCGCGGAAATTGTCTTTTGTGTAATATTTCCAAAAGAATCAAATACATTGTCTTCTGTAATATAATTGGTACCGGTTCCTTTTTTCTTCACTTGGGTAAGCAGGCTGTTGGTATACACGTATTGTTCCTCGGAGTTCATTATATCCCCGGAAACTGTAATGCTTTGCTTTTTACCGGATACCCTGCCCAGTACATAAGGTGAAACTGTTGGGGCAACATAATCAACATCTGTGATGGTTGTTTGGACTGTTGCTCCCGATTGCTTTAATAAATTGACCGACTTTACCGCATTACCATTGCCATCATAACTTATGGATGTTTCACTGCTTGTACTTTCAGGATTGTTGTATTCTTTTATTTTAGTGTTTTTAATCCTGAACACTTTATTTGGTAATAATTCACTTTCGTAATTCAATAAAGTCTTGGTAATAAAATCAGTTGGTGTATTTGGTGATGTCCCTGCATTGGCATCTTCATTTATCCTGGCCGAAAATGTACTTCCTGATTTAATCCATACATCAGGTTTCAAAATGATACTTTGTGTGGCCACCAGGTTATCTGTACCGGTTAGGGTATAATTTAATTCTTTTACAATCTTCTCCGCTGTAGTGGTTGAATTAGGACTTGGATACAATGGAAGGTGCAATCCCAGCACTGTATAGTTTTCAACATTAGCGCCTCTCAAATTCAGATCATTTTTTGAAAGTGTTGTAATTATCTGCTCGTTCTTTTCATACCAGTTGGTTTTAGATGTGGATCGAAAACCCAGAAAACCGATTCCATCCAGATTAGTAACTGCACCTGAATAATTGAAAAACTGCTTTTTGTAATAACTCTTACCCTGCTCTTCTAAAAGTGTTACAATTTTAATATTGGGAGCTGAGATGATATCTACATTTGGAAAATTTTCTACAAATATGGTAGGACTATAATACGGTTCATACTGATCCTGTTGCAAAGAACTGTATGAAATGCTTTTTTGTACCCCATTACCATTAGTGATGCGCTTGATCAAATGCTGCATCATGAAATCATACTCCAAATTAAATTCGTATAATCTGTCATTACTAATGGCACCGACAGCTAAAAATTGATTACTCATTTTTGGTGACAGGAATATGGGAATAGGATAAGTTCTTATACTGGTGGAAGGATCCGTCCTGTATGTCAGTCCGGAGGGAGACAGAAATGTACCGTTGCTATTTTTATAAATATCAATGATCACCCTGCCCGCACCGCTTGACTTTGAATACAACGATTTAAATTGTACAAAATCCGTTTTCCCATCACCGTTGATATCCAACGGAATTAAATCACAGGTGTTTATTGAGCCAGCATCTTCACTGTAGCCGATATTAGCGACCGTGTAAGTCTGTGCTGTCTTTTCAAATCCATTTCCGGTAGACAAAAATTTAACATAATTAAATGCGGTGGATCCAGTACCTTTTGGAATTATAAAATCCAATTTACCATCACCATTATAATCGCCTATCAAAATAGGGGCATTAATGTTAATTTCCGTATCCACTTTTTCCCAAAGAAACTCCAGTTGATTACTGCTATTTAAACTGTAAACTGTAACCTTGCCATTTTTAAAATGCAGGATATCGGTCTTTCCGTCTCCATTCACATCAAAGGCTTCGATTTTACTATCTGACGAAAAAAAATAATCCCGAAGTGTTCCGGCATAATTCACAAAAGCAGTTGTTTTTCTCCGGTCCAGATCAACAAAATACAACTGATTGGATGAGTTTACAGAGTATGTGATTATATCGGGACCACCATAACGATCCGGTTCACAGGAAACCTCACTGAGCTCTTTATCCAAAGCTATAACATCGGTTAGACCATCTCCGTTAAAATCACCACTAAAGAAGTATTTTGCCTGTCCGACCGCTTGTGAATTGTTGCAGTCATAAGTTGCAACATATCGTTCAGGAAAAACAACTTTTCTATTTGTTTCAATCCCCAATCCATAGGTACCATAATTCCATGTTTCAAAATTTACAGTGTTGGGATCAGTATCCAGTTTGGCGACTGTCACACCATCATAATGATACATCTTATTATTAGGGGTTAACCCCTTTGATGTGAAGATTGCGTCATAATATCCGCAAGCCGCTTTTCTAGGAATGGTCATAGCACCTGAGCCAACATTGGCAAACAACCAGAAATCTTTCTTGGCAGTTGTACCCAATGTCGGATATAAAACAAAATCCATTTTGCCATCGCCATCAAAATCGCCCGAGACTGTTGCCGAATTCTTTCCGTTAACTTCACCCAATCCAATAGAGGAGTTACTTTGTTTTGCCGAGATACTCGAGGTACCTGAATCATAATAAAATACCAACGGATTATAACTTTTAGCGTTATCCCCGCTTTTCTCTGTGATACTGATCAGCTTATCAAAAATATTAGTATCCGCGTAGGTTAACGAATAATTTCTGAACCCTACTGCATTTCCAATAACATTTATACTTTCCAGTCTCTTAGACCTGATGATGCTTTGTCCACCGATATAACTTTGGTCGGGATAGTTAGTAGTCGCATAATTGAACCTGATTTCGTTTATCGGAGCCGAAGCACCTACACTTCCATATTTTATCGATGCTATGTCCTGCAGGTTATTGGTTAGAACATAACTATATGCAATTCGTACTCCCTGAGGGTTCTCCCAGTAGGTTATTGACCATCGTGTAATAGAACGCGAATCAGAAGAGTTTCCATAATATGCTTTTGATCCATCGGGATATTCTATTACAAAATAGGCAGGTCCATAATTTGCCCCATTAGGATGAACCCCATAAGAAGTAATTTTTACATTGGAAAAACTTTCTGTCTCGTATACCGTACCGTTTGCTCCATATGTAATATTTGATCCGTTTTTTACAATCAGCCGCTGCCCATCAAGAGCAAATCTATCAAGATTATCAAAATCAACGGGATCAATTATTCCATCATGGTATTTGGTTGATGCTATTCTTGTAATACTTGAAACTCCGGAAATATTCCAGCCATAACCTGCATTTCCTCCACTTTCCTGACTATTGTATACCAGACTTATCTGGGGAACCACGCCGTTAATCCCGGGAGGCACAGCAATGGGAACTGTATAAGTCGCAGCTCCTGACAATGAAACTGACAATTGGCCATCGGTTATTCCAATTTCAGCTGATGATCCGGTGGGAGTAAACTGGGCATTAGTTAATAACACAAAAAATAATAATATAAGAGTAAAGTAATTTTTTTTCATGTATTTATTGCTTGATGATTTTGATTGTTTTCTGTTCGCCGTTTGTATAATTAAGGGCCACTAAATAGACTCCCCTAGGATATTGGTCAAAAGATATGATCTGATTGTCCGAACTCGCCTTAGTGGACAAATTTTGCAATACCTGTCCGCTGACCCCATATACTATTATGGACGACACTCTGCTATCATTGATGAGTTGCCACTTTACATAAAGCTGTTCTTTTACAGGGTTTGGATAGTACGATATCACATCTTCCTTGTCAAACTTCAGTAGATCATCCTCGGTTACTAATTCCATCTCCTTAACCTCTGGAGCAGGTTTCCCAGCAGGACTGCAGCCCGAGAGACAAAGCGCTCTTACGATCTGATTTCCTGCAGCATCATAACTAAAATTGATTTTCTGTTGGGCACTTGAAAAAGTGCATATAGCCAATAATAAAAATGTATTGAATGTTTTCATCGTTTATTTTCAAGTTTTTTCAAACGTTTATTCTGTTCCGATATGACTCTGCTTTGTTGTGAAATAAAGTCTTTTAGCTTTTCTGTTTTCTTTTCCTGCTCGATCATATAAAGGGTAAGCTCTTCAATTTTCTGAAGCAATTTCGAATTCATTTCCCCAAGCTTAATTCCATCTCTTAAAACTTCTTCCTCGTTTGGAATATCTTTTAAATGACCTTTTTCAGCGATATGCTTTTCCACTTCTGCAAGTGTGGGCAGACTGTATTCTTTTCTAAATACAAAATCGGACCAGCCTGTCAAGTCTACTTTTACTTCTTGTGAATGTATGGTTCCGTTGACATCCAATTTATTTGTCGGATTGATTTTTCCTATACCTACATTCCCATTTCCAAGTATTCTTAACTTTTCAGTTTGTCCTGTTGCATACGATTCCTGTGTAAAAAATTGCAAACCATAAATATTATGCCCTGCACTTTCGGTAATTGTACGTAGCGATGTCCCAAACGTATCATAAGTAGTGATATTTATTGCATGGGCAATCATAATGGCTGATTGATTATCAACATTCGCAAAATTCCGGACCAGTATATTACCATTATCTACTTGAAGCTTCGCCATTGGATTACCCGTACCAATCCCTACATTATTATTACTAGATGTCCCCTGAATAATACCTGACGGCGTGTATATCTGAGCCTCTCCCACCATAGAACAAAATACTGCTATAAAAGTGTAAATTTTTGTTTTCATACTTTACTTTTCTAATTTATTTATCTTTTTTTTGATCTCCATATTCTCTTTTTTTAATCTCTGTATTTTTCTTTTTCAGTTCAATCATATAAAGGGTCAATTCTTCAATCTGCCTCAAGAGCTTGGAATCCATCTCTCCCAGATTAATCCCATTTTTCAAAATCTCTTCTCTCTTGGAATATTCTCTAAATGTCTTTTCTCTATAATATGCTTTTCAACCTCTTGAGATGTCGGTAGACTGTATTGTTTTTTAAACACAAAATCAGACCAGCCTGCCATATCCACTTTTACCTCTTTGGAATGAATAGTTCCGTTTACATCTAATCGATTATTCGGATTGGCAATACCTATCCCATATTGATTGAATTAGAATAAATCTCATAATCGATCGGCTTAAGTTTATACCAAATAATTCCGTCAGAAAAATCATGCCCGTCATTAATATTATTAAAATTTATTGATTGATGTAATACGGATGTTTGCGAGACTAAAGACTGACAAAAAGCTATTGCATTCCAAAAATATATCGTTTTCAGTTTCATAGTTTTGAATTTAAAATTTTGAATCCTTTCGCGCGCATATGAACAACAACTTTTTATATATTTTTTACGGGATTCCTCATTTTGCAGTTTTTTAGTATGTTTTTTTACAGAAGAAAAAAAACCTCATATCGTATTAATTAACAGCATTTTACCATATATTCATAAAATAAAAAACTTTCATAAACTTATCTTCAAATTTTTAACTTGGATCTAATGCCATAATTCAGAATAAATAATTTGCACAATTGCAAAAACAAACTAGTCACGAGAAGATAAAAACAGATTATTACAAGCTAAATTTTTAAAATATTATGAAAGCAAAATAAAGTAGTTTAGCGTTCTTAGTCGCCCTAAAAAATATCATGCAAAACATTTACAGCTTTAACAATTTTTAATGCAAATTGGAAAGAATTTATTGCTAGAAGGGATACCTTTTTTCCATCAAAAATTTAAGGCTGTCTATTTTTGTTTTGATTAAAAAGAATTACTTAAAATTGATTTCAAAATAGGAACTATAGTACTCATTCTAAATAAATTGTCATAATTATAAATTGACATTTTAAAGTTGATGGCAAAGTTGATAAAAATTTTGAAAAAATGCAGGGAATATGAGATTTTCAAACTTTAAGGTTCGAATCCTGCTCTAATTGGCTCTCAATTTAAAATATAAATAAACCTGTATCTTAAAAAAGATATTTTTTAAATTTGCTTTAACCACTGAATTGATATGATCTTAAAAAAGATACTGTTACAGTTTAAAAAATTCAACATTTCAATTGAAAAAAGAATAAGGTTTGTTGTTATTTGGTATTATTTTGTTTAAATCTGTACCATATTTGTATTTCAATATTTGTTAACCCAGCAAACACCGGACTGTTAATTTCTGTATTGAAAAACAGCAATTTAATTAAAAACAGTATATTGTTAAGAATTAACAAATAATAATATTATGAATAAATTAATTGAAATTGATAATACACTAGGGACTAAGTTTAATTTTGCATTCAACAATTTTAGTTTTTTAACATTTATTGAATACATTGAAGAACAAACCAATAATGATTTTTTAAACTTTTCTCTAATGAAAGATCAATTTGATGGTTTTAAAAATAGAACAAATAATACACTAATTAACACTGAAATAATTACTTCATTTATAAAAAAAGATACCACTGATAAATTAAGTGAAACAATTAATTTTGCTGTGGAACACTTCAATGCAAACAAAAATAAATATAATAATTCTGATCAAGAGGAAATGAAAAAGCGAATTATTAATTTAACCAT
>Ga0157370_10005121_pt1 | contig 14781 bp, 18 predicted proteins | sample C35metaG_FD_113463 | JGI IMG/M metagenome (GOLD analysis project Ga0157370, IMG submission 113463) | Corn rhizosphere microbial communities from Kellogg Biological Station, Michigan, USA - C3-5 metaG | ecosystem: Host-associated > Plants > Roots > Rhizosphere > Soil | place: USA: Michigan...
ACGCGTGTTCGCGGCGCCGCCATCGGGCCGCGCCGGGGAAAGCGGGCAAGTGTAACGCGACCGCCCCGACCGGCCCCGCAGCTCCTACAGCTTCAGTGTGATCAGCGCCGTGCCCGGTTCGTCCGGCATCATCCGCTGGACGAAGCCCAGCTCACGGCACAGTTGCAGCATCGGCCGGTTTTCCAGCAGCACGTAACCCCACAATTCGGCGAGGCCGCGCCTGCGGCTGTCGTCGACCAGCCGCTGCATCAGCAGCGCGCCAAGGCCGAGGCGGGTCCAGTCCTGTTCCACCAGCACCGAAAATTCCGCGCTGTCGGCCGCCTCGTCGACATGGATGCGACCCACGCCGCGCATTTCCGCCGGCCGCACCGATTCGTCCATCAGCACGTAGGCCGTCTCGAGCGCGGGATCGATCCGGCACAGCCGCTGCGCCATCGGCGCGGGCAGTTCGGACATCGCATGCAGGAACCGGCGGCGGATGTCGTCCGGCGACAGGCGGGTGAAGCAACGCTGCATCGCCTCGACATCGCCCGGCTCGATCCGGCGCAATACCAGCTCGCGATCGTCCTGCGTGCGCACCTGCTCGCCCTGCGGCGACGACGCCACGTGCGGACGGACGAAACGCTCGCTGCTGCGGGGCGGCAGCGACGCGAAGCGGGAGGGCGCGGAGAATTCGATGGCAGGGATCATGGCAGTTCCGTACTTTTGCGTATTGTGTGCAACGCAGCATGAATTTTCAATGAGGATCTCGTGATGGGACGGAATGCCGCGTCGGCAAGGTGTGGCCGTCGTGCTGCGATACGGCAGGGCTTGGCCGGGGTAGGCAGCCGCGGCGGCGCCAAGCAGAATGCAGACCCGGATTGGAGGAACAGCGCATGGCAGGCAAACAACGCAGCGGCCTCACCGCGGCGCAACTGGAGACACTGTGCGGCCGCTGGCCCGGCGTCACCCGCGACATCAAATGGGGTGCGGACCTGGTGTTCAGCGTCGGCGGCAAGATGTTCGTGGTGACGCCGTCCGATGGCAGCGAGGGCGGCCGCCTGTCGTTCAAGGTGGCCGACGATCGCTTCCTCGAACTCACCGACCAGCCCGGCATCGTGCCGGCGCCCTACATGGCGCGGTCGCGCTGGGTTTCGGTCACCGAGCCGCAGCGCTTCAGCACGGGCGAGATGGCGGGCTTCGTTCTCGACTCGTACACGCTGGTGCGCGCCAGGCTGACGAAAAAGCTGCAGGCCACGCTGGGCCCGCTGCCGACGCTCGAGAAGGAGCGCCCATGAAGCAGCATCTCGGCGCGCTCGCGCTGCTGGTTGCCGATTACGACGAGGCGATCGCCTGGTACACCCGCGCGCTCGGCTTCGAGCTGATCGAGGACACCGACCTGGGCGGCGGCAAGCGCTGGGTGCTGTTGGCGCCGCGCGGTTCCAGCGAAACCCGCCTGCTGCTGGCCAAGGCGAACGGCGACGACCAGGCGTCGCGCATCGGCAACCAGACCGGCGGCCGTGTGTTCCTGCTGCTCGACACCGACGACTTCCAGCGCGATTGGCAGCGCATGCGCGCGGCAGGCGTGCACTTCCGCGAAGAACCCCGGCACGAAGCTTATGGCACCGTCGCGGTGTTCGAGGACCTGTACGGCAACGGCTGGGATCTGCTGGAACGGAAGCGGGGCTGATTCATCAAGCGAGTGCGTAAGACCTTCCGTTCACCCTGAGCGTAGCGAGGGACCCCGTGACCGGCCGGTTACGGGTCGGCCGACAGCATGCGCCGGAATGGAGGATCTGGTAGCGGGGGCAGGATCCGAAGCTGCGACATGTCGCGTTTCTATCGGATTACCAGATCAAATCATCCGGCACCTGGAACTGCTTGTAATACTCATCGTCCGCGTCATTGCCGTCACCCGCTTCGGCGCGGCCGTGGTCGAGCACGATCATCGCTGCGTCGCGCTCGTAGACCTTGTCCGCCGCGATGCGCGGCAGCAGTTCGTAGCCGTCGCCGTGGCGCACGATCACCAGCGTGCCGCCGGCCAGCTGCGCGCGCAGCGACTCGTTCACCAGCACATCCTTGATCTTTTCGCCGTCGGTGAAACGGTAGGCAATCTCGCCTTCGCGCTTCACCTTGTGCGCCTCGACGATCTGCCGTACTTGCGCCTGCGCTTCGCTGGTGCGCAGCTGGGCATTGCGCTCGGCTGCCAGCGCGCGATCGCGCTCGGCCTTTTCCTGCTGCAACCGCTGCGCCTCGACCTGCTCGGCGCTCGGCGCTGCCGGTCCCTTGCCCTTGTGCTTTTTCGCTTGCTCGCGCACGACCTGCGCGGCCTTGGCCTTGTTGACCAGGCCGGCCTTGAGCAGTTGTTCCTGCAGGGGATTGCGCATGCGAGAAGCGATCAGCGGGACGGAATGGTGATTGTAACTCGCGCCCTCGCGGACGGGTTTTCAGTCCGCGAAATCAGGCTCGAAAAAGCTCCAGCGCACGTCGCCGAACTCCGCTTTCATCGCCGCTTCGACGGTGTTGATCGCGGCGATCAACGGCTGGTCTCCGGCGGTCGGCTGCATGCGCGCCTTCACCGCCACCATCACGTCCGCGCCCATCTGCAGGGTGATCAGGTTGAGCACTTCGGCGACTTCCGGTCGGCCTTTCAGGAAGGCCATCAGCTCGTCCCGGCGACGCGGTTCCATGCCCTGGCCGATCAGCAGCGCCTTGACCTCGATCGCCACCAGCACGGCCACCACGATCAGCAGGACGCCGATGGCGATGGTGCCGGCGGCGTCGAACATCAGGTTGCCGGTGAGCATGGTGGCACCGACCGCGATGGCGGCCAGGCACAAGCCGACCAGGGCGGCGAGGTCCTCGCCGAAGATCACCAGCAGCTCGCTGGAACGGGTTTCGCGGAACCACGTCCACAGGGGCTGGTCGCCGCGCGCCTTGTTCACTTCCTGCATGCAGCCGCGCATCGAGATGCCTTCGACCACGATGCCGAACACCAGCACGCCCAGCGCCAGCCACGGCCATTTCAACGGCTCGGGGTTGGTCAGCTTGTGGACGCCCTCGTAGATCGAAAACATGCCGCCCACGCTGAACAGCAGGATGGCTACGAGGAACGACCAGAAATACAGCGCGCGGCCCCAGCCCAGCGGAAACTCGTCGGACGGCGGCCGCTTCGCCTGTCGGATGCCGAGCAGCAGCAGACCCTGGTTGCCGCAGTCGGCCAGCGAATGCACTGCCTCGGCCATCATCGCGCCGGAGCCGGTGACGATGGCGGCGAACAGCTTGGCCACGAAGATGGCGAAGTTGGCGCCCAGCGCGAGCAGGATGGCCTTGATGGGGTTGGCGTGACCGGACGACATGCGGCTTTCGATCCTTGAGAACGGATCGCCAAGTCTACCGGCCGCGCCTCATTCCGCGCACCGCATCAGTGGATGCCGACGCCCACGCCCAGGCCGAAGTGGACGTTGTTGCGGCCCTTGTTCAATTCCTCGGTGGTCCAGACGTGCGACTGTGCGGCGGTGACCAGCGGGAACACGTAGTTCGCCTGGCCGACCTGGCCGGCGCGGCTGCCGTTGAGCTTGCCGCTCACCGTCATCAGGGCGCCCGCCGGGTAGTCCAGCGGTTCGGCGTAGCCGGGCAGTACCGCCACGAAGCGGCCATTGCCGCTGTCATTGGCCTTCGGCCGCTGCGAGGAATCCAGCGGATAGGCGAGCAGCTCGACCTCGCTGTGATCGGGCAGGTTCATGACCTGCACGATGCGGCCGCCCCAGATCACGTCGCCGCCGGCATAGCGCTCCGGCGATTGCGCCACCTGCTGCGGCGTGGCGACAACCGCCTGCGGGGCGGCCTTGTAGAGGGGAGCCGGGGCGCAGGCGGATACGGCCAGCAACACCAGCAGGACGGGCAGGCAGAGCAGGGAGCGGGCGTTGCGCATGGCGGACTCCAGTGGCGAGGTGAGGGTCGTCGGTCGCTACGCTACAACAAGCCATGTCGGCGCGGCGTATGCCATCAGCGCCGGCGCGTGGGCGCCGGCGCGGGATGCAGCAGGCGCGAGGCCGGCAGCGGGCTGGGCGCGGCGGGTTCGGCGCCTTCCTGGCGCAGCCAGTCCAGCTTCCACTCGGCCGGCCGGTCCTGCGACAGCAGGCTGGCCAGCGCGCGCAGCGGTTCGCGCAGTACGTCGTCGAGGTTCCACGGCGCATTGAGGATCACCATGCCCGAACCGTTGAGGCGCAGCGGCGAATCGTCCGGATGCACCAGCAACTCCGCGCGCAACACGCGTTTGGCCTCGCTGCGCTGCAGGCCCCGCAGGAACGGCTGCACCTGGCTGCGCAACTTGATCGGATACCACACGGCATACACGCCGGCGGGCCAGCGCTGCAGGGCTTCCTTCAAGGCCTTCTCGATCAGCTTGAACTCGGCTTCCTGCGCCTCGTACGGCGGGTCGATCAGCACCAGCCCGCGTTTCTCTTTCGGCGGAAGCAATGCCTTCAATGCCTCGTAACCGTCGCGCTGATGCACGTGCACCTGCGGATTGCCGCGGAACAGGTCGCGCAGCTTGGAGGCTTCTTCGGTATGCAGCTCGCACAGCTGCGCGCTGTCGCCGGGCCGCAGCAGGCGCGCGACCTGCAAGGGCGAACCGGGGTAATGCTTCAGACCCTGCGCGTTGCCTTCGGCGTCCAGGATGCTGGCGCGCCAGCGCTGCAGCAGCGGCGGCACCTTCTCGGCCGGATGCAGGCGGCCGATGCCGTCCTTGTGCTCGCCGGTCTTCTTCGCCTCGAAGCCATCCAGCACGTAATGGCCGCTGCCGGCATGCGTGTCGACGTAGCAGAACGGCGTGGACTTCGCCTGCATCGCCTCGACCAGCGCAAGCAGCACGGTGTGTTTGAGTACATCGGCGAAATTGCCGGCGTGATAGGCGTGGCGATAATTCATGGCGTTCACGGCGGGCGGGTGGTCAAGTATAGATGTGCCGGCATGGTGCTCGCGGCCGTGCATCACATCCTGCGTAACCTTTCCTGCACATCGGCCGGCGCAGGCTTCGCCTGTTGCGCCACCGCAACCGGCCAGGCAATGGCCTGGCCGCCCATCACGCGGAGCATCAGCTATGAAGTTCTCGCCGAAAATCATCGTCGCGACGGCCGCATTCGGCCTCTGCATGGCAGCCACCACGGTGTATGCGCAGGACACCGGAAGCATGAACCCGGCGCCGGCGTCGAGCAGCATGGGCCACTCGAGCAGCGGCGCGATGCACAAGATGCATCACGACGGCAACGGCAGCATGCACAAGATGCCGGCCTCGGTGACCTCGGTCGACACCGGCACCGGCGTGGTCGGCGTGGACGCCGGCGGCATGGCGCTGACGGTCCACTTTCCGCCGAAGTCGGTGGCCAACCTGAAGGTCGGCGACAAGATCACGCTGCACATGGGCTACACGAAGTAGTTCCGGTTGCGATATCCGATCCATCGGCGCCGCAGGCGATGGCCGGCGGCGCCGCTTCGGCGTGCGAAGAGAGTTACCGTTACCGGCGTGCCGCGCATGTGCAGGAGCGCGCCGCAGGCCGCTTCCGGCACGAGCTGTTTCGGTCGGCCGAGGGCGGCCGGTTCCACATCCAGCGTGAGGGAACGTCATGAAATGCTTCATCGTCGCGGTTGTGGTTTGCTGCGTCGTCCTGATGGCCGGCGTGGGCATCTTCGTCGAGTCCGGTGTCTACGACATCGGCGCCGACCGCCACCACGCCAGGCCCGTGCAGGCATTGATGCAGACCTTGCGCGAGCGCTCGATCGAGCATCATGCGCGCGGCATCACGCCGCCGAACCTGGCCGATCCGCAGCTGATCCTCAAGGGCGCCGGCCAATACGCGGCGATGTGCACCGGCTGCCACCTCAAGCCCGGAATGACCGATTCGGAGATCCGCCCGGGCCTTTACCCGCAGCCGCCGAACCTGTCGCGAACGCGGATCGAACCGCGCGAGGCGTTCTGGGTGATCAAGCACGGCATCAAGATGAGCGCGATGCCCGCATGGGGCGTCAGCCATGACGACGCCACGATCTGGAGCATGGTGGCCTTCCTGCAGAAGCTGCCGGAACTGACGCCCGCGCAGTACGAGGCCATCGTGGCGCGGGCGCCGCCCGACATGGACATGGACGACGGCCACGGCGCGAATCCGCACGATGATTCCGGCATGGGCATGCCGGCGTCCGCCAAGCCGGCGAGCGACGGCGCGCCTCATGCCGCCAGCGACGGCCGGCAGCCGCCTGCCCGCTGATCATTCGATCATGCCGTGGCTTTCCGTCGTGCCCAGCAGTTCCGCCTGCGCGGGTCGGCGGCGCTGGCGGTTCAACAACGGATGCATGAACACGGCCGCCAGGATCACCGCCACGCCGGCGTAGAACCAGCGGTCCAGTTCGTGTTGCTCGCCGAGCAGCACGATCGCCAGCACGATCGCGTAGACCGGCTCCAGGTTGGTCACCATCTGCGTGCCGAACGCGCTCATGTGCCGCAAGGCCACCAGCGCCAGCGCAAAGGGCAGCAAGGTGCAGCCGAACGACAAGGCCAGCAGCAACAAGGCGTCATGCAGGTCCGGCAGCGCGAAGGCCGGGCCCGCATGCGGCAGCAAGGGCGCGAGCAGGGTGAGGAACAGCGTGCCGGTGCCCAGCTCGATGAAGGTCACCGTCAGCGGATCGCCGTGTTCCACCAGCCGCTTGTTGAGCGAGCCGAAAAAGGCCACGAACAAGGCGGACAGCACGCCCACCGCGATGCCGAGGCGCATGTCGTCGGGCACGCCGCCGACCACCAGCATGACGCCTGGAACGACCGCCACGCCGATCATCAGTTCGCGCGGATCGAACCTGCGTCGCGCGATCCACGGTTCAATGAAGGCCAGGAACACCGGGCTCAGCGCGATGCAGGTGGCGCCGACCGACGCATTCGACAACTTGATCGCCGCGTAAAAGGTCAGCCAGTGCAGCGATACCAGTACGCCGATGCCGGCATAGGCCCAGCGCAGCCGCGCGGGCATCGCGAACAGGCCGCGCCATACCCGCGGCAGCATCAGCAGCACGGCCACCACCAGCAACATGCGCCACCACACCAGCGGCAGCGCGGGCAGCGTGATCGACTTGCCGAGAATCGCGGTGAATCCCCACAGCAACACGCAGAAGTGAATCTGCAGGCGAGCCTGGTTGACGGGTTGCATGGGATATTCGCAGCGTGGGGTGGCGCAGCATTCTAGCGCCCGTTCTTGCATCGGGCCGGCTGGCGCCGCGCCGCCGCGCCCGACGCTACTTTTTCCTCGCCGCGGGCCTGGCGACCGGCGTTAGCCGGCCGGAGCTGCGCAACTGCTGCAGTACCTGCCGGCAGGTATTGTCGCTGTCGTTGTCATGGCTGGGCGCGATCAGCGCCAGCAGCGCCACCGGCGCGGCGACGGCGCCGAGGGCGATGGCACCGGCGCCGCGCGCCAGCAGCGGGCCTTTCTGTACGCCGACGTCCGGGTGCTTCAGCGTGCCCCTGACGTAGAGCGGCGAGCGCAGCGAAAACACGCGGAAGCCCTTGGTGTGCGGCTTCACGCCGAGATCGAGCTTCTCGGTGGCGAGGTCGATGTCGCCATCCACGTTGATCACCGCGTCGCCGGTGTCGAACACGAACAGCCGCACGTCGAGCAGCCCGTCGGTCGCCGCGATATCGGTGGCCGCGCAGTTGATCTTCACCGTCTTGTCGCCGAACAGCTTGCCGATGACGATGTTGCCGACGTTGAGCCCGGCAGTTTCCAGCAGGGTCTTGCTGATCGCGCCGTCGTTCATCAGCAGCTTCAGGTTGCCGTTGGCGCTGCCCAGCAGCGCGGCGACCGAATTGCCGCGCGCATCGAGCGCCACGTCGCCATTGATCTCGCCAAGGCTCGTGCGCATCGGCGCAAAGGTGGGGAACAGCTGCTTGAGCTTTAGGTGCCGCGCGTCAAGCTTCAGCAGCCCGTGCATGGGCGTGCGGCTGCCGTCGAGGGTGAGGTGGCTGCTCACCGCGCCGCCAGCGAGGCCGAAGCGCAGCGGGTCGAGATACAGCGCGCCGTTGTTCATGACCAGGTGCGTGCTGAGCGAATCGATCGGCAGCGCTTCGCCGTGCACGATGCGCTCGCCGCTGAAATTCACGTCCGCATCCATCGCCTGCCAGCGATCCGTGCGGAACGGTTCGACTGGCAGCAGCTTGTCGGCCGGTTGCGCCGTGCCGTCCGCACGCCGCTGCTTGCTGGCGTTCGAATCGGCGCCGACCAGCGGCGCCAGGTCGGCGAACTGCAGCAGCTTCGAGTGCACGTCGCCGCTCAGCTTCGGGCGCTTGCCGCCGGTGACGAACAACAGCTGGCCGGCGAGATCGCTGCCGCCCACGCGGCCACGGAATTCGCGATAGTCGAAGCGGCTGCCACGGCGGTCGAGGGTGGCTTTCAGATGGCCCTCGGTGGCGTACGGCGGCGTGTCGGGCAAGGTGATGCCGGTGATCGGATACAGCTTGGCCATGCTGGAGCCGGAGAACCACAGCCGCACGTCGAGCGCGCCCAGGTGCAGCGGATCGGTCAGCGTGCCGACCAGGGCGATGTGGCTGTCGCCGATGCGCACGTCGGCCTGCAGCGGAAACGGTTCGCGGGTGTCCTGCAGCGCCAGCACGGCTCCGGTCTTGCCGTGGCCGTCGAGCGGGCTGCCCTGGTAAGTCCCTTCGGCGCGCCAGCTGAACTGGTAGGCGGCACCGGCCTTCGCCTGGCCCATGTCGCCGCCGCGGTCCTTGTCGTCGCCTTCCCCGGCCATGGCTTTCTTCGCGGCCGCGCCGATGGTCCTGGCGGCCTGCTCGCGGGCATCGCGGGACTGCTGCGCCACGATCTGGTCGTACGGGATCGCCGCTTGCAGCGGATCCACCGTCACCTTGAGTTTGACCCGGCTCACCGCATCGTCGAGCGTGATGAACCCGCGGTCGAACCCGATCGTGCCAAGGTCCAGCGTCCACGCGGAAGGCTTCCCGCCCTGCGGTTGCGAGAACGTCCAGGTGGCGCGCGACGACTTGTCGCGCTCCAGGTCGATCGTGGGATGCACCAGTTGCAATGACGGCACTTCGATGCGATGGATCAGCAAGGCCAGTGGCGACAGCCGGAAGCGCAGGGCGTCCAGCTGGGCAAATTGCGGCTGGCTCGCCCAGGCCGGGTTGCCGATGCTGATCGCGTTGGCGGTGAACTGCGGCCATGGCAGCAGAGAGGCCAGCCAGCCGCCACTGCGGTCGCGCTTCCATGCCACAGTGAGATCGCCATTGATCGCAAAGGGCCGTCCAATCGCCTGGCTCACCTTGTCGTTGATGAAGGGCCGCAGGCGATTCCAGTCGAAGGTGGCGATCACGATCAGCAGCACCACGACCAGCGCGAGCAGGAGACCCGCGATCCAGCCCACTATTTTCCGACTGCGTTTCATGATGCTGGCTCCGCCATCGCCCTGAGGCCCGGCCCGCGTGGCGGGTGTCGCCCCAGTCATAGCCTGTGGCATGAAAAGGTTATGTCGTGATGGCCCGCCGTTCTCATGGGGCGTTCACGCAATGGCGTTCGCGTGCGGGCACAGGTAGGCCGGAACAGATCAGATGGCGCGCGCGTCAGGCGGCGACGCGCACGTCCGGGCGGCGGCTGATCCGGTACACCGCCGCCGGAGGCAGGTTGAACAGGGCACCGCCGACACGTTGCGCCTGCAGGTTCAACTGGTTCAGCAACGCGGCCGGCAGCGGGCAACGCGGGCCGTAGGTGAATTGGTAGAACATGCCGTCGTGGCGCAGCTGACGTTCGAATACGCCTTGCACGATGGCCGCCACCTGCCGGGCCGGCATCGACAGCAGCGGCAGTCCGCTGACCACGGCGCACGCGCGTTCGTCACCGAACAGCGATTCGGTATTCCCCAACTGTGCCGCGTCCATGCGCAGGATCGTGGTCAGGGGATACCGCCGGATGAGCGCATCGGCGAAATGCGGGTCGGCCTCGATCAGGGCCAGCCGATGCGGCGGCACGCCGCGCGCCAGCAACGCGCGCGTCAACGCGCCGGTGCCCGGCCCCAGTTCGATCACCGGGCCGTCCAGCTGGCTGACATGGGCGGTCATCAGTCGCGCCAGCGCCGCGCCGGAAGGCAGCACGGCGCCGATGCCGCGCGGATCGCGCAGCCATGCGCGCACAAATGCCAGGGTGTCGTTCAACGCCATGCAGTGGATCCCGCGATCGGCAAGCAAGGTTGCACGGTAGCGGATGCGGCTGAACGCGATGTTGGCCGCCGCCGGCAGGCAACCATCAGTGTTTCGCTGCGGTGGCTTTCGCCTCGCGCACGGGGACGTCGATGCTGCACAGGTCGACCTTGCCGGCGGGCAGGGCATAGAACGCGTTGCGGCCGTTGCGCTTGGCGTCGACCAGGGCGGCAAAGGTGGGGCTGTCGGTGCGCAGCACTTCCAGCGCGGGCCGATCCCTGGCCGGGATGTCGGCGGCGAGCCGTGCCGATTCGATGGTGACGCGCTGCGACGGCTTCGTGTAGAAGCCCATCGGCTCGGCGCCGCGCGGCAGGCCGGACAGCAGCGGCATGCCCTCGATCACACGGCCGGCAATCGCGAGGTTGCGATCCAGCCGGCGCGGCGCCTGGCCGATCACCGCGTACAGCGAACTGCCGCTGCCGCTTTGCGGATCGACGTCGCGCGCCACGCCCACCGCGCCGTAGCAATGCGTCAGCCACTCCTGTCCGCTGGCAGGATCGCGCGCCGCCGGAAAGCCTTTGGAAAAACCGACTTCGGGCGCGTAGACGTCGCCGTCCGGCAGCGCGGTCCACGGCAGTTTCGGATCGATCGCACGGGTGTACTCCGGCGGCAGCGTCTTGTGCGCCTTGCCGAGCGAACGGATCTTGCTCTTGTCGCCGCTCTCGTCGTCGTTGGGGTCGCCCCACTGGGTGACGAAGTTGTCCTGCACGCGGATGATCGCCAGCCCGTCGAAATAGTGCTCGCGCACCAGCGTGCGGATGTTGGCCGCGTGCAGCGGGGAAAAGTCCGACGCCAGCTCGATCGCCACACGGCCCTGCGGCAGCTGCATGTAGATCAGGTTCTGCGGATCGGGCGTGCGCCACTCGGCCGGCGTCGACTTGGCCAGCAACTCCTTCGCGGTCGGCGTGGCTTTGGCCTTGGTCTGATCGGCCGCGACGGCGGGCAGCGACAGCAGCGTGCTGAGCGCGAGTGCGGCTATGAGATGGCGACGACGCATGGCATTCCCCTTCGGCAACGGTTGGCAAGGGCGCAAGTTAGCAGGTGGACCGCCGGATATGCCGCAGGCATGACTTCAGGCCCATGTACTAGTCATAAGTTCGCACTATGTTGCACTCAACGACAAGCAGCAGTGCGGGCAAGCCAGATGGACGACAGCGCCAGCCAGTTGAAGAAGTTCCAGAAGGAGCTTTCCAGCGGCACCGTGTCGCTGGTGCTGCTGGCCGTGCTGGGCCAGTCGCGGCAGCCGATGTACGGCTACCAGATTGCCAAGCGGCTGGAGGAAGTGGGCGAGGGCGTGCTGGCCGGCAAGCAGAGCGCGCTGTATCCCGTGCTGCGCAACCTGGAGGGCGCAGGCCTGCTGGCCAGCGAGGTCGAGCCATCCGTCAGCGGCCCGCCGCGCCGTTATTACCGCATCACCAAACCGGGGCGCGAGGTGCTGCGCGAGTGGGTGGCGGCCTGGAACGCCACCCGCGATTCCGTCGACAACGTTTTGCAAGGAGGGGTCTGATGAACGCGCCACGCACGATCGCCGAATACCTGGAGCAGTTGCGCGCCGCCCTTCGCGGCGCCGATCCGGCGCTGATCCAGGACGCGCTGTACGACGCCGAGGAACACCTGCGTGCCGAACTGGCCGACCAGCCGGGCCGCGATGAGGCGACCATGCTCGAACACGTCGTGGGCAGCTATGGCGCGCCGGACGAGGTGGCCGAGATCTACCGTGATCAGGAGATCAGGATCCAGCGCGCGATCCGGCCGCCGCCGCAGCCGCCACGCCGTTCGCCGTGGGGCCGTTTCTTCGGCGTGGCGGCCGATCCGCATACCTACGGCGCGCTGTTCTACATGCTGCTGGTGCCGTCCACCGCGATCTTCTACTTCACCTGGGTGGTCACCGGCATCGCCTTGTCGTCGGGCCTGTCGATCCTGATCATCGGCCTGCCGTTCATGGTGTTGTTCCTGGGCAGCGTGCGGGTTTTTTCGCTGCTGGAGGGGCGCATCGTGGAGACGATGCTGGGCGTGCGGATGCCGCGTCGGCCACCCTATCCGTCATCGCGCGGGCTGCCGCTGATGAAGCGGATCGGCGCGATGTTCACCGATGGCCGCACCTGGGGCACGCTGCTCTACATGCTGCTGATGCTGCCGCTGGGCATCGCCTATTTCACGCTCACGGTGACCCTGCTGGCGGTGTCGCTGAGCTTCGTCGCCGCGCCGGTGCTGAAGATCGCATCGGACATGTACCGCTGGCAGACCGGCACCTGCATCGGCGCTCCCGAGTGGATCTGCACCGGTGTCGAATGGCTGGCCAGCTGGAGCGGGGCGATGACGCTGTGCATCCTGGGCGTCGGCATGCTGTTCGCCACGCTGCATCTGGTGCGCGGCCTCGGCCGCATGCATGGCCAGATCGCCAAGCAATTGCTGGTGCGCGTCAGCTGAGCGCAGCGGCTCAGAACTCGTCGGTGAACTCGATGCCGGCGTCGTGCTCGCGGGCAACCACCTCGGCGCTCCCGCGCACGGCATCGGCCACCTGGTCGTCCGGGGCATCCGCTTCGATGTAATAGACGTTGCCCTCGCTGTCGCTGGCCAGTTCGCTGGAGCTGGAATCGTCACGCATCTCCGGCATCAGGTCGTCGATCTCCTCGACGCGCTCGATGTCGTCGATGCCGTGCAGCGCAGCTATCACGGCGTCGGCGTCGGCACGGCTGCCGATCAGGCGGAAACGAACCTTGGGCATGGCAGGCTCCTCGATGGAAGGGGATGCATGCTGGCAAGCCGGACGCATGCGAAAGGTGATGCCGCCGCGGAGGAACCTGCGGACCGCTACCATGTGCGCCCGCCATCCACGAAACACCGCCATGCCGAAGACCTACGATCGCGACTATTTCGACAAGTGGTATCGCGACCCGCGGCACGCGGTCGCCTCGCCGGCCGAGCTTCGGCGCAAGGTGGCCATGGTGGTGGCGCAGGCTGAGTACTACCTCGGCCGGCCCATCCGCAACGTGCTCGATGTCGGTTGTGGCGAGGCGACCTGGCGCGCGCCGCTGCGCGCGCTGCGGCCTGGCGTCGCTTATCGGGGGCTGGATGCCAGCGAGTACGCGGTGGCGCGCTACGGCCGCAGCCGTGACATCGGCCTGGCGCGCTTCGGCCAGCTGGAGCAGCTGCGTTTCGATTCGCGCTTCGACCTGATCGTGTGCACCGATGTGCTGCACTACCTGAAGCCGGCGGAGATCCGCGCGGGCCTGCAGGGCATCGGCGAGATGCTGGAAGGCGTGGCGTTTCTGGAAGTGTTCACCAGCCGCGATGACGTGGCCGGCGATCACCAGGGTTTCGTGTCGCGCGCACCGGCGTGGTACCTGCGCGAGTTCGGCCGGGTCGGCTTGCTGCCGTGCGGTTCGCATTGCTACCTGGGGCCGCGGCTGGAGCGGCATATCGCGGCGCTGGAGCGGGCGCAGCTGGCGAGCTGATGACCGGGCGGCGTTGCGCGATCCCCAGCTGTTCCGATCCCGACTGACCGTTCCCCGAAACCGTTCGGGCTGAGCGTCGCGCCGGAGGCGCGAAGTCGAAGCCTCGATCCAGGCTTCTTCGACTCGGGGCGAACGGCAGGTGGACGGGCGTTGGAGGCGGTACGGCCGGGTTTTCCCGACTGATTCAATCGGCGACGGTCTTGTCCTTGTACCGGCACAGATCGCGGATCGCGCAATGCGGGCAGTCCGGCTTGCGCGCCTTGCACACGTAGCGGCCGTGCAGGATCAGCCAGTGATGGGCGTCGTGCTTGAACTCCGCCGGCACCACTTTTTCCAGCTTGTCCTCGACCGCGCGCACGTCCTTGCCGGGTGCCAGGCCGGTGCGGTTGGCGACCCGGAAAATGTGCGTGTCGACCGCGATGGTCGCTTCGCCGAAGGCGGTGTTGAGCACCACGTTGGCGGTCTTGCGGCCGACCCCGGGCAAGGCTTCCAGCGCCTCGCGGCTGTGCGGTACTTCGCCGCCGTGCCGTTCGATCAGCAACCGGCACAGGGCGATCACGTTCGCAGCCTTCGCGTTGTACAGGCCGATCGTGCTGATGTAGCGCTTGAGGCCTTCCTCGCCAAGCCTGAGGATTGCCTGGGGCGTGTTGGCCACGGCGTAGAGCTTCCTGGTCGCCTTGTTCACGCCGACGTCGGTGGCCTGCGCCGAAAGCACCACGGCGATCAGCAGTTCGAACGGCGTGGTGTAGACGAGTTCGGTAGTCGGATGCGGGTTGAGTTCGCGCAATCGCGAAAACAGCTCGACGACATCGGTGCGCTTCACGGCTTGGGTTCCTGCTGCCTGGCCCAGGCGCGTTCCAGCGCCGCCAGCACCGGGTTGACCGGGCCGGTGGCGGCGCCGACCGCGGCCTTGCGCGCCGCCAGCTCCGCCTCGCGTTCGGCGTGCAGGCGTTCCAGCCGACGCTCCCGGCGCTGGAAGTGTGCACGCGCTGCATCGGCGTGCGCGTTGTCGATCTGCGCTTCAGGCATCGGCAGCAGCACGATGCAGTCGACCGGGCAGGCCGGAACGCACAGCTCGCAGCCGGTGCAGTCGTC
>Ga0157370_10005125_pt1 | contig 14778 bp, 10 predicted proteins | sample C35metaG_FD_113463 | JGI IMG/M metagenome (GOLD analysis project Ga0157370, IMG submission 113463) | Corn rhizosphere microbial communities from Kellogg Biological Station, Michigan, USA - C3-5 metaG | ecosystem: Host-associated > Plants > Roots > Rhizosphere > Soil | place: USA: Michigan...
CACAAATGAAACCTGTACCTGTTGCAGGTTTTTTATTTTATCCTATACCGTCTTTATCTGCTAAATAGCCGGAAGGACTATGTGTCCCCACATGCGTGATCAGATGGTCCCGTGCCTATGGGCAGAAAAATAGCCTCGACTATATAATACTTACATCCGGTATTAAAAAGCAAAACAGAAAAGGCGCTTATTTATTCCTTTACCGACAATCTTTCAGCAGTTCAAAACAATTCTGAAAGTGGTTCCTTTTCCTATTTCAGATGATTTTATATACAATTCTCCCCGGTGATATTTTTCAATAATCCTTTTGGCCAGGGAAAGCCCAAGTCCCCAGCCTCTTTTTTTGGTGGTGAAACCCGGTTTAAAAACTTTAGGAATATTCTGTTTGCTGATTCCCTTGCCGCTGTCTGCTACATCAATCAAAACCTGGCGTGGTAATTTTTTGATTTTTATTTTTATAGTACCTTTCCCGTTTATCGCGTCCAGTGCGTTTTTCAAAAGATTTTCTATCACCCAGTCAAACAGTGGCCCTGAAATTTTTGCCATTATTTTTTCTTCGGGCTTTTCCAAAATAAAATTTACTTTTTCTGTAGATCTCCTTTTGATGTAAGCCATCATCTTTTCCACCTGTTCTACAATATCGTGTTCTTCGAGTTTTGGTGCGCTTCCTATTTTTCCAAACCTGTCGCTGATCAGCTTTAAACGGTTTACATCTTTTTCCATTTCTTTTGATATAGAGGAGTGCTCATCCTGTTCTTTCAACATTTCTACCCAACCCTGTAATGAAGAAATAGGCGTGCCGAGCTGATGCGCGGTTTCCTTTGCCATACCCGCCCATACCTGGTTTTGAGTAGATTTATTCCTGATTGAAATAGAATAAACAGTAATAAAAATAAACAAGGCGACAATCAATAATTGAATCATTGGATAATATCTTACCTGTTTCAATAATTTTGAATCTCCATAATAGTATTTGTCCGCCACATAAGGCGTTTTGTTTAACTCAAGAATAATCGGGGGATGTGCAGATTTGAATTCTGTTAATTTTTTTTGAAGAAAATGTTTTGAAGATTTTATTTCATTGGTATCTATGTTTCTTGAATCAATAATACTGTCATTTTCATTGGTCCATATTATGGGAATATCGGTATTTTTTTGTTGGATCTGACTAGCAAATGTGATGTCCGCATTTGGTGGTGCAGAAGCGATAAATTTATTGGCTTCTACCCATTGGCTGATCTTTTCCCTTTCTTCTACTTCTATTTTTTTTGATAAAAAATCAGAATAGAAAATAGTACCTGTGACAATAGCAACCGCAATAAGGGCCAGCGCCGAACGTAAATTAAATAGTTGCCTGAACATGAAATGAGTTTAACATCAAATCTAAATTGTATTTCTCACAATTTATCCGGAGTGAAAACTAAAATCTTTTATGTTTGTAACTGATTAAATAAAATTCATTGAATCTATTTCCATCAGTAGCGCTTGTAATCCTTAACTGGAATGGCAAACATTTCCTGGAAAAATTTCTTCCATCTGTAATGTTGTCGAGTTATGAAAATCTTGAGGTAATTGTAGCAGATAATGCTTCGACAGATGATTCAATTTCCTTTTTAGAAAAAAATTATTCCTCAATAAAAATTATCATCAATGTGGTAAATGAAGGCTTTGCAAAAGGATACAACACTGTACTAAAACAAGTTTCAGCGGATTATTATATTCTGTTAAACAGTGATGTTGAAGTGACAGGAAGCTGGATAGAACCAATTATTACTCTGATGGAAAGCAATAAAAATATTGCTGCCTGCCAGCCAAAAATTTTATCCTTTAATAGTAAAAATAAATTTGAATATGCCGGAGCAAGCGGTGGCTGGATTGATAAATTTGGTTATCCTTTCAATCGTGGACGCGTATTTGATTTTTGTGAAAATGATGAAGGGCAATATAATGATGTTGCTGAAATATTTTGGGCAACCGGCGCCGCGTTATTTGTAAGAGCATCAGTTTATCATGAATTAAATGGCTTTGATGAATATTTTTTTGCGCATCAGGAAGAAATTGATTTATGCTGGCGTATGCAAAGAGCCGGTTATAAAATATTTGTTGTGCCAGCTTCCGTAGTATATCATCTGGGCGGTGGTACATTACCTGTGGGCAATAAAAGAAAAGTGTTTTTAAATTTTAGAAATAACCTGGTAATGCTCTCAAAAAATTTACCGCTAACAGAAAAAATATGGAAAATTCCCTGGCGGATTTCTTTAGATAATATCGCAGGAATTCAGGCCCTGTTAAAAGGGGATTTTTTAACTTTTAGCACAATATTAAAAGCACATTTTTATTTTTTAAAACGGTGTATTAAACAAAAAAATCAAAATAATCTTCCCAAAATAAAATTGAGAGATTTAGATGGAGTGTACGATGGAAGCATTGTCTGGCAATATTTTATTAAAAAAAAGAAAAGATTTTCTGAAATTCTTTACCTCAAAAAATGATATTTCAAATCAATCTGTTATTTTTGCCCTGCAAATTATAAAATATGGAACACGAAGAAGTAATTGATAATAAAGGAAAAGACGTAGCAGTTAGCTGGGTATCTACATCCCGTTTTCTGTTTTATTGCCAGGTAGCTGTTTTCGTTGCGCTTATAATTGGCGGTTGTTACACCCTGTATGTGCACCGTTATAAAGGAAAACCAAACGTTGAAGTTCCTGGAAATACTCAATACAATCCGCAGTACAAATAAATTTTGATTAAAAGATTGCAAATCCTATTTTTGCAAACCTTTTTTAGTTCTTATAACAACTCGCGGAAATAGCTCATTTGGTAGAGCGCGACCTTGCCAAGGTCGAGGTGGCCGGTTCGAGCCCGGTTTTCCGCTCCAATAGATAAAAAGCAGTAATATCTGCTTTTTTTATTTATAGTGTTTACCCGGGTGGTGGAACTGGTAGACACGCAGGACTTAAAATCCTGTGGTCAGCAATGGCCGTGTGGGTTCAACTCCCATCCTGGGTACAAAAAAACCGCTTTTTGAAGCGGTTTTTTTATGCCAGTACCCGAAAGTGTGAGAAAGCAGCAATTTAGTTTTAATTTTATTCCAATAACATTCGTGATTTTCATCTTTAATCTTGATATTTTGTAAATTATAACTATGACAAAACTCTCCGTGAACATCAACAAAATCGCCACCCTTCGCAATTCACGTGGTGGAAATAATCCTGATTTAATCAAGACTGCAATAGATATTCAAACTTTTGGAGCTGAAGGGATCACCGTGCATCCACGGCCAGATGAAAGGCATATCCGATATGCTGATGTTTATGAACTGAAAAAAATTATCACTACAGAATTTAATATCGAAGGAAATTGTAACGAACAAAAATTTGTTGACCTGGTTCTTGCTAACAAACCGGACCAGGTTACATTAGTTCCTGATGCTTTGGGCCAGTTGACTTCTGATCATGGATGGGATACAGTAAAATACAAAGAGTATTTGATTAAGATTGTAAATGTTTTTCAGAAAGCCGGGATTCGCGTTTCTCTTTTTGTGGATCCGATTGAAGAAATGATTGTGGCAGCAAAAGATACCGGCACCGACAGGATAGAATTATACACAGAAAATTATGCGAAAGAATTTCAAAAAGGAAATCATGAGCAGGCAATTGCGCCTTACATGAGTGCAGCGAAAAAAGCGGTAGAACTTGGCCTGGGAATCAATGCCGGGCATGATCTTAATTTGCATAACCTGAAATATTTTTCAGAAAATATTCCAGGGCTTTTAGAAGTTTCTATCGGACATGCCTTGATTTGTGATGCTCTTTATTTGGGCCTGGAAAACGCCGTTCAGTTGTATAAAAGACAATTAGCTAATCAGATGATGTATTAATTAGCTAATTGGAAATTTGTGCTAAAAGTTCGTTTACTGTTACAGTTTAATTACGCCACTGCTTTATTCACCAAATCAGCCGCCTCACTCAGTAAAATCGCTGATTCCACTTTCAAACCGCTTTTATCTATCAATTCTTTTGCAATTTCTGCATTGGTTCCCTGGAGGCGCACAATGATTGGAATTTCAATATTGCCTATGGATTTGTAAGCATCAATGACGCCCTGGGCCACACGATCACAGCGTACAATACCGCCAAAAATATTAATCAGGATTGCTTTTACTTTTGGATCTTTTAAAATAATTCTAAAGCCTGCTTCTACAGTTTGTGCATTGGCTGTGCCCCCCACATCCAAAAAGTTTGCAGGTTCGCCACCACTTAATTTAATCATATCCATGGTAGCCATGGCAAGACCTGCGCCATTTACCATGCAACCAACATTGCCGTCTAATTTTACAAAATTCAAATTGTATTTTGCCGCTTCCACTTCAGTAGGATCTTCTTCAGTTATATCCCGCATTGCAGCAATATCCGGATGACGCATTAAAGCATTGTCATCAATATTCATTTTGCAATCCACAGCAATTATTTTCGCATCACTTGTTTTGAACATCGGGTTTATTTCCAACATACTGCAATCAAGTCCAACAAAAGCATTGTAAAGATTGGTTACAAATTTTACACAGTTCTTAAAAGAAGTGCCGCTCAAACCAAGGTTGAAAGCAATTTTCCGGGCCTGGAATGGCAACAATCCGCCACCCGGATGTACCCATTCTTTAAATATTTTTTCAGGACTTTCATGCGCTACATCTTCGATATTCATTCCGCCTTCCGTGCTATACATTACCACGTTTTTGCCTTTGGAACGATCCATTAAAATGGATAAGTAAAATTCTTTCACCTGCTCAGGCCCATCATAATAAACATCCTGTGCAACAAATATTTTGCTCACCAATTTTCCTGCTTCGCCTGTTTGAACCGTTACCAAGGTTCCACCTAAAAGATTTTGAGCAATAGTTTTTACATCTTCCAGGCTTTTAGCAACCGCTACCCCTCTTTGTTCAGTTCCTTTTATCTTTCCTTTGCCTCTTCCACCTGCGTGAATCTGAGCTTTGATCACCGCAAACTTGCTTCCATACTCACTATTAATAAAACGGTATGCGTCTTCAGCTTCAGTAACGGTGCTGCACGCAATCCCTTCCTGCACAGGAACATTGTATCTTTTCAATAATTCTTTCGCCTGGTATTCGTGTAAATTCATACAAAAAATTTTTCGCGAAGATAAACTCAAAAAAATTAATTGGTTTAAAGTTCAACTTTCAGCTTTCAACCTTCAACTTTCAACTTTCCTTAAATCCTTGGAATTAGTTTCAAAAAATCTTCTTTCCTCCGGCGGGCAAGTGGCAGCTCTGTTTTATCAGAAAGTAATACGTAATTATTTCCTTTATGAAACCGGTCAATATACAAAAGGTTAATCATATGAGCTTCATGAATCCTGAAAAACTCATTTGAAGAAAGGGCTTCTTCAAAATCGCCAAGAGTTCGGCTGGCAAGGATTACTTCTTTATTGAGCAGATAAAATTTTGTATATCGCCCATTCGCCTCAAGCCGAACAATATCTTTCATTTTTATAAACCGGATTCCATCTACAGAGGTAAGCGTAATCGTTCGATCCAGGGCATTATGTTGTGTCAGGTTTTTGAATAAAATATCCATTTTACCAAGTGTCATTTTTTGATCCTGGTTTTTCAGGCACTTATTGATAGCATTAGATAACTCTTCCTTATCAATCGGCTTTAATAAATAATCGAGAGCGCTCATTTTGATGGCGTTGATTGCATATTTATCATAGGCGGTTGTAAAAATGATATCAAAACTGACACGATCTAATTTCTTCAACATTTCGAAGCCATTCATTCTGGGCATCTCAATGTCGAGAAAAACCAAATCTGGTTCATGTTTTTGAATACTTTCTATGCCGAGTACGGGTGTAGCACAACTGTCCAGCAATTCGATGCCTCTGTAATTTTTCAACATCAGCTGAAGTACTTCACGGCTTTGCTTTTCATCTTCAATAATTATTGTTTTGATCATAAAACGAGATTTATTTTTATTGAAAAGAATCATTTATCCTTTTATTCTGAAACCAATATTTTAAGGTTGCCTTTTAAATGTTGACAACCTTCCGGTATTTTATTTTGGAACCAGTATTTTTACAAATGTTCCTGAAGCATTTCCATTATCCTGCAGATCAAAAATTTCTATACCGGAAGGAACATCCGATTCAGTTTTCAAAGCAGCAAGGCGTTTTTCAGTCATTTTTATTCCCAAAGAAGCATGTTTCTTTTTATGACTATTCAATTCGCCAGATAGCTTTCTTCCCACCCCATCGTCAATCACATTAATCTCAAGATGATCCGCATGATCATAAAATGAAATGAAAATTTTTCCTGCACTTTCTTTGTGCATGATTCCATGAAAAACAGCATTTTCCACAAAGGGCTGCACGATCATTCCAGGAATATGAACACAACCTTCCTGCAGCAGGGGATCTACATGAATCTGATAATTTAATTTATCGCCAAAGCGAAGTTTTTCCAATTCAAGATATAGTTTCAGCGTTTCGATTTCTTTTTGAAGGCTGATGTCGCGCTCCTGGCTATTATCTAAAATAGAACGAATAAGCCTGGAAAATTTTCCCAGATATTTATCTGCATTTTCTGCCTCATTGGTCAGTACAAATTTTTTAATTGAATTGAGCGCATTAAAAATAAAATGAGGATTCATCTGGCTGCGAAGCGCTGCCAATTGCATTTCAGTAAGTTGACGGGAAATATTGTCGAGTTCAGCTTTTTGCTTTCTTAATTCCTGTTCTGCCTCAATAGATTTTATTTTATGTCCCATTAATGTCGCAATGGTACACATCAGTTGCAAATGGTTTTCATTAAAAAAATCCCTTTGCGAATGTTCAGAATCTATCACTCCCAATAATTCTTCTTCATATTTAATGGGAACCACAATTTCACTCAGACCGCTGTAGCCTTCTGCCACGTATCTTGATTCTTTTGAGGTGTCATTCACAATGATCGGCTTGCCGCTTTGAGCCACAGTTCCCACAATGCCCTGCCCAGGTGCCAGGTCACAGGGAAATTGTATAAGCAATTCTTTACTATCTTTTACTCCAAAACCGGCGCGCTGCACCATCCTGGTTTTATCCTCATTCCACATATAGATCAGGCAATCTTCGAAGCCGAGTTTGGCGATAAGGTTTTTACAAACGTCCCATAAAATATCATCCACATTATTTTTCAATAGTAAAGAAGTGGAAAAAAAATTGTTGATTCGTTCGATTTCCAAACGGCTTTTATAATTCTCTGAATGCAATTTTTCAAGTTCCGTTTTCGTTGCTTCTATTTCACGAATTCTTTTTTCGCGAAGCTTCATTATTTTATAAAAAACGTAAAACAAAACAAGAGCGCAAAAAATCAAAACCACCCATATTTTCATAAAGGTTGTCTGCAAAAAAAATAGTGGAAAAAGCAGCATCGGTTTTTTATTTTAATAACTAAAAATAATTAAAAAGCCTCACACAGTAAATAAAGAAATAAAGCGGAATTTGATTTTTTTTTGCAATGAATTGCAGGAAGAAATAATTACACGCTTTATTTTGTTACATTCAAAATAAAACTTTCACTTCCGGCATTTCCATTTGTAGAAATACCCTGCAACACAACCAGGTATTTCCCGGGAATACCACCAGTAAAGAAAGAAATAGCGCCGATTCCTTTTTCGTTGGTTGTTACATTTGGTGACCAGTATAAAAGTTCACGAAAATCGGGAAGGCGGCTTTGTGTTTCTTTCTCAGCAGAATAATCAGGTGAATAAAAAACCCGTTGTTGCTGCATTCCGTCGTAATCAAGTATCAGATCACGGGGATCAAGTGTGTATCCATCGAGATTTCCTTTGTAGGTAGTATAACTTAAAATTCCTTCCGAAACTATCGGACCCCAATTATATTTAGAGGCCACTATTTCGAGTTTTTGAACTTTTAAAGGATCATAAGCGATAATTTTATTTACATCAAAAACCGGTACGCCATCTAATAACATCAATGGATCTCTGGTAAACAGTGATTGTGCAGGTTGCTTATCATGCAATTCAAATCCGGGAGCATTGAAAGTATTGAAATGATATTTTTTTTGCTTTCTTACCACATTTACTTCAGTGACATATTCACGCATTACTTCTTCCATTGTTGTGAAGCGTGTATAATTATCCAGCAAATAAGTTTTATAAGGTTTATAATAAAATGGAAGTGTATCAATTAACAAGGGCTGTGTTTTTTGCGAATCAGTTGCATGATATGCATTAGCGATTTCCATGTGAAGATTTCCGGATTGCAACTCATCTCTGTTGTCTTCCGAAACGTGCAAAGCCGGAAATTCATCCCTGGAAAATTCTTCTGAAAAAGGGCTGAATACTTCCAGGTGGTAAATGCTGTCTTTTTCGCCATTCGTTTGCAAAATTATCTGGCTTGTGCCATAAAAATCTTTCAAATCAAAATGCACCATTCCTTCTGAATTACTGATGCAACCATACAATTGTACGCGTCTTCCTGGAATGGAAAGATAAACCAGCACATCAGGCGCCGGCTTTCCCGTAGCTTCATTGGTAACTTTCCCAATAATAATATGGCCGCGGTTTTCGGGAATATAAGAGAAAGAAGATTTATCCATTGAAATGCTTTTTTCATCAAACCTCCGCCAACCTTGTGTTAACAATAAATTATCTAAAGCTTTAATGGTTTCAGAATTTTCATTTTCGCAATAATAATCCGGGTTTTCGATAAAACCTTTCAGGCTGGATGACAACCATAAATAAGAAAAAATATTGGCCTCATCTGGCTGATGCAAACTATCCAAACGATAGACAGAGGCGGATAAATTTCCGGATAATACATTTCCGGAATTATCTTTTGTGGAAAGATTAATCGTCACTTTATCACGAAAATTGAAATTCGTCTTATTTGTTGTTTTACTGATCAGCATTTTATTTTTTGGCCTTTTAAAATAAAGCCTTTCACAAACCGGCTGGCGGCTTTCAGTAAACAAAGTTATTTGTGCAATTCCTTCTTTCAGATTGTCTTTATTGATGGCAAATATTGCGCGGCTATTTTGTAAAGAACCTGTTTGTGAAAAATCAATTTGATTATTTGTCTGAGCTATTAAATAAACATTTTGATTATTTTCATTAATAGAAGAAACAGAAACTTTTAAATGATTCCCTTCATCCGTTACATGCATTACATAGCCATTTTCAAGTGCAAAGGGTATATCTTTTTTGATAACAGAATTATCTTTTAAAGTAACGATTGCAGAGTAATGTTTTCCACTTTGTGGCGTAAATAAAAATTTGCCCATCCCAAATTTTTCTGTTTGAAAATGTGCAATAGTATCGTTGGATTGGTCAACAACAACGCCTTTTCCTTCCACTCCTTTTCCCGCATCATCATTTATTTTAAAACCGACAACACTATTTAATCCATTTACAAGGTTTCCTCCTTCCGGAAAAAATTGCGCGAAATATTTTACCGGATTTTTTACAAGTGATAAATCAAGATTTTTGGTGGTATTGATAATGGTAATGATTTTTTTAAAGAAATAATCCGGTGAATCATTTTTCATCCAATTGGTATAAGCCCTCAATTCATAATTTCCTGATTCAAGAGAAAGCGGAAGAGCAAAAGATCCGCTACCTGTTCCATTTTCTGCAGATATTTTTGCCTGCAAAACCGGTTCATGCCGGTTGTTTAATATTTCTACATAAACCACTTTACTCAAAGACAGCGGATTGTTGTTTGCAGCATTGGTTAAATAAATCTTAAACCACAATATTTCACCACATATATAGTAGTTTCTGTCAGTATGTACAAATACTTTTTCACGGACATAATTACTTATATGACTGGCAAAGCCGGCATTCATTTCCGCAACCACATTCTGTTGCGCAGAAGAAGAAAATGAACCAATGAGGCTAATAAATAAAAATGATTTACGAAGAAAATATTTAAAAGAAAAAATTGAAGTCATTAGATAAATTTTAGGGCCAGAAAGTTGGTTTCACAGGGCTGCCGGTAAGCGTACAATCCACGCACCTGCCAGAAGCGGATAAATAGCTTCCGGTTGCCATATCTTGTAAATAAGGAATAAAACTGTTATTTGAAAAATAAAACGATAAGCTATCCTTGATATTTGGAACAATATATTCTGTGCAGTCTGGAATCAGATTCCAACCTGGGGGCAATTCGGAATTTTGGATAAAAATTCTTTGCTGTACGCTGTTTCCCGCACCAATATAACCAATCACCGTTTCGGATGGATCGCTTATGCACTGAATATTTCCGCGCGTCATATTCGGCTGCGGATCAAAAATAGAACCTACATTTTCTGTGTTGCCCTTCAGGGCGTTCCAATAATTATAAGCACTTGAGTCTAAAGCATATTGTGTAACCAGAATACTATATAAAACACTAATTCTTTTATCTTGGTTGGGAATATAAAGCATCGGCGCTGCATTGATCACATCCTCTTTTAATTTAGCGGATGAACCTAATAAAATATTTGTGGAATTTTGGGAACGCCAGCATTGATATACCGGTAGGGTCCGGGGTATTACGGTTGTATCGGTGGCATTATATTTCAACGTTGAATAATATTGCGAATGAATTTCCCACGTTTCCTCGTATGTCCAACGATAGAAAGTAGTGTTATTTTGAGGATCATGTGTGTTGACAAATATCTGTACACCGCCATCTTTGATATTCCAGCCTAATTTATCAATGGGAGGCGATTGTTTGAAGGGAACAAAATCAGAAAGATATTCCCTGTTATCCGTTGTTCTGATATGTAAACGGTAAGAATTTCCAGAATACAAATAAAAATAGCCGGTATAATTACCATTACCAGTTTCATATAAAGGAAATGAATTATTATTTGAATCCTGAACTTCAAGATGAGCGCCGGTTTCATTAATGTAGGCAGCAGTATCTCCCCACGTAATATTCCTGGCTCGGCTCAGCTTCATATTTGTTAGGCCATTTCCATTCAGGTGTCCTTCTACAACAAGAAAATGATCTTTTGAAGATTTTATTGGCGGATCATATGGTGTTTTGCAATTTGACAAAAACAAAATGCAAAAGGCGACAATCCATTTCCCCGAAAAATATTTTTTATTCATTTTTAAAAGCAGAATTATAATTCCAAATTCATTTAATTTTTTTAAGGCCAGAAAGAGGGTTTAATATTGGTTCCATAATAAGTACAATCGACACAGTTATTATAAGATGCGGTATAAGCAAACCTCGTGTATGGATCCAAAATAGTGTCGATCGGCAAAAATCCCCCCGTGCCACCAAGATAATAAACAATACTATCTTTTGGAATGCTATCTATGGTACAACCAGATGGTGAATTCCAGTTTGCCGGCATCTGGTTGTTATTTATAAAAATCCTTTTTTGTTGGGTAGTACCTGCGCCGATATAACCAACTACAATTTCTGAAGAATCAGTAGTGCAACGAATATTTCCCCTTGTTTGATTCGGCTGAGGATCAAAAATGGAACCCACATTTTCTGTATTGCTTTTCATCGCATTCCAATAATTATAACCAGCAGAATCCAATGCATGTTGTGTAACCAAAATGCTGTATAAAACACTGATTCTGGGATCCCCAAAAGCTATCAAATTGAGTGGCGCCTGGCTAATTACATCTTCTTTTAATTTAGCAGAAGATCCTAAGTATATGGCTGTGGAATTTTCGGTTCTCCAGCATATATACACCTGGTTAGTCCTGGGAACTACTGTTTGGCTCTGGCTGTTAAATATTAATCCTGAAAAATACGCAGAATGAAATTCCCATGTTTCAGTATAATCCCACCGGTAAAACGGTGTATGGTTTTGAGGATCATGCGTATTTGCATAAATCTGTACGCCACCGTTTTTAAAATTCCAGTTTATAGTATCGATTGGAGGCGATTGTTTAAAAGGAACAAAAGCTGAAACATACTCTTTTCCATTAGAAGTGCTTATATGCAGCCGGTATTTATTTCCTGAATACAAAAAATAGTTCCCTGTATAAATACCATTTCCTGATTCATTCAAAGGAAGGATGTTATTCTGTTCATCTTCAATCCGGAGATGTGCACCGGTTTCAATAATATAAGCAGAAGTGTCACCTTGTGTAATATTCCTGGTCCGGCTCAGTTTTATGTTAGTTTGTCCATTTCCATTCAGATATCCTTCTACTACCAGGTAATGTGCGTTCGACGATTTTATTGGCGGATCATATGGCACTTTGCAGCCATCAAAAGCCAACAGTGCAAAGCAACACGACGATATCAGCAAAAAATGTTTTTGATTCATTTAAAAACGAATATTATAAGTTAAAAATGGAATCGCGCTGCCAAAAATCGATAACTTATATCCACGTATATTACCGTTTTGAGAAATGTAATAAACGGAATACGCATTCTTTCTTCCCGTTATATTATAAATTCCCAGCGTCCAGGAATTATGTGTCTTTTGATGAATCTTATGATTTCCTTCCAGATTCATTGAAAAATCTGTACGGAAATAATCAGGAATGCGGTAAGCATTTCTCTCAGAATATAAAACCCGTACGGAACCTGCATAATCATATTCTGCAATGGGCAAAGTAATTGGCCTTCCGGTGCTGTAAGTTGCATTGAAGGAAACACTGAAGCGATGCGTAAATTTATAATTTCCAATAAAAGTAAAATTGTGGGGCTGATCAAAATTGCTGGGATATTCTGCCCCATTATTTATTTTTTCAGCCGCGTAAGGATCATCTTGTTGCAATAAAGAGCGTGAGTAATTATAACTCACCCAGCCATTGATTTTTCCGGTTGCTTTTTTCAAAAGAAGTTCTATTCCATAAGCTCTTCCTTTTGTATTTATCACATCCGTTTCAATGTGATGATTCATTACGAGAACAGCGCCACTTCTGTAATCGAGGTAATGGGAAAACCATTTGTAATACACTTCCACAGAAGTTTCAATGGTATTGTTTTTAAAGTTTTTATAAAATCCTAAAGCAACTTGTGTTCCCAATTGAGGCTGCAGATTTGGATCGCTTAATTTCCAAACATCTGTCGGTGAAATTGTTGTTGTATTTGTGAGCATGTGAATATACTGACGGAGGCTATTCGCAGACGCTTTGATAGAAGTATTTGCAGAAAGTGAATAGCGCGCAGAAAGCCTGAACTCAGGCCCCATGTAGGTTTTAATAATTTTTCCTGCAGGATAATAATCTGTGCTCAAAATATTATTCAAATCTTTTGGCAAGCCCGACGCGTAGGTATTGACATGTTTGGCGCCCATATAATTGAACATAGAAAATCTTATGCCTCCATCAATTGACAGGCTGGAAGAAACATTGTAATGATCTGATAAATATACAGCACTTTCCAACGCGTGTTCTCCTTCTAAGGTATCAGGAACAATTAATGAAAATTTTCCAAGCGGAGTAAAGGAACCGGAATGAGTATCATACTTTAATGTGCTGAGGCCAAAGGCAATCGTGTGTTTATTATTTAAAAAATAACTAAAATCCAGATTGGCTTTATACTGGTTAATTGCAAAATCAAGTTTGTAAGCATTTACCGAATCACCGTTAAAAGCAACCTGGTAATCATAATGATCTATGCCGGCAGAAAGCACACCATAAAAACGGTTATTAAAAATATGCTTCCAGTTGATGTTTGCATTTTTATTATGATACTGGTAAGTAGTATCGCTGTTCAGGTTAAATTTATCACCACTGATATATCCATTTACATACACATTGTTTTTGCTGTTTATTTTATGATTAATGTGTATCGTTCCATCCTGGAATGAAGCACGGCTTTTTTCATAATCTTTGGGCAATATTTTAAACAACCAGTTAGAATAAGTAGTTCGTGCACCGGCAACAAAAGTTGTTTTACTGTTCACGATCGGGCCTTCTATTGTCAGCTTGCTGGTAAGTGGCCCAAGTCCGGCAGAACCGGATATTTTTTTATCATTTCCATCCAGAGATGTAATATCCAGGACGGAAGAAATACGGCCACCATATTTTGCAGGAATGCTGCTTTTATAAAGTGTTACATCTTTTATTACATCGGGATCGAAAGCTGAGAAAAATCCAAAAAGATGAGAAGGATTATAAATATTCAATCCGTTAAATAAAATCAGATTCTGATCGGTAGCGCCGCCACGAACATTTAAACCGGTGCTTGCTTCGCCCACAGATTTTACCCCCGGCAAAGTAAGTACAGCACGTAATACATCTACTTCTCCCATTACTGCCGGTATATTTTTTATAGCCGCCATGGTCAGTTTATCCATTCCCATGGTAGTGCTTCGTACATTTTTTTCTTTTCCCGCTTCTACCAACACTTCTTTCAGCTTTACCACTTTTTCATTCATCTCAATGTCTAATTTTCCATCCGAGTAAAGCATTACCTGGCGTTTGGCGTCAAACATTCCTGGTGCGATTACATTTAAGGTATGGCGGCCCGCAGGAAGAATAAGGGAGTAATACCCAAACTGGTCGCTGTTTACCTGCACGTGTGGATGATCCAGATAAATGAATGCTCCGGAAATAGATTCTCCGGTTTGTGCATCACGGATATAGCCGGCCATATTCACTTTTCCCTTAGGCACCTCATTTCTTTTTATGCCAATATCAAATAATTTATTTTCTATCGAAATTTCCTGTTTCGCTTTTTTTGCCTGGTTCATATAATCAGGATTGCCGGAATTATTATTAGCCATTAAAGCAGCAGTATCTTTTTCGCCCGTAAAAAAACCATAAGGAAGATTGGCAGAAAGAACAA
>Ga0157370_10005131_pt1 | contig 14768 bp, 12 predicted proteins | sample C35metaG_FD_113463 | JGI IMG/M metagenome (GOLD analysis project Ga0157370, IMG submission 113463) | Corn rhizosphere microbial communities from Kellogg Biological Station, Michigan, USA - C3-5 metaG | ecosystem: Host-associated > Plants > Roots > Rhizosphere > Soil | place: USA: Michigan...
AAGGATAGTTGTGGAACCCAAAGGTTTTGAATTAAAGGAAGCCCTTTCCTCGGTACATTTTTCTTACCGTTACGTAATAACAGCTGTAAGCAGGAATAATAATGAAAGTGATCTTAGTGAGATAGCGATCCTCGTACAGCCCGGAGGCAGAAAATGGAGTTTTTATACTCCATAAGCATCCTAACTTTGCAAAAATATTCTTACCATGCCCGGATTCGAATTATGGAGCGATAAGGAACGACAGGAAGTGAATGAGGTGCTGGAAACAGGGATCCTCATGCGCTATGGATTTGATGCCCTGCGCAAAGGAAGATGGAAAAGTAAGGAATTGGAAACAGCCATATGCAAAACCTTTGGCGCTGCTCATGCACAATTGGTGTCAAGTGGCACTGCCGCCGTTACTACTGCCTTAACTGCGCTTGGTATTGGATTTGGTGACGAGGTGATCCTTCCCAGTTTTACATTTGTTGCCTCCTTCGAAGCACTCATAAGTGTAGGAGCGGTCCCGGTATTTGTGGATGTAGACGACACATTAACAATGGAACCGGATGCAGTAAGAAAAGCCATTACTCCAAAGACCAAAGCCCTGATGCCTGTACACATGTGTGGAAGTATGGCTGACCTGGATGCCTTACTGGCAATTTGTAAAGAACATAACCTGCTATTATTAGAAGATGCCTGCCAAAGTATCGGCGGAAGTTATAAAGGAAAAATGCTGGGCACTATCGGAGATGCAGGTACTTTTAGTTTTGATTTTGTAAAAATAATAACCTGTGCGGAAGGGGGAGTTGTAATGACCAATAATAAGGACGTGCAGTTACATGCAGATGGCTATAGTGATCATGGTCACGATCATGAGGGAGTGGATCGTGGTTCTGACCTGCATCCGTTCATTGGTTATAATTTTCGAATTTCTGAATTACATGCTGCCGTAGGACTTGCACAGGTAAGAAGACTCCCGGAATTCCTGTCTATACAGAGGAAGAATCATTCTGCATTAAAACAGATACTATCGCAGATCCCGGAGATCAGTTTTCGCCGTATCCCGGATCCTTCCGGTGACAGTTGCACTTTTCTGTCCTGGTTTCTTCCAACACTAGAAATTACAAAAGCTGTGGTTGAAGAATTAAAGGCCCAGGGTGTTCTTGCAGGGAATTTTTACTGGTATGATAACAACTGGCATTATATCCGCAAGTGGGAGCACCTGAAAAAAGGAACAACCCTCAATGCATTGCACCCGGATCTTAAAGCTGCAGTGATCCATCATGCTAACAAAGATTTTTCAGCGAGCGATGCTGTAATGTCCAGATGTTTGTCAACAGCGATCAGCCTGTTGTGGACAGAGGAACAAATGAAAGAGAAAGGAGAAAAATTGGTCTCAATTATAAAAAAGATCCTTAGCCAACAATCTGTTTCCTTCTGATCTAACGGCTCAACGAAGAAGTACAGCATTCGGTTTCCTTTCTAACCAGTTGGTATACTCCAGTGAACCAAGCCTGAACCTTAATGGCAAGGAAGTTGCTTTCTCAAACTTGAATTCCTGTTTGCAAAAAAATCCAAGAGAGTTAGTGTAGAATTTGGGGGAGATAATGTTGAATGAAAACCCTTTATTGTTTACCAGGGCATTAGGGCCTGGCACTACAGTATTGCTGATATAGGAAGGTGTAAATCTATAGGTCCAGTGTGTTTGTTCAACACGGACGTTATTGATGAAATGTTGTATTGAAGGCGCTTTTTTGGATACAGTTTGGGACATTGCAGGGCTGACCTGGAAGAAAAAAAGCAGCACAACAATTAATTTAGAACTTCGTTGCACCATCCTTTGTCGATTTGTTCCTAAATTTACGGCATCTTTTTTGTGCAAAAGCAGAATTTTTTCAATATCAACGTTTTGAGAGGATTCTGATTAAACCCAGTTTTAAAACTATGGCCTTAAGCCAGAGCTTACAGCAGAAGTTATTACAGAAATTGTCGCCGCAGCAGATTCAACTGATGAAGCTATTGCAGGTGCCCACAGCCAATTTGGAGACAAGGATCAAGGAAGAACTCGAAGAGAACCCTGCGCTCGAACTGGACGAAGAAAAACACGATGACGGGGCAGACGAACTCAAAGATGAATTTAGTGAAACGGCAGAAGAAGAATTTGAAGAAAAGGATGGCAGTGAAGATGAATATGATAATATAGATATCTCTGAATATGTGCGAGATGGTGATGATGATGTGGCTGATTACAAATTGCGGGATGATAATTATCCTGAAGAAGATGAAGGGCGCCAATTGCCGTTCAAGGCTGAAACTTCTTTCTATGAGCAACTGATGAACCAGCTCGGGTTATTGAAATTAGAGCCGCTGGATCAATCCATAGCAGAGCAGATAGTGGGAAGCATTGATGAGGATGGGTACCTGCGACGCGAAACATCTGCGATCGTTGATGACCTTGCTTTCCGCCAGAACATCATGGCATCAGAAGAACAGGTAGAGGCATTAATAAAACGAATACAGAATTTCGATCCTCCCGGAGTTGCTGCACGTGACTTGCGGGAGTGTTTACTTCTTCAACTATACCGCCAGAAAGACGAACCAGGTGCTCAGGATAAACCCATTGACCTTGCCATAAGGGCCATCACTAAATACTTTGACGAGTTTACCAAGAAGCATTACGAAAAGATCCAGCGTGGACTTGACATTGATGATGATCAGCTGAAGGAAATGATGCACCTTATTACCAGGCTTAATCCAAAACCCGGAGGAAATATTGGCGAGATCAATAAAGCTGAAAGCTATGTGGTGCCCGATTTCTTTATCATCAACAATGCAGGCAAACTGGAGCTTACCCTTAACAGCCGCAATGCCCCCGAACTTCGTATCAGTGAAGGATATCGCGATATGCTGAAAGAATACGACCGCGGTTCCAAAAAAGATAAACGACAAAAAGAAGCCGTTCTTTTTATAAAGCAAAAGATCGATGCAGCTAAATGGTTTATTGACGCTATCAAGCAAAGGCAGCACACATTGCTCAGTACGATGAATGCGATAATGGAGCATCAATATAATTTCTTCCTTACCGGTGATGAAACAGAATTGCGGCCAATGATCCTGAAGGATATCGCCGAAAAGACCGGCCTGGATATTTCTACTGTAAGCCGGGTAGCTAACAGCAAATTTGTACAAACCGAATTCGGGACCTACCGCTTGAAATTTTTCTTCAGTGAATCATTGAGTACAGACAGTGGAGAGGAAGTATCCACGCGCGAGGTTAAAAAAATACTAAGCGACCTGATCGAGGGAGAAGACAAAAAGCACCCCTTAAGTGATGAAAGACTTACAGAATTGTTACAGGAAAAGGGATATAATATCGCGCGTCGCACTGTAGCAAAATACAGGGAACAATTGAACATTCCAGTGGCTCGCCTGAGAAAAGAACTATGATGTTATCTAAGATCCACTATAGATCTTTTTTGTTCTGTTTCATTTTCTATTTTATATCTATCGCTGCCGGGGCGCAAGCTATCAAATTGGACGAGGAGACGCCTCTCCGGCAATTTCCTTATATCAGCATGGTCTATGACAGGATCTTCAATAGCAGCGGACTGGATACCTTCTTTCACAAACTGGAATTATTAAAACGATCGGGGAAGGGTTCGGTATCAATAGTACATATTGGAGACTCACATGTGAAAGCCCCCTATTACCCGGGGAAAGTAAAAAAGTGTCTGCAGGATTTCTTTGGAGCTGGTGGAAAAGATAGCAGTGGCGTTATATACAATTCCATTGGAATAAACGGAGCAAGGTTCACCACCTTTAACAGATCTGCAGCCTTTTGGCAAAAACTTCCTTCCTATCATGCTGATCTTTATATCATTTCCCTTGGCACAAACGATGCGCAAGGCACACAATTCAACGAAAAGGATTTCCTGGTGCAGGTGCAACGAATGATCGACAGCATCAGGATGATGTCCCCGGGGTCCGCTTTGCTTTTCACGACGGCTGCTGACTCCTTTAGAAACCGGTATCCCAACCGGCTGATGTGGTCTATGAACATTTCCCTATATACTTTTTGTGCAAAGAACAATATACCAGTATGGGACCTTTACCGAACCACCAACGGATATGGTTCAGCCTATAACTGGATCAAACAAAGAATGATGAGCGCGGATGGAGTTCATTATTCTGCAAAAGCTTATGAATTACAGGGACAGCTTCTATTCAATGCAATCGGTCGTGGTTACAATAATTTCCTGAACTATTAGGACACTCAGTATTTATCTCCAGATATTGAACCGTACCCGCAGTTTTTTTTCTTGCAATAGAGAACGCCAGTCAACAAAAAGAAGGGCTGCAATAAAGAAAAGACCCATGGCCAGCCCTATAAAGGACTTCACCGAAACCAGACCGCTGAGCATCTCTTTTGTATTGGTGGCAGCATATTTTCCTGCCATTACCGCTATTGTATCACTTGTTACCTTGCCAAGGCAAAAAGCAGGGATGATCTGCTTTACGCGCATACGCGCCATTCCACCTGCTATGAAAAGAGGTGTAGAGGGTAGGGGCATAAGTGTGTAAAAAAGTATGAAGGCCTGGCTTCGCCACCCATTATTTTTCAATTTATTCCCGAGGAACCTGATGTCATCGTTTTCCTTTTCATTGAATATCCGGTGCGAGATCGAAGGAATATACATTGATAAAATAGCCCTGCCGATAATAGAACCAGCCACCCCTGCAACAATAACAGGCCAGACAGGAAGGCCAAATACCAGCTGAAAAATTATCATTACCGTAAATGCAGGCGGTAAGGGCAATGGAGTAATATCCATCAGCATCGCTCCCATAAAGACTATCAGGTATTGCCACCACATTGAAACAAAGTTAATGGGAGCTATGCCAGTTCATGCTGACCCAGGTTTGCATTTTGCAAGATTAACATCATTTGCAGTGAAAATTGAGGGTCTCTCCCCTTTATGAGAAGGTCTATTTGTATTTCGCCTTGTAATGTTTCACGGATCCGGAAACCAATTTCTTCAGGACCATTGTTTCCACATCCTCCAGCTTCTTAATGTATACACAGGCCTTTGCGGTCTTGTGTTTGCCGAGTTTCTTTAGCAACTCTTCCTTGCCTTCAAAATTGGCTATATATAACGAAAACTCGGACTTTCTTGGAGAAAACCCTACCATAGGAGCATCACCCTCATGCCCACTTTCATACTTATAATGATAACTCCCAAATCCTATAATGGAAGGACCCCACATTTTTGGTTCAAACCCGGTTGCTTCTTCCATGATATTCATGAGTGCAAAACAGTCGGTTTGCCTTTGTTTGTCTGTAATGGTTTTAACAAATGTTGAAACACTTTCTGTTGTCTCGTTCGTTTTTGCTTTTGCCATATCGGTTTCATTCAAAGTAAGGTGAACAAATGCCAGCCAGCCATAGCCAGGGAAAATATCCCCAGCGTGGAATAGAGTCCCTTTTTTAAATGTAAAAACAATAATCCGGAAGCCAAAAAAAGTAAAAATCCGATCACAACAGACCAGAAGGGGAAAAGGGGGCGAATGCCAAGGGGGATGGAACTAACATAGTTACTAATAAACAATTTGTAATTGCTCTTCACAAGGGCCTCATTCCTGTTCCAATAATAGATCCAATAAACCACGTTTATCATGCTGAGGGTAAAACAAGCAAACGCTACTGTAATTATTATTTTCCTGTTCCTCATGAATTTATTGTTTGATAAAAGCGGTCAGTGATAAAATAGCTGTACCAATATAACATTCTCCAGGTAATTGATCCCCTTTAAAACTGCAGGTAAATTGGCATTACGGGTTCGGCAGATTTATAAAAACCATAAACAAGAACAAATACAAAGAATACAGCAATATAAACCGGCATGGGAACCCTGTTCAATCTTATTACCAGCTTATCTGCCAGTTTATCAGGAAAAGAATGTAGCACTGCCGCCAGCGCAATCATGAAGACGACCGTGCGATAATTATTTAAAAAGGCATTCCAGACGGAAAAGTTGAGATCATGGGTGATCTGGTATATCATGTTAGATGCAGTATCCATGCTTCCCGCCTTAAAGAATATCCAGCAAAAGCATACAAAATGAAACGTTACCAGGAGTGCAAGGAAATTATAGATCTTGTTATTGTTGACAACTGCCAATGCTTTCCCTGTTAATAAGATCCAGATCTTATGGATCGCCAGGGCAATACCATGCATTGCACCCCAGATAATAAAATTCCAGCTTGCACCATGCCAAAGACCCCCTAATAGCATCGTGGTTAGAAGGTTAAAATTTGTAGTGATATTTGTCCTGTCCCGCTTAATGATCGCAGGAAGCAGGAAGACAAGCAATATGCTTACTGTTATATTCAATGAGATGAACCATGAAAAATGAAAAAGATCATGAGCACTGAACAAAACAGCAGCAAAAAATAACAAAGAAAAGAGCCATGTTGCAAAGGATCCCTTTCGGTTGCCTCCAAGAGGTATATACAGATAATCCTTTAACCAGGATGAAAGAGAAATATGCCATCTTCTCCAGAATTCAGTAATACTCTTGCTTTGGTAAGGTGAAAGGAAATTGGTTGGAATGGTGAATCCAAGCCACTTCGCGATCCCTATAGCCACATCACTGTAGCCACTGAAATCACAGTAGATCACAGCAGCGTATCCATAAACGGCAAAAAGATTTTCAAGCCCCGTATACCTCGCCGGGTCATCGAATATATAATTGACAAAATTCAGGGTAATAAAATCGGATATGATCAGCTTCTTAAATAATCCACTTACGATAAGATAAAATCCTTTTGCGAAATCAGCTTCCGATATCACATAAGGTTTGTTGACCTGCGGCACAAAGTCATGTGCACGAACAATAGGACCCATAACCAATTTGGGAAAGAAGGAAAGGAATAAGAGATAGTCGCTGAATTTTTTGGCTGGCTCAAACTGGCCCCTGTATACGTCGATCGTATAGCTAAGATTTTCAAATGTGTAAAAAGATATACCAACCGGCAGCAATATATTAAGTGGATGAAAGCCCGCATGCAACAGGTCATTGAAAGTGGCAATGAAGAAATTCGTGTATTTGAAATAGAAAAGAAGGCCAAGATTAAAAATGATACTGGCCAGCAGTAACAGTTTCTTCTTCCGGACATTTTCCTGTCTCCAGATCGCATTGGAGAGTACAAAGTCGACAATAGCCGATAGGATCACAAATACTACGAAAAAGCCGCTGGCCTTATAAAAAAAATAAAGGGAAAAGAAGCAAAAAATATAACGGCGTACCTTGAAATTATTTCTGAAATTATAATAGAGGGCGATAAAAATAGCAAAGAAGAAAACAAAAAAGCCATTGTTGAACAACAAAGGGTTCCTGGGATCATATAAAAATTGCTGGAAAAAGGCCGCAGCGTCGAAGGATGGCATGGTGTTTTATTTCCGGGTGTGGATATACTTATTATACTCATTCATCATCGCCTCATATAAATACTTCGCCAGAACTGCAGCTCCGCGATGATTGGGATGTACATAATCTTTATTTGCCAATGAAGGGTCCATTCTTGCCCATTCTACAATAGAATTGGTTCCCCCCATTGATGCAAACTGGTTATAAAAACAACTATTGGTCTCATAGGCAATGGCGGCCTGCACTTTGATCAGGGAATCGATCCCTATCGCGGACTGATACTCGCCGCCATACCGAAAGGCACGATCAGCCGTGCTTACCAGTAAGAAATCAGCCTGTGGAAAAGAGTTCCGGATCTTATGAACAACCGGAAGAAGCATTTTTGCATACCAGTTGTAGTTCTTATCATTAGGCCGGAACAACAGGTTAACTCCATATTGAAAAACGATCAGGTCATACCCGTTCTTTTCAGCGATGGCTTTGAGGAAATTTGAATCGATACGTGAATACTCGACTCCTGTTATACCCCGAAAAGAAAAATTATCAACAAATATTCCTGCGGGACTCTCAAAGCTTAATCCATATACAGGAAGTCGCTCATCTCCAATGGTCACTCGAATGGAATGGGCGCCATCGGTAATTAGGGGCAACCTGTCAACTATATTCGTAGCATTGAGATTGCGGGGTTCGCCATTTACTATAATTGACACAGGGGAGCCTGCATTACCGTAGATCAGGCTTTTTTCAATGATAGCCGCGCTGTCGGTGATCGTCTGGTCACGCATTTCCACCCAATCACCACTTCCAAAGAAAGCATGTCCCGATAAATAAAGTTTTGAGTTGTTGCTGTTCTTGAAATTCTCATCCCGCCACCCCCCGGAATAATTCGCGGCAACCGTTTGCCTGAATTTGGCCACTTGTGAAGTAATGGGAACAAACCCTACCCCGCTACCACCAAATGCTTTTTGTAGTAATTCTCTTAAGGTCTGTGTAAGAAGATCACCTTCGATCATACTATCCCCGAAATAGGCAATGCGGATCTTTTTTCTTTTGCCCTCCTTCATTTCTGCCAGTTTCGCACAGAATGAATGTATTGCCGCCTGCCCTGGATCTGCTGAAAAACTGGTGATGAATTTGGGTCGCTTATATAAGTCAAAGTTCTTGTCGGCCTTAACTTCTATTGCAACGATCGTACTGTCTGCGGGTTCATTCTTAGTGCCGCTACTATCTTTATAAACAAGGTCCGACACCAGGTTTACACGCTGGAAAGGCAACCATTCCACTTTAAGCAAGGGTGCGGCTACTGACAATAGCAGGTAGATACATACACTTCCAGTAACAAAATGCAGAACCCGCCGGTTGCTGTTCATATAATAGTTCTAGGGGGTAGTAGATAATTTATTTTTACGTATTACTTCATTGATCCGTTGCTGCCATACCGCCGGCACCTCCGAATACCCATGTGCACTCATAGATGCGGTCCACAGCTTATAATGCATATTACCTTTGAGCTTTTTATAATATTTTTTTTTGCTGATCACCTTACAAAAATGCAGGAACGAAGCCCGGGCATCTGGATAAGCCCTGTATCGTGACTTTTTACCCTTTTTCTTTAGCTCATTCTTTCCTTCCATGCCAAAGTAATTATTCAGCAACTTACAATTCTTACTTGTGCCAGATGAGGATTCAATGATAGAAACACCAAGAATTATTGCTGTAGGAATGCCGTATTCCCGCGACAGGGAATCGGCCAAAGGTTTAAACTTTTGGATAAAGGTTTTTGTCTGTGCAAAACCTGCCACCGGTAAGGAAAGGATCAGGACGAACAGGATATGCAGAAACCGCTTTTTATTAGCTTTTCTTAGCATATAGACCGGGTAAATATACAAAACGCAAACTTGAGAATGCTTTACTTTGCACGAAATGTCTATCGAATGAATACCCGGCTCGTAGTTGACAGGGAAAAAGGCCTTAACGAGGAGCGTGGAAGGGACGGCCTTAAATTTCCAAGGGAGGTGAAAGTTCTCGCAAATATCCTATCGTATGTTTTTCACCCTATCTTTGTTCCTGTTTATCTCGTTGCTTTCATTGTATATATACATCCATATATTTTTGCAGGTTTTTCCAATTTCGACCGTTCCAGGACCATAATCATGGCTGTGATGATGTATAGTTTCTTTCCCCTGGTTACAGTAGGATTATTAAAGGCCCTGAAATTTGTTGACACGGTTCACCTTAAAAATCAAAAGGACAGGATCATTCCATTAGTGGCCTGTGGAATATGGTATTTCTGGATCTGGTATGTTTGGCGCAACCTCCCGGATTATCCAACAGCTGCGGTTCAATTAGCATTGGGTATTTGGATCTCGGTAAGCCTGGCATTATTGGCCAATATTATTATGAAGGTTAGCCTTCACGCCATTTCCATGGGATTGATGGTATTATACATGGTCTACCTGGCATTCGATCAGTCGGTAAACCTTGGAACTTATATTTCAATTGTTTTGCTGGTTGCGGGGATCGTATGCACAAGCCGCTTTATAGTTTCTGATCACACGAATAGAGAAGTTTACGGGGGGTTGGCTGTTGGAATGTTAGCTATGTTCCTCGCCCACCTTTTTGGTTGATGGGCCCATTATGGGAATAGGCTCCAGTACTTTTGAGAACGGAATTCCAATTATGAAGTTTGAACCTTTGTCGGGAATGGATTCTGCTGTAATGAATCCTCCGTGTTTTTCTATGATCTTCTTACAGATCGCAAGCCCAACACCAGTGCCTTCAAATTGCTGGTAACTATGCAAACGTTTGAAGACCTTAAAAATATCCTGGGTATGTTTTTCTTCGAAGCCAATACCGTTATCCGCCACTTGTAATTTCATGTAGGTTGAACCGTTCACATGACCCAGGTACTGCTCCACTTCAGCAGGAGACATAGGAGAAGATCGGATCTCGACAACGGGATCGACATCTTTCTTTCGAAATTTGATGGCGTTACCGATCAGGTTAGACAATAACTGTTGCATTAAAGCGGGAACGGCAGAAACGACCGGAAGCTTATCGCAGTAGATCCTGGCATTTGTCTTTTCTATTTCAATTTCTTTTTGAGAAAGAATGTCACGAAGAACAAGGTTTAGATCGGTCCTTTCGAGCTTACTGTTGTCGACAGAATGCCTGGAGAAATCAAGAAGGTTATTGATCAGGGATTGCATTCTCCGCGAAGCGGTCATGATGCGTTGGAAATAATTTTCGGCTTCCGCATCATTAAGACCTTTGCCAATGATCTTATCGCTAAAGATCTGGATCTTTCTCAGTGGTTCCTGGAGATCGTGCGAAGCCATATATGCAAACTGGTCGAGTTCCTCATACATACGAACCAACTGCTGGTTGTTGGCCGTAAGTTGCTCGTTAAGGTCAAGCACCTTTGCTTCGGATAATTTTCTTTCCTCCACCTCCTTCTGCAAGGAACGGTTTATGGCCAATAATTTCTTTTCCTGTGTTTGTAACTGCTGGTTCTTCCTGTACAGGTCAACAAATACACTAACTTTTACCAGGAGCAGTTCGGGGTTAATGGGTTTGTAGATATAGTCTACGCCTCCCATTTTATAGCCCCTGAACATATGGTCCTCATCATTACTATAAGCAGTAATGAAAATGATCGGGATGTTTTTAAGTTTATCCCTTTCATAAATGATATTGGCAGTTTCAAATCCATTCAGGTCCGGCATTTGAACATCCATCAATATTAATGAAAAGTCATGCTGTTTCAGTAATATCTTCAGGGCAGCTCTTCCGGAGTTGGCTTTGACAATGGTATAATTATCTTTTGAAAGTATAGCTTCAATAGAGTACAAATTGTCCTCCCTGTCATCTACGACAAGTATCTTGATATCTGAACGCGGTAATAAACTCAATTGTTCAACCTCCATGTTTATCTATATAACCAAACACGCATTAATGACAATAACTGGTCGATCTTCACCGGCTTTGTTATATAATCAGAAGCTCCCGCTTCAATGCATTTGTCTCTGTCGCCTTTCATGGCCTTTGCTGTTACCGCAATGATCGGAAGTGAATTATTCTTATGCTCACGCCTGATCTTTTGGGTTGTTTCATATCCATCCATCTCCGGCATCATGATATCCATCAAAACTATGTCAATATCCTTATTCTCGTTCAGGATCTCCATGGCCTCGTGGCCGCTTTCTGCTGTAATGGTTCGAATATTATAGCGCTCAAAAGCTGTGGTTAATGCAAACAGGTTCCTTACATCATCGTCTACAACCAGCACTTTCTTATGAGCCAGTACATCATTCTTCGAACGGAGGTTCTCAACCAATGCCCTCTTCTCCGGCATCAGGTCCTTATGGTCAATGTGCATGAGCAAAATGGATTCTTCCAAAAGAAGATCAAGTGATTTGACATCCTTCAGTATTATCCTGTTCGCATATTGCTTCAATTGCGACCTTTCCCTTGAAGAAAATTCCTTTGCGGAATAGATCAGCACCGGCTGCATTTGCGACTTCCGGATGCTACTGATAGCAGTAACCATTTCAAAACCTCCGATATCCGGAAGCATATAATCTACAATTATGCAATCATAATCATTATCCTTGATCTTATCAAGTGCCTGCTGGCCTGTGGTTGCTACTTCTATATTTACCAGTTCTCCGTTTTCCAACACTTTCGCAATGGAAGATGCATCGATCTCATTATCTTCTATGATCAGCATCCGCTTGTTCTTCCTTTCATTATACTCCTTTATGTCCTTAAACAATTCATTAAGTGCACCGGGTTTCAATGGCTTAAGTTGGAAGCTTCTTGCCCCTCTCTGCATGGCCAGGAGCCTGTTCTCCTCTCCTGAGATCAAGTGTGCGGGAATATGACGGAAATTGATATCATTCTTGAACAGATCCAATATTCTCCATCCGCTGGCATCAGGAAGTTTAACATCCAGGGTAACAGCGATCGGGTTGTATTTGTTCACCAGTTCGAATACTTGTCCAAAGTTTGACGCCACTACGACTTTCAGGTCAAGTTCATGTGCTTTTTCGATCATGATCTTACCGAATCGAACATCATCTTCAATAACGAGGACCACCTTATCTCCACTGATAATATTGTTTCGGTCATCCCCAATTTCATTAATGATCTCATTCAGGGCTTCCAGTTCTTTATTTTCAGCTACCTTAATTGTAGGCACGGACTGCAGCAATGCATTTTCATCACTGCCTTCGACCAGTTTATATTCACTCACCTTCAGGCTGCTTTGCTTATCCCGCTTGGAGAAGGCAGGATCATATTCTATTGGCAGGAACAAGGTGAACGTACTTCCTTTTCCCGCTTCTGATTCCAGTTCAATGGAGCCACCTAAAAGGTCTGCAAGGCCTCGGCTGATCGATAGTCCCAAACCAGTTCCTCCGTATTTACGGCTGGTGGAACCTTCTGCCTGCTGAAAAGCTTCAAAAATGATATTCTGTTTATCCTTTGAAATTCCAATACCTGTATCCCTGATCTCAAATGCCACTACCTTTTTCGCGTTATCCAAACTAGCATTGCGTTGTTTCCAGCTGTGATTGGCCTCATAGATCCTTAACCTAACCTCACCCTTTTCTGTGAACTTGAAGGCATTTGATAAGAGATTCTTCAGGATCTGATTCAGGCGCTGGGCGTCTGTTTCAAGTACCGTCGGAAGTTTTTCATCCAGGTCGATATTGAACCGGAGGTTTTTATTTTCAGAAACGTGTTTAAAGGTTGTTTCCACAAAGGCCGTGATCTCGTTGAAACGAAGATGCACGAAGTCAGTGGATATATATCCTGCTTCGATCTTAGAGAAGTCGAGGATATCATTGATCAGCTGGATAAGGTCATCTCCGCAACTATGGATCGTCTTTGCATAACTTACCTGCTTATCGTTCAGGTTACCGTCATGGTTCTCGTATAGTTGTTGCGCCAGGATCAAAAGGGAGTTCAACGGTGTACGCAATTCATGTGACATGTTGGCAAGGAACTCTGATTTATACTTCGATGTCAGCTGCAACTGTTCTGCTTTTTCTTCGAGTGATAAACGCGCTTCCTCTACCTCCTTGTTCTTTGCTTCAACCTCCTCCTTCTGTTTTACCAGCAGGTGGGCCTTATCCTGTAATTCTTCATTGGTTCTTCTCAGCTCCTCGGTCAATGACTGAGACTGCACCAACAAGCCCTCTGTTCTTGTATTCGCTTCGATCGTGTTCAATACAATTCCAAGACTTTCCGTTAATTGGCTAAGGAAGTCAAGGTGTGTTTGGCTGAAGGTATCAAAGGACGCAAGTTCAATTACAGCCTTGATCTCTTTTTCAAACAATACTGGCAATACGATGAGATTAACAGGCGTTGCCTTTCCCAGACCAGAACCGATCTTGATATAAGATTTAGGAACATTTGTGATGAGGATCCTTTCTTTTTCCAACGCACACTGGCCAACCAATCCCTCGCCCAATGAAAATTCCTTGGCGGCTTTTACTTCATCGCCAAATGCATATGCTGCAAATAATTTTAATTTCTGGCTCTTTAAATTCTCATCCTGTTCAAGGATATAGAACATACCTTTTTGTGCGTTTACAACCTGGGCCAGCTCTGAAAGAATACGACGTGTAACCGTGTTCAGGTCTTTCTGCCCTTGCAGCATTTGTGTGAACTTCGCGAGGTTCGATTTCAACCAGTCTTGTTCCTGGTTACGTAATGTTGTCTCTTTCAGGTTAGCGATCATCTGGTTGATGGTATCTTTCAACTCTTCCACCTCACCTTTTGCTTCCACACGGATCATCTGGGTGAGATCTCCTTTCGTTACAGCGGAAGCCACTTCAGAGATCGCACGCACCTGGGTGGTAAGGTTTTCTGCCAGCTGGTTTACGTTCTCCGTCAGATTTTTCCAGATTCCAGATGCACCTGGTACCGACGCCTGTCCACCTAAACGTCCATCGACACCAACCTCTCTTGCCACGTTCGTTACCTGGTCCGCAAACAAGGCCAGGGTATCGATCATTTCATTGATGGTATCGATCAATTGAGCTACCTCACCGCGTGACACGATCGACAGCTTTTGTTTCAGGTTACCTGTTGCAACCGCAGTTACCACTTTTGCAATACCACGTACCTGGTTGGTAAGATTAGAGGCCATCATGTTCACAGAGTCTGTAAGGTCTTTCCAGGTACCCGCAACACCCTGTACCTCTGCCTGTCCACCTAACTTTCCTTCCGTACCAACCTCTCTCGCCACCCTTGTTACCTCGAAGGCGAATGAGTTCAACTGGTCCACCATTGTATTGATGGTATTCTTCAGGTCATATATTTCACCTTTTACATCGATCGTTACTTTCTTCG
>Ga0157370_10005132_pt1 | contig 14768 bp, 12 predicted proteins | sample C35metaG_FD_113463 | JGI IMG/M metagenome (GOLD analysis project Ga0157370, IMG submission 113463) | Corn rhizosphere microbial communities from Kellogg Biological Station, Michigan, USA - C3-5 metaG | ecosystem: Host-associated > Plants > Roots > Rhizosphere > Soil | place: USA: Michigan...
GTGCAAAGCGGGGTGATGAACTACCTCAACAAGTTCGGCCAGTCCGCGAAGAACTACATGATGTACGACAACGTCAGCGAGCTCTACTACGCTGCCGTGCGGTACTTCGAGAACCTGGGCAACGTCCCCGAATGGACCAACTCGGTGGCGGCCGGCGTGGAGGGCAGGGAGGCCAGGCTCGACGGTTTTCCCGCAGTGACCGACTGGAGCGGCAAGGACCCCATTTCCTATTCGTGCCAGAAGAATTTCATTCTGGGCATCGGCGATGACCACACCCACTACGACTACAACGTGGGCGGAAGCGCGGTGACGAGTTGGCGCGGCAATCCCGCGACGGTCGCCGCGGACTCGCTGAACAAGGCGGATGCGTGGACGAAGAACCTGCAGACGCTGGAAGGCTTCAAGGCGCCGACGCCCTGGTGGAAGGCCGGCGGCTCCGATGCGACCTACTACATCGCGGGCCTTGCCTATGGCGCGCACGTCAACGACCTGCGGCCCGACCTGGCCGGCGTGCAGAACATCTCCACCTACTGGATGGATGTCATGGAGTACCAGCGCGCCGAAGACCTGAACCCCTATTACCTGGCCGCCAAGTACGGCGGCTTCAGCGTGCCCGCGGGCTACGACCCGGCCAACACCACCGTGCCGCTCGCGCAGGAATGGTGGAACACCGCGGGCGACAGCATCGACATGAACGGCAACAAGCGCCTTCGGCCCGACAACTACTTCCTGGCCGGCAACGCCGGGCAGATGGTGAGTGGCCTGCGCGCCGCATTCACCGACATCGCCAACGCCATCAAGGCCTACACCACGTCCTTCTCGCTCTCCACCGCGCAGGCCGCGGCCACCGGCACCGCCTCGTATGCATCGCAGTACGACTCCAAGGGATGGACGGGCGTGGTCACCGCCAGCAAGCTCACCTTCGCCAGCGATGGCACGCCGTCCGCCGCACCCGTCTGGACGACCAGCACCACGCTCGAAGCCCAACTGGCCAATGGCGGCTGGGACACGGCGCGCCGCATCGCGACGTGGGACGGCAGCAAGGGCGTGGCATTCCGCGCCGCCAGCGTGACGTCGGCGCAGCTGGCCGCCCTCGCGCCCGCCTACGCCAGCACCACGAGCAGCATCGACTACCTCAACTACCTGCGTGGCGACCGCAAGAACGAAGGCGCCTCCACGGCGGCCGCAAGCACGCGGGCCTTGCGCAGCCGGTCCCTGCTGCTGGGCGACATCGTCAATTCGAAGGTCATGCCCGTCGGGCCGCCCGCGACCGGCTTTTCGGAGAAGAGCAACCCGGGCTACACGGCCTTCAAGACCAAGTGGGCCGCGCGCCCCACCATGGTCTACGTCGGCGCCAACGACGGCATGCTGCATGCATTCAATGGCGCACTGGCCGGCGCCAGCGCCGGGACCGAGCAGTTCGCCTACGTGCCGAGCGCCTTGTTCAAGGGGCCGAACGGCACGCCGCAGGTCGATGGGTTGGCGCAGCTTGGAAATCCCAGGTACGCCCACCGCTACTACGTGGATGCGACGCCACTGGCCTTCGACGTGGACCTGAACAGCGCCGGCGGCGCGTTCACCACCGCGAGCAGCGGCAACGGCGCCGACTGGCACAGCCTGCTGATCGGCGGGCTGGGCAAGGGCGGCAAGAGCTACTACGCCATCGACGTGACCGACCCCGCAGGCATGGACAGCGAAGCCGCGGTGGCCGGCAAGGTGAAATGGGAATTCACCGACGCCACCATGGGCTACAGCTATGGCGCGCCCACGGCCGTGAAGACGAAGAAGTACGGCTGGGTCGTGATCCTCACCTCGGGCTACAACAACAGCGACGGCAAGGGCTACCTGTACATCGTCAATCCCAAGACCGGTGCGCTGCTCGAGAAGATGGGGACGCCCACCGCCTCCAGCGGCCTGACGCAGGCGTCCGCCTATGTTGCCGACCATGCCGACAACACCGCGGATGCCGTCTATGCAGCGGACCTGGACGGCCAGCTCTGGCGTTTCGACCTCACTGCCGCCAAGGGCAGCAGCACCGCCTACCCGGCACCGACCCTGCTGGCCACGCTGACCGACGGATCGGGCAACGCGCAACCCGTCACCACCGCGCCGCTGATCGAGATCAACCCCGTCACCCGCAAGCGCTTCGTGCTGCTCGGCACCGGCAAGCTGCTGGACGCCTCGGACGTGAATTCGAAGGCGCCGCAGTCGTTCTACGCCATCGTCGATGGAACGGCCGGTGGCTTCAACGCCGTGACCGCGCCCATCACGCGCAGCCAGCTCACGAAGGTGGAGGATGTGCTCAAGGGCATCAGCCTCTCGAACACGTCGCCGGGCTGGTATCTCGATCTGGGTGTCGACACCGGTGTCGGCTGGCGCCTGGTCTCCAGCCCGGCGGCCTTCAACGGCATCGTGGCTTTCTCCAGCCTGCTGACCACCGGCGATGCCTGCAGTCCATCGGGGCAAAGCCGGGTCTATGCCATCAACTACGGAACGGGGCGCTCGGTGCTGCTGCCCGCCGGAACCGCCTACCAGAGCTTCCCGAGCGCCGTCACCGACCTGCGATTCGTGAGCGTGGACGGGTCCACCCGCATCGTCGTCGGGACCGACGGGAAGCCGGTGCCGGTGAAAGCCGATCTGTCGAAGGGCATCTCGCTGCGCCTCTTGAACTGGCGTGAAGTGCCGGCGGTGAACTGATGCGAATCCTCATGCAAACGGGAGGCAAGGCATGTCCGTTCTGAGAATGGGTGTCTACGGACTGCCGGCGGCCGAAACCGCCGTGATCCGGACCATCGTGCAGCTCTACGCGAGCGACCTTTCCTTTCCGTGGACGTTCGTCACCGCGCCGCCGTACGACGCATTGCTCGTCGACGAGTGCGCGACGGCGGCCGAGCGCGCCGGCTTTGCCCGCATGGCCGGTGCGCTGCTCACGCTCACGCGCAGGAACGCCGGCGGCCATGCGCACACGCTGGAGCGGCCGATACGCGCCGACCGTCTGCAGCAATGGCTCAAGAGCACCGAGCGCACCCTGCTGGCGGTGCAGTCCGTGCCATCGGGCGAGCCGGAGCAGATGGCGCCGAAGATCGAGGTCTCCGAGTCGGTGCGCTTCACGCTGCGCCGCTGGCCCTCGGCACTGCTGCTGCGCAACGACCCCGAAAAAGTGCGGATGGCCAGCCTGCTGGCGCGCCGTGCATTGAGTGCGACCGAACTGTCCGACCTGGGCGAGCTCCCGCTGTCGCGCTGCGTCATCTTTCTTCAGACGCTGCGCTCGGCGGGCGTGCTGGAGCTGCACGTGGTGCCGTCCGGCGCGCTGCCGCATGCGGACCTGCCGCGCATCCCGGGGTTGCCCGCTCCGGCGCGCGGCGCGTTCGCGCGCGGCCTCATCAACGGCATCCGCCGGCACCTGGGGCTCGCAACCCCATGAGGGAATACAAGATCCTCTTCACCGGCACCGTGGGCGCCGGCAAGACCACGGCGATCGGGTGCGTGAGCGACGCGCCGCCGGTCATGACCGACGTGCGGAACTCCGACACGTCGATCGCCAAGGAGCGCACCACCGTGGGCCTGGATTTCGGCGAGCTGACGCTGGACAACGGAGACCGCGTTCGCATGTTCGGCACTCCCGGGCAGGAGCGCTTTGCATTCCTCTGGAAGATCCTCGTTCGCAACGCGCTGGGCCTGGTCGTCCTGGTCGACAACTCGCGCCCCGATCCGCTGGCCGACCTGGCCGTCTACATGACCGGCTTCTCCGAGGCGCTGCGCACCATTCCCTGCACCGTCGGCGTGGGCCGCATGGAGACCCATCCGGTGCCCAGCCTGGACGACTATGCGCAGGCGATCGCAGCCACGGGCCGGGTGTTTCCAATTTCGAGCGTGGACGTGCGCAACAGGAGCGACGTGATCCTGCTGATCGACACGCTGCTGATGCAACTCGAAGCCGATCTGGGAGGGGAGAACGAATGACTGCCTCGCATGGCCTGTCGAAGACCGCCACCGCGCTCGCGCAGCGCGAAGCACGCAAGCTGGTCGACGAGCTGAACGGCGTGACGGCCGCGGTGATCGCCACCATCGACGGCTTCAGCGTGGCCTCGGCGGTCACCGGCGACGTGGATCCCGCGCGCGTGGCGGCCATGGCCAGTTCCATCGTGGCGATCAGCGGCGTGGTCTCCGAGGAGGCGCGCCTGGGGCGCCAGAAGAGCGTGATCGTGCAGACCGAGTCGGGCTTTGCGGTTTTCTGCAGCGTGTACCGGCGCGACGTCGAACTGGTCATCAACGTGGTCGCCCGCGATTCGGCCGTGCTGGCGCTGGTGTCGTACCGGGCCGCCCAGCTCGCCAGGACGCTCGCCGATGCCTCCCCCTTTCATGCCTGACACCTGATTTTTTCCGAAGCTTTCTTATTTTTTACTGGAGAACGAATTGGCATCCATCAAGCAGACCCTCGAAGACATCCTGTCCCTGGACGGCGCCATGTGCGCGGCCATCGTCGATTCCGGCAGCGGAATGATCCTGGGCTCCGCGGGCTCGGGCCTGGATCTCGAAATCGCCGCGGCCGGCAACACCGAGGTCGTGCGCACCAAGCTCAAGACGATGCGGGCCCTCGGCCTGAACGACGTCATCGAAGACATCCTGATCACCCTCGGGAAGCAATACCACATCGTCCGCCCCTCGATCTCCAAGGAAGGCGTGTTCATCTACGTCGTGCTGGACAAGCTGCGCGCCAACCTCGCGCTGGCCCGCCGCAAGACCCAGGACGTGGACAAGCAGCTGGATTTCTGAGCACCGCACCCCCGCCGGCCAGTGGCTGAATTCCATTTCGAGAACCCAAGGGCCACACCACATGCCTTCTCGCCCCATCCCCTCCCGTATGCTGCCGTCTGCGCCACGCACCCGGCGTTTCCTTCTGGCGTCCTGCGTCGCCGTCTCGCTGGGGCTTGCCAGCCTGCCGGGCGTCGCCAAGGACAAGGCCGTGGACGAGACGGCCATCGTGATCGGTCAGTCGGCGCCGTTCAGCGGCCCTTCCGCGCAGCTGGGCACGGAGTTCAACGTGGGGGCGCGCGTCTACTTCCAGATGGTCAACGACGCGGGTGGCGTCCACGGGCGAAAGATCGAGCTGCACGCCAAGGACGACGCCTACGACCCGAAGATGACCGCCAGCAACACGGCCGACCTGCTGGAGCAGGACCGCGCCGTGGCGCTGTTCGGCTATGTCGGCACCTCCACCACCCTGGCGGCGTTGCCTCTGGCCGTGGCTGCGCAGGTGCCGTTTTTTGCACCGGTGACCGGCGCCGAGGCGCTGCGCCAACCGTTCAATCGCGTCGTCTTCAACGTCAGGGCCAGCTATTTCGACGAGTCGGAATACATCCTCGAGCAGTTGGCGGTTACCGGCGCCAGGAACATCGCGGTCTTCCACCAGAACGATGCCTACGGCAAGGCGGGGCTCCAGGCGATGAGCAGGGCGACGGCCAAGCACGGCCTGCCGATCGTCGCGACCACCGCGATCGAGCGGCACAGCACCGAGGTGGCGGCTGCCGCCAAGGCGCTCCAGGCCGCGCATCCCGATGCCGTGGCGCTGATCAGCTCCTACGTGTCCAGCGCGGCACTCATCAAGGAAATGAAGAAGGCCGGCTATGCCGGGCGCTTCGTCAGCGTGTCCTTCGTCGGCGGCAAGGCACTGGCCGACGAGCTCGGCAGCCTTGGCGCGGGCGTGATGATTTCCGAAGTCGTTCCCTTTCCATGGGGCCGCGCGTCCGTGCTGCAGAACGAATATGCCCAGGCCATGCTGAAGGCCGGCGTGCCGCACATGAGCTTCGGATCGATGGAAGGCTTCCTGGCCGCGAAGACCCTGGTCGAAGGGCTGCGCCGCGCGGGCCGCGATCTCACGCGTGCGAGGCTGCTGGCCGCCCTGGAAACGATGAACAAGTGGGACGCGGGCGGATTCTTCGTCTCGTTCACCCCCGACAACCACAGCGGCTCGCGTTTCGTCGAGATGACGATGATCGGCACCGGGGGGCGCTTCGTTCATTGATGGCAGTACCCCGAAAGACTTGCGGCCTTCCTCGTTGCCGCATGCGCCCCGCAGGTGAGAATCCGCGCAGCTTCAACTTCCCGGCGTGGCCGTTTGAAAGAACCCCGATGCTCGAACTCCTGACAGATCCGCAGGTCTGGATTGCCTTTGCTACCCTCACGGCGCTCGAGCTCGTGCTGGGCATCGACAACATCATCTTCATCTCCATCCTGGTCGACAAGCTGCCGCCCGCCAACCGCGAGTTCGCGCGCCGGATGGGGTTGTTCATGGCGATGTTCATGCGCATCGGGCTGCTGCTGGTGCTGGCCTGGATCGTCGGGCTGGTCGCTCCGCTGTTCTCGGCGTTCGGCCAGGAGATCTCGGGGCGCGACCTGATCCTGATCCTGGGCGGCCTCTTCCTGATCTGGAAGAGCACGACCGAGGTCCATCAGTCCCTGGAGGGTGCGCACGAGCAGAAGGCGAGCGTGGCCCAGGCGACCTTCACCTCCGTCATGCTCCAGATCATCGTGATCGATCTCGTGTTCTCGCTGGACTCGATCATCACCGCGGTCGGCATGGTGGACGACGTGCGCGTCATGATCGCCGCGGTGGTAGCCTCGGTGCTGCTGATGATGGTGTTCGCAACGCCCATCGGGCGCTTCGTCTCGGCCCATCCCACCATCAAGATGCTGGCACTGGCATTCCTCGTGGTCGTGGGTGTCGTGCTGGTCGCGGAGGGCTTCGACCATCATGTGCCCAAGGGCTACGTGTACTTCGCGATGGCTTTCTCGGTGGCCGTGGAGATGCTCAACATCCGGATGCGCAAGAAGGCGAAGGCCGTGGAACTGCATCCGCCCCACATGCCGGGCTCCTGAATTCCGGCGCTCGCCCGCCCGCGCAGGGCGGGCGCATCAAGCGCCGCGCGCCCCCCGCGTGTCGGACGGCCGCTCCCCGAAGCGCGCACGGTACTGCGCCGCGAAGTGCCCGAGGTGAAGAAAGCCGTATTTCTGTGCCACCTCACGCACGCCGGTTCCTGCGACGCCGGCCGAGGTTTGCAGTTCGGCGCGGACCTTGTCGAGCCGGGCTTCGCGCAGAAACTCCATCGGCCCCTGCCCCGCATGCTGACGAAAGGCGACTTGCAGCGCGCGCGCACTGCAGCCGACTTCGCGGCAGACGTCGGCCAGCGACAGCGGCAGCTGCGCATTCGAGGCCATGTATTCCTGCGCCCTGCGCACCACGCGCGGCAGCAAGCGCCGCTGCGCGTTGCCGGCGAGTGCGCGCGAGTGGTTGTGGCCCGCCGACATCAGCAGGCTGGACATCAGGTAGGCCTCGGCATGCTCGGCCAGGGGGCTGCCCGGCTGCAGCGCATTGCCGGCATCGAGCGTGAGCCGCAGGTAGTCGATGAAATGCACCAGCGGCGCCAGCACGGGGTTGTCCAGCGGCACGCCGAGGTCGAACACCAGCGGCTGCCCGACAGGCGCCTGCAGCAGCGATTCGAGCCGCGAGAGCAGCGCGGAGCGCGCCAGCTGCACGATCAGGTGCGGGCTGTCGTCGGCCCAGCGCATCGAGAGCGGCTCGGTGGGGGAGGGCAGCGAAGCGAGCCGCGGCGTGGCATCCACCTGCTGCGCACCGCAGCGGATCTCCGCGCCGCCGCGCAGCGGAATCTGCAGCAGGAAAAAGTCCTGCAGGTACCCGGGGTCGATCTGCACGCCGGGCCCGTACTGCACGTAATTGAGGCTCACGTCCCGATGCAGGCGCGCGCTGTGGTGGCAGGCGTCCAGCTCGGTGCGCGGCCTCAGCATCACCAGCCCGTGCGGACAGAACACGCGGGCGACGCTTTCGCGTGCCTCGTCCATGTCGTGGCTCTCGAAAAGCCGGTAGCGCTGCAGCGGCAACGCGGGGGTGGTGAGGGTTTCCATGGGGCGAAGGCACCGTAGCAAAAACCATCCCCGCCCACAATTCGGGCCACCCCTCGGAAAAACCTGCGCGCCAGGGACATCGCCTGCGTTTGCGGGACGCTCCACGCGCGCGCCTCCTCGTAACGTTCGCCCCACAGGCCACCCTGGCCTGCGTGATCAATCAGTCGAACGACCAACCCAGGAGAGCAAGCGTCATGTTCAAGGGACTCGCAGGCAAGAGCGCCATCGTCACCGGCGGCGCCACATTGATAGGCGCGGGCGTGGTGCGCGCGCTGCACGCGGCCGGCGTGAAGGTCGTCGTCGCCGACATCGATGCCGACAACGGCCAGGCGCTGGCCGATTCGCTCGGCGCCGGCGTGCGGTTCGTCCGCACCGACATCACCGACGACGCGCAGGTCCAGGCCTGCGTGGCCGAGGCGGCCGCGCGGCACGGCGGGGTGCACTTTCTCGTCAACCTCGCCTGCTCGTACGTGGACGACGGCTTCAAGTCGCCGCGCGCCGACTGGCTGACCTCCTTCAATGTGAACGTGGCGAGCGCGGTGGCGATGCTGCAGGCCGCGCACCCGCACATGGTGGCGGCCGGCGGCGGGGCGGTGGTCAATTTCACGAGCATCTCGGCGCGCGTGGCGCAGACGGGGCGCTGGCTCTATCCGGTGAGCAAGGCCGCGATGGCGCAGCTCACCCGCAACATGGCGATGGACCTCGCGCAGGACAACATCCGGGTGAACAGCGTCTCGCCGGGCTGGACCTGGTCGGCCGTGATGGAGCGCCTGAGCGGCAACGACCGCGCCAAGACCGACCGCGTGGCCGCGCCCTTCCACCTGCTCGGGCGCGTCGGCGATCCGGACGAGGTGGCGCAGGTGGTGCTGTTCCTGTGCTCCGATCACGCGAGCTTCGTGACCGGTGCCGACTACGCGGTGGACGGCGGCTATGCCGCCATGGGCCCCGAGCAGGCCGTGCCTGCCATTCCCCTGTTGATGGACTAGCTCCTCGCGGAGCATCAAGGAGCAAAGCAATGAAGCGAATCGCCATCGTCGGCGCGGGCCAGTCGGGCCTGCAACTGGGTCTGGGCCTGCTCGCGGCAGGCTACGAGGTCACGATGTTCAGCAACCGCACGGGGGAGGACATCCGCCGCGGCAAGGTCATGTCGAGCCAGTGCATGTTCGACGCCTCGCTGCAGATCGAGCGCGACCTGGGCCTGGACCACTGGGCGAGCGACTGCCCGACGGTGGACGGCATCGGCCTGGCCGTGCCGCATCCCGAGCAGAAGGGCGCCAAGGCCATCGACTGGGCTGCGCAGCTCAACGCGAGCGCGCAGTCGGTCGACCAGCGCGTGAAGATCCCGGAGTGGATGGACGAATTCCAGAAGAAGGGCGGCGAGCTCGTCTTCAAGGACGCGGGCATCGACGAGCTGGAGGCCTGCACGCAGAGCCACGACCTCACGCTGGTGGCGAGCGGCAAGGGCGAGATCTCGAAGCTCTTCGAGCGCGATGCGCACAAGTCGCCCTACGACAAGCCGCAGCGTGCATTGGCGCTCACCTACGTGAAGGGCATGAAGCCGCGCGAGCCGTTCTCCGCGGTGTGCTTCAACCTGATTCCGGGCGTGGGCGAGTACTTCGTGTTCCCGGCGCTGACCACGACGGGGCCGTGCGAAATCATGGTGTTCGAAGGCGTGCCCGGCGGACCGATGGATTGCTGGGCCGAGGTGAAGACGCCCGAGGAGCATCTGGCGCGCAGCAAATGGATCCTCGATACCTTCACGCCGTGGGAGGCCGAGCGCTGCAAGGACATCGAGCTCACGGACGACAACGGCATCCTCGCGGGCCGCTTCGCGCCGACGGTGCGCAAGCCCGTGGCGACGCTGCCTTCGGGCCGCAAGGTGCTGGGCCTGGCCGACGTGGTGGTGCTCAACGATCCGATCACGGGGCAGGGCTCCAACAACGCGGCCAAGTGCGCCGACACGTACTTGAAGAGCATCCTCGCGCGCGGCGACGGCGCGGCCGATGCGGCCTGGATGCAGCAGACCTTCGACCGCTACTGGTTCGGCTATGCGCAGTGGGTCACGCAGTGGACCAACATGTTGCTCGCGCCACCGCCGCCGCATGTGCTCAACCTGCTCGGCAGCGCCGGCGCGGTGCCGCCGCTGGCGAGCGCCTTTGCCAACGGCTTCGACGATCCGCGCACCTTCTTCCCGTGGTTCGCCGACGCTGCGGAGTCGGAGCGCTACATCGCCACCTGCGCGGCTGTCGCGTAGCCCGGAGCGCACCATGAAGCGACGCGTGGCCATCGTCGGTGCCGGACAGTCCGGCATGCAGCTCGCGCTCGGCCTGCAGCGCGCGGGGCACGAGGTGACGGTTTTCTCGAACCGCTCGGCGCGGGAGATCCTCGAAGGGCCGGTGATGTCCAGCCAGTGCATGTTCGAGACCGCGCTGCAGACCGAGCGCGAGCTGGAACTGGACTGGTGGGCGGACGAATGCCCCGCCATCGAGGGCATCGGCATCGCAGTGCGCAACCCCGAGGGTGGCAAGGCCATCGAATGGCGCGCGCGGCTCGACGGGCCCGCGCAGTCGGTCGATCAGCGGCTCAAGATTCCCGCGTGGATGGCCGAGTTCGAGAAGCGCGGCGGCCGGCTGGTGCTGAAGGACGTGGGCCTCGACGATCTGGAGACTTGCGCGCAGACGCACGACCTCGTGATCGTGGCGAGCGGCAAAGGCGAGATCTCGAAACGCTTCGAGCGCGACGAGTTGCGCTCCCCATGCGACCAGCCGCAGCGCGCGCTGGCGCTCACCTATGTGAAGGGCATGAAGCCTGCCGAGCCGCATGCGCGGGTGTGCTTCAACCTGATTCCGGGCGTGGGCGAGTACTTCGTGTTTCCGGCGCTGACCACCTCGGGGCCGTGCGAGATCATGGTGTTCGAAGGTGTGCCCGGCGGTCCGATGGACTGCTGGGCCGATGTGAAGACGCCGCAGGAGCACCTCGCGCGCAGCAAGTGGATCCTCGAGACCTTCCTGCCCTGGGAGGCCGAACGCTGCACGCACATCGAACTGACCGACGACAACGGCATCCTCGCGGGCCGCTTCACGCCGACGGTGCGCAGGCCCGTCGCCGCGCTGCCTTCGGGCCGCAAGGTGCTGGGCCTGGCCGATGCGGTGGTGCTCAACGACCCGATCACGGGGCAGGGCGCGAACAATGCGGCCAAGTGCGCCGACATCTACCTCAAGCGCATCCTCGAACACGGCGACGCGCCGTTCGATGCCGAATGGATGCAGGAGACCTTCGATCGCTACTGGGAAGGCTACGCGCGCTGGGCCACCGACTGGACGAACAGCCTGCTCGCACCGCCGAAGCCGCACCTCTTGAAGCTGCTGCAGAGCGCGACCCACATGCCCGCTGTGGCGGGCACCATCGTCAACGGCTTCGACGACCCGCGCATCTTCGCGCCCTGGTGGTTCGACGCCGCCGAGGCCGACCGCTTTCTCGAAACCCGCGCACGCGAAGCGGCGGTGGACCGCTTCGACCGGCGCGACTTCCGCAAGGCGCTCGGGCAGTTCAGCACCGGCGTGACCGTCATCACGACCCGCGCCATCGACGGGCGCCGCGTGGGCATGACCGCCAATTCGTTCTCCTCGGTCTCGCTCGATCCGCCGCTGGTGCTGTGGAGCCTCGCTCGGCAGGCGCCGAGCGTGGCGGACTTCACCGGCGCCAGCCATTTCGCGATCAACGTGCTCGCGGCGAACCAGCATCACCTGTCGCGGCAGTTCTCCACGCCGCAGGCCGACAAGTTCGGTGGCGTGGACTGCTGCGAGGGCACGGCCGGCGTGCCGCTGCTGGACGGCGTCATCGCCCGCTTCACCTGCCGCAACGTGAAGCAGTACGACGGCGGAGACCATCTCATCTTCATTGGCGAAGTCGAGCGCTACGATCGCTTCGACGGCGAGCCGCTGGTGTTTCATTCAGGCTACTACCAGGTGACGACACGACACCCGGAATGCATGCAGTGAGCGCGAGCATGCGGCCCGCCTCACCACCCCACCTCATCCACGGAGCAGTTCACATGCAGAAAAAAATCCGCATCCAGGCCACCGACGGCAGCGGCAGTTTCAATGGCTACCTCGCATTGCCCAAAGCCGGCAGCGGCCCCGGCCTCGTGATCGCGCAGGAGATCTTCGGCATCAACCACACGATGCGCGAGGTCGCGGACTACTACGCGGAAGAAGGCTACGTGGTGCTGGTGCCCGATCTCTTCTGGCGCCAGGAGCCCGATGTGGAGCTCGGCTACAGCGAGGCCGACTGGCAGCGCGCCTTCGCGCTCTATGGCGGCTTCGACGAAGCCAAGGGCATGGAAGACATGCAGGCCGCGATCACCGCGCTGCGCCAGCGCCCCGAGGTGCAAGAGAAGAAGGTCGGCGTGCTCGGCTTCTGCCTCGGCGGCAAGCTCGCGTACCTAGCCGCCTGCCGCACCGACGCGGACGTGGCCGTCGGCTATTACGGCGTGGGCATCGATGCGGCGCTCGGCGAAGCCGACAACATCAAGCGTCCGCTCACGCTGCACATCGCCGAGCTCGACAAGTTCTGTCCGCCCGAGGCGCGCGACCGCATCGTGCAGACGCTGTCGGGCCGGCCCGGCGTTTCGCTCTACGTGTACCCCGGCATGGACCACGCCTTCGCGCGCAACGGCGGCGAGCACTTCCACAAGCCCTCGGCGCTCATGGCGCACGAGCGCAGCATCGCGGCGCTGAAGGGCGCCATCGGCCCCGACTACGACCTCTCGGCGCTCTGGGACAAGCACTGCGAATACGAGTTCGGCACGCGCAACGTCGACGACACGATGAGCACCATGGTGGCCGAGCCCTATGTGAACCACATTCCCACCATGACGGGCGGCGTGGGCTACAAGGCGCTGCACGCGTTCTATACGAACCACTTCGTCAACAGCAATCCGCCCGACACCTCGCTGGTGCCGATCTCGCGCACCGTGGGCGCATCGCAGGTGGTCGACGAGATGCTGTTCTGCTTCACGCACACCACGGAAATCCCGTGGATGCTGCCGGGCGTGGCGCCGACCGGCAAGCGCGTGGAAATTCCGCTGCTCGCGGTCATCAAGTTCCGCGGCGACAAGCTCTACCACGAGCACATCTACTGGGACCAAGCGAGCGTGCTGGTGCAGGTGGGGCTGCTCGACCCCAAGCTGCTGCCGGTGGCTGGCGTGGAGACGGCGCGCAAGCTCCTGGACGAGACGCTGCCCTCGAATGCCTTGATGCAGCCAAGGCGCTGAGGCACAGAGGCCGAGGTGGCAGGGCGGCGCGCGCCCCGTTGCTTCAGCTGCTCTGGCGCACCATCAGCTCGAAGCCCAGGTCCACTGTGCGCTCGGCCACCGTTTCCGCGCGCATCAGCGACAGCAGCATGGTGGCCGCGCGCTCGCCGATCTCGCGGCGCGGGGTGTGCACGGTGGTCAGCGGCGGCAGCATCTGGTCGCTGCCGCCCAGGTCGTTGAAGCCGGCGATCGCCACGCGCTCGGGCACCGGCACGCCGGTGCGCAGCGCGGCGAGCAGCGCGCCCTGCGCGAGGTCGTCGTTGCAATAGAAGATGGCGTCCACGTCGGGGTGGCGCGCGAGCAGGTCCTCGAACTGCCGGCCGCCCAGTGCCATGGACGTGGGGCCCGGCGCCAGCAGCTCGAGCGCCGGGTCGTGGCAGCCGGCCGCGCGCAGTGCCTCGCGGTAGCCCTCCAGCCGCATCATCACGCGCGGGTCGAGCTGGCCGGCGGCATAGGCAATGCGCCGGCGGCCGCGCGCGAGCAGGTGCTGCACGATGGCGCGGCCCGCGTCCTGCTGCGAGAACCCCACGCTGTGGATGCCGGGCGCGTCCGAGGTTTCCATCAGGTACACGCAGGGCGCGTCGCTGCGCGCGAGCATCTGCAAGGACGCGGCGCTGCGGTCGAAGCCGGTCAGCAGCACGCCCGCCGGCCGCTGCGAGAGGTAGCTGCGCAGCAGTGCCTCTTCCTGCGCAGGGTCGTAGTGCGTGACGCCGATGAGCGACTGGAAGCCGTGCGGCGAGAGCGCGTCCTGCACCGCCTCGAGCAATTCCACGAAGAGCTGGTTGGTCAGCGACGGGATCAGCACCGCCACATGCGAGCTGCGTGCCGAAGCGAGCGCGCGCGCCGCCACGTTCGGCACGTAGCCGAGCTGGTCGACCGCCGCCTGCACGCGGGCCTGCAGTTCGGGCGACACGTTGCGCGCGCCGCGCAGGGCGCGCGACACGGTGATCGGGCTCACGCCTGATACGCGGGCCACGTCGTCGAGCGTCACGTGGCTGGAAGAACGGGAGCGTGGGCGCTCGGGGGCGTCGGCCATGGTCGTTTTCTTAGGGTTAGTACCAAGATTGAATCGGACAGCGCTGTCCTAGGATAGCGCTGTCCAGCCCTGCGCCGATTCGGGACTAACCCCGAGCGCGCCAGAGAGCTGGTTTTTTTGGATTGTCAGGGATAGCGCTATCCCATTCATCGGCCCATCTTTGCAACGGCCGGATATTCAGGAGACAACACATGTTCGGAATGAGCAAAGAGGTTTTCCTGCTCGTCGATGCCCTGGTGGCAATCCTCGGGCTGATCCTTCTGATCACGCGCTGGCGCGTGCACCCCTTCATCGCGCTGACGCTGGCGGCCGGTTTCCTCGGGCTCACCTCGGGCATGCCGGTGGACCTGGTGATGAAGTCCTTCCAGGACGGCTTCGGCGGCGTGCTCGGCTTCGTGGGCATCGTGCTCGGCCTGGGCACCATGCTCGGCAAGATGATGGCCGAGTCGGGCGGCGCCGACCGCATCGCGCGCACGCTGATCAACGCCTTCGGCA
>Ga0157370_10005133_pt1 | contig 14767 bp, 12 predicted proteins | sample C35metaG_FD_113463 | JGI IMG/M metagenome (GOLD analysis project Ga0157370, IMG submission 113463) | Corn rhizosphere microbial communities from Kellogg Biological Station, Michigan, USA - C3-5 metaG | ecosystem: Host-associated > Plants > Roots > Rhizosphere > Soil | place: USA: Michigan...
AGCGCCGATTGATCGACCCGTCGTTCGCCCATCATCACTGCACCTCCAGCCTCAACGACCAGAGTGAATCAGCGCGGCGCCCTCATGCCAATTGCCGAAGGCCGCCTTTTTCAACGAAATCGGTCGGGAGAAGACAATCGCCTAAGGGTGGAAAGCGGACCTTGGCAATGGCAGGGTGACGCTTGGAGGGAGAAGGTTCATGAGGGAAATTCTCGGACCTGAACATGATAGGCGTCTGGCCCGAGCCACGACATGGGCGCTGCGGAAGGCCGGCGTTCGACGATTGGATCACAAATGGTCGCTGCTCGGCTCGCAGGAGGTCATTGAGCGGCGTTGGATGTCTTCGAGCGGGCCTCTCACCCTCACCGCCGAAACATATAGCGGCCTTGTGCTCGATGGACCGGATGAGGTTGTAGGCCAGGTCAAATCGCTGGTCGCGCGACGGCTGGGCTAAAGGCTGCTTTGGGTCGGGAGAATAGCTGCAATCCAGTGCGTCGGCGTTCCGGACGTTTGCGGCGTCCGCCTTCGGCGGCAAGGCTTAGGAGTGAAATCGACCCATTGCGGACCTTCGCGGGTGCCTCGGCCTACGAAACCCAGACGGGTACTGCCTCGAGTCCGTAGCGTCTAAGCAGTGGTGCCCACAAGAATCAGCACGGCCCCTCCCCTGTAGATTTTCGGCGGCTGGCCTCGACCCAACTGATCAGTTCGTCAGCCACGTAGAGAACCGTACCCCCGACCTTCCTATAGGTTGGCCCGGTGCCGTGAACGCGGTGCTTCTCCAGCGTCCGAGGAGAAAGGCGTAGGAGCGCGGCCGCCTCGGCGGTCCGCAGGTAAGGCAGTTGCTCGGATGCTGGATGGGACATGGGCGTGCGCTCCTACGCCACCACCATTCCCCCCTTTCCAAAATGGAGAAATCCCGAGGTCTCCCACCGAAAAAATGCGGGGCGCGCGACAGCCGGTAGGCTACGTTTTTCCGAAGCTCCTCGGTGCGATCATCGAGCTTTGTCAGACAATGCCGGCGCAAAGCCTATCCTGCCCTAGACCCTCATTCGCATTCAGGATCCCCTCCATCGCCCGCCTGCTCGACGGCGCGGCTCAGGCGTCCGAGTGCCCCTGCCAGACGCGCTTCGACCGCTCTGGTCTCGATGCCAGGCGCTCGGCGATCTGCTCCACAGGCATTCCGGTGAAGCGATGGAGGACGAAGACATCCCGATGGCGGCGAGGGAGCCGCCGGATCGCCCGAACAAGAACTTGGCGCTCGCGGTCATCGTCGTCCAACTGCGATGGCGGCGGACTCATTGATCGGTCCCGTCCACGATCGCTATCGCGGCCTCAACCGCGCCCAAAAGGTCGCAGATGGTTTGATCGACGACTTCGGGCAGAAGCGGGAGGCTTGGCTTAATTCCTGAGCGCAGGGCACCGCCCCCATAAAGCGGACCGAGCACGGCAGCGAGTTCGGCAATGCCTCCAGGGACAGCCTCGAACCCCAGCATCCTGACGCAGCGGAGCGCCTTGCTAAGATCGTGACGGAGCCAGACGCGAGTCCAATCGTCAGAGAAGCCGCGATGCAGGAGATATGCCTTCAGGCCGAGTTCGATGGCGATGGCTACGTAGTAGGCGGATGACGACCCTTCCCGGCCCTTAGCCGCCTGCCCCATCTCGTGGAAGGCTCGCGCATTCCTGACGAAGGCGCGAGCGAGCGCCCTATCTGGCTCGCGGCGCCGCTGATTTCTCATGACGCCCTTCGGATCGCATCGAGGTCGCGAACCGCTCGCCTCAGTATCCCGTGGACCACCGCGTTCTCTTCGGGAGGACTTAGCCGCTCGGCAACGCGGAGGTTCGCCAACACGGCATCGAAGTCGCGACTCGGACTGGTAGGAATCTTGCGCAATGACCGGACAAGCCGTCGGTGCATGATACGCAGGAGCGCCTCCAATTCGGACAGGCCGCTGGCATGTTGCGCAGCGTCCTTTTCAGCGTCCGTTAGGGCGAACCACCCTGCCTGCCGCTCCAGCCTACCATTTAGCTCGCACCACGCATCGAGGTGACGATTGTGCTGGTCATCCAGAGCCAGCCAGTTTCGATGCCAAGTGAGCCTCTGATCATCAGACATGCGTGACCTCCCGCGCGGCAGCTCGGTCGCTCAGTGAGTGCTGAACGGTGGAGTTTGATGGAATCTCCACTACACTCGACTGAATTTCGGCGAGCAAGTCAACGAAATTCCGCCACGTAAGAAGGAATTTCGGTCATGCTGCATGCATCACAAGTTCGAATGGCCCGCGCGGCATTGAGAATTAGCGTGCGAGAGCTCGCCGCGTTGTCGGGAGTAGCCGACTCCACGATCCTCCGTTTTGAGACTGGGAAGGGAGCGATCCTCACCACTAACATGGCCCGCATCCAGGACGCCTTGGAAGAGGCCGGAGTTCTATTTCTTCCCGCCGACCCCGATGGTGGGCCTGGAGTCAGGCTGAAAACCTGATCATCCTCAACGCATGATGGCCCTACGCCGGGACAGGGGCGGGCTGTCAGGGGTGGGCGGCATACGCGCCAATCGCGCAGCGACGGCGAAGCCGCCCTTGACCGGTAGGCACTGTCCTAGCGCACTTGAGCATGCGTTGCTGGTCAAAAAAAGGGGCGTTTTCGCTAGCCTTTTCAAAGACATAGAAGCAATGAAAAGGTGACGGGCGTCTGTGCGCCTTGTGATATGTGATTGAAAATGCTCGCCGTTTTAGCCCCCAACCCCGTCCGCACCTTGCGGCTTTTATCTTGCCCTCAGTCGCCGGCAGCTCGATCCGCCCTTTTCGACGTCCTCCCGTCATCTTTGAAGGTTCTGGGACGCGCCAGGAGAGGTCGTTGCCTCAATGTCCGGAAAAGAACCGTCCAAAACCGGACGTCGAGGCTAGCACCGGCCTCGTCCAGCCTCTCTGACTAAACGCTGGACGAACGCGCACAGGTAACAGAAGTTGTTTGAGAGCCGGGGGGTGATCGCGGACACGTGGTCTAATCGACGATGCCATTTTATATCCGTAAGAGCGTGAGCGTCGGGCCATTTCGCCTAAATTTTTCGAAGGGCGGCGTCGGCGCATCAGTTGGCGTGAAAGGCTTTCGTGTGGGCACTGGACCGCGCGGGCACTATGTTCATGCAGGTGCTGGAGGCTTGTACTACCGATCCTCGATCGGACGGGCTGGCGAGCGACGGCCGGGAGGTAGCCCTTCTCGGCCATCGCAGCCGGGATACCTCGACAACGTGACGGACGATGGCATTGTCATGCGTGAAGTGGATTCCGGCGATGTGCTGCTGATGCGCGATGCCACCGCCAAAGACCTTCTTGACGACATCAATGAGAAGGCCAACAGAACACCGCTTGCCCCGTTGGTGGGCTGGAGCGGTGGCATCCTTGGCGTGGGCCTGCTGTTCGTCCATCCGATGATCGGCGTCGTTGTGCTGGGCATGGCCCCGATCGCCTGGATGTTCGTCAGATGGATTGAAAGCTATCAGCGCAAGGCAGCTCTATTTTACGAGCTGGAGCCGGAAGCGGAACGGTCCTTCACCCAACTGACTGAGGCGTTCGACCTCCTGGCGGCCTGCGGGGGAAAGTGGCACGTGGCGGCCGGCGGAGCGGTTCAAGACCTCACGCAATGGAAGCGAAATGCGGGCGCTAGTCACGTCGTGAAAAAGGCACCGACAACTCTAAACTACACCCTGCCCGGTGTTGTCTCCTCCAACCTAACCCCGCCGTCAGTGAAGGTTGGCGCCCAAACGCTCTACTTCCTCCCCGACGTCGTCCTGATCGAGCATGGAAAATCCTTCGGCGCAGTGGGGTACGCCGGTCTGGATCTGCGGTGGCAAGATTCCAACTTTATTGAAGATGGCAATGTCCCTGCCGACGCGCTCATCATCGGTCAGACTTGGAAGCATCCGAACAAGAGCGGCGGCCCGGACCGCCGCTTCCGCGACAACTACCAAATTCCGATCTGTCGCTACGAGGCATTCCACCTCCGCAGCGCCTCCGGCCTCAATGAGCTTCTCGAGTTTTCCAAGACGGGGGTGGTCGCACCCTTCATTGACGCTGCTCGACGACTCTCGACTGCGGTATCGGCTGCTCGCGCTGACAAGAAGGTGGAGAGTTTGTCGACATAGTCTCACTCAGCGTAAGCACGCCTTCGGCAGTGCGCCAACAGCGGACCGGCTCCGGATCCCGACATTTACTCCGGTTGTCACCGCGCCCCCGACCATCAGCCTGAATCACATCGCGCGGCACACAGAAGGTCGCGCTGGAGGAAAACCTATGGACGCTCTCCAGGAGAGCGCCGCGCCCGAAGAAGCACTTGCGCTCTTCGAGGCGGGCGAACTGTTCAAGAACCTGAAATGGCCCCGCGCCGACCAGGCGGAAACGCCGCTGCTGTTGTCGGTCATCGACTTGCACAACGCCGGCCGGATCGATCTGCTGACTTTGCCAGCCCGCCCGGAATTTGGGGCGCTCGAAGGACGGCAGATCTTCGTGGTCCAGGACTTCCTGAACCGCGCCATCCCCCGGCTGACCGGCACGGTCAGAGCAATGATGACCTTCGTCGAAGCGCTCGTTGCCAAGGCTAGCAAGGATATGATGGCGGGTGTCGCGAACGGCGGTTTCATCAGCTGGTGCCAGGCCCAACCCTCGCGCGCACAGGAGGTCGTGGCCATGGCCCGGTCCGGAGACGGACAAGCCTCGCGTTTTGCCTATCTCGCGCTCCAGGCGCTCGCCGATCCGGCAGACGCCCGCGACTTCGTCGCCGCCTTCGACGATGAACGCCGCGACGGTGCCCTTCTCGCGCTGGGAGCGATTCCGCATCCGACGGAAGACGCGCGCCAGACGACGATGACGGCGCTTCGCAAGGTCATCGACGGCGCGCCGGGCGACACCACCCGGGCGCGGGTGATCGAAGCCTGTATTCGCATCCACGGCGCCACCGCCGCCGCCCCGCCCACCCCGGCGGTGGCCTTGATCTCCGACGCGCTCACAGGAGGGGGCGACATCACCCTTCATGCGGCCGCCGGCCAGTTGTTCGACCTGGCGATCGGCCAGTCGGCTTTGATGTCCGCGGACCTGGTCGCATCGCTTCTCGACGCGCTCAAGCGCGTCAACTCAGACAACGGCGGCACGATCGACCTGCTCGACGTCGCCCTGTCCAGTTTGATCGAGGCGGGCTTCGCCGACGAAGCCGTAGCCTTCGTCACCACGCTGCTTCCCCTGGCGCACGGCCGTATCCCCTTGTCCCGACTGGAAGGATTCCGGGACGCCCTGTGGAAGCGCCCCGCCGCGGACTTCAATGGGACCGTCGCCGCCTGGTGGCTATCTGGCGACCATTACCTGTCCGAGGGACTGGAGGTCGGCTTCCGGCAGGCCCGTCCGCCCCAGGTTCTGGACATGGATCTCGGCCCCCTCGGCCTAACGGACGGCCAGACCGAATCCCTGTGCCGCAAGGCGATCGGCTACGGCTTTCTGCAACCGATTACCGCATCGTCAGTGCTGGTCTCGGCGCTCCGCACCGCCGGTCCGGCCCTGTCGAAGATCGTCGAGGACCTCCTGTACGATCCGCTGCTCACTAGTTACGGCGGCGACCTGGTGGACTATCTGAAATCCATCCCGGTCACCGATCCGGCCTATGCCGCAGTGCGGCGCGCCCTGCGCCGTAAGACCAAATACCTGAAGGGTCTGAGCGATGCCGGGACGATCAAGGAACTCCATCCCCCCGAGAGCCACCGTCAGGCCGAACGGATTCGTTGGCAGGACGAGATGCGGATCGCGGCCGAAAACGCCCGTAAACAATCGCCGCTGCTCAGCATCATCCCCAGGTCCGTGCTGCTCTATGGCCGACAGTCGCTGACCATGGTCCAGGACCCAGGCGGCGGTGCCCCCCGGCCCGTCGAGACAATGCTGCACACTCATGGGGTCTCGATGGAGATGCCGCGTCTGCAGCTCCTCGATCCTGTGGGACTGGACCAGATGCTGCTGGCCCTTCGCTCGGAGCCCGTTCAGTCATGAAACTCATCCTGCGCGAATATCTGGCCTCCCTGCGCGAACGTGAGGAACTGGATGCGATCCTCCCCGACCTGCTCAGCGAGCTGGGCTATAACGTGTATTCCCGGCCCCAAGTCGGGACGACACAGCATGGCGTCGACATCGCGGCCGTCGGGCCGGCGGATGCGAACGGACAGCGCAAGCTCTATCTCCTCTCGGTCAAGAAAGGCGATCTGACCCGATCGGAATGGAACGGCAACGCGGCCCAGGCCTTGCGACCGTCGCTCGACGACATTCTCGACAGCTACATCCCGACGCGCATTCCGCCGGAGCACCGACACCTCGACGTGGTCATCTGCCTGTGTTTCGGCGGCGTCGTCCGGGAGGAAATCCGCACCGCCGTAACGGGCTATATGGCCGCGAAGACAACCGTCCGGATCAGCTTCGAGGAATGGAACGGTGACCGGATCGCCGGCATGTTGCTCGCTGGTGTGCTGCGCGAGGACCTGCTGCCTAAGCCGTTCCGCAGCGACTTCCAGAAGGCGGTAGCGCTACTCGACGAGCCGACGGTGGCCTATCAGTATTTCGCGTCGCTGGTGAAGGCCCTGCGTGTGGCGGGCCTGACGCGCAAGAAGGACGCACGGGTACGGGCCGCTCGCCAGATCTATCTGTGCGTCTGGGTCATGTATGTCTGGGGCCGCGACATCGAGAACCTCGAGGCGCCCTACCAAGCCAGCGAGCTCGCCCTGCTGAATGTCTGGGAATTGATGAAGCCGCTGCTCGGCCGCCGGACGGCCGAGGCCAAGGCATTGACCCAGGTGTTGAACCAGCTGCGCACCGTCCATCTGGCGATCACCAACGACTACATCGAGACCCGCATCGCCCCGCACGTGAACAAGCGGGACGCACTGGGGACTGCGGTCGCGTCTCGGTCTCCCGTCGACGTGAATCTGGCGCTGTTCGATCTTCTCGGCCGCCTGGCGATGGCCGGGCTGTGGCTGCAGATGTTCGTCCGCCAGCAGCAAGCGGCCGGGATCACGACCAACGCCGCCAACGTGCGCCGCTATTTCGATCTCGGCTTCGCCATGATCGAGAACAACCCCGCCCTGCTGCTTCCCGTCACGGACGAGCAGGCCACGTCGCTGACCCTCTTCCTGTTGCTCTGGGGTGCCAGCGAGCGCGAGGCTGACGGTGTCGCCGCCTGGCTGACCGAGATTACTGCGCGATACGAGTATTCCCTCGCCGCTCCTGGCCGCTATCCGACCAGCAAGACCGAATACCGGGACCTGATCGGACATCCCCGCAACAGTTCCAAGGCCTATTTCGAGGAGGCCACCGCCGGGAGCACCCTGATCCCGAGCCTCGTCGCCTGGATGACCGCGATGGGGGTCCCCGAGGGCGCGGACACCTTCGGCGCCCTAAAGGCGGGTCCGCTCGCCCATTGCGAGATGCAGCTCTGGACCGTCGACGACACCTCGGAGGCGCATCTCTACATCAATGACGCCAACCACGGACGGGCGATCACCGGATTGCCTGTGGGCGACGGACCGGCCCTGCTACGCACCTTGGTCGCGGCCTGCGCGAGGAGCGCCGACTACCAGAACCTTTCGGCCGTCCAGTACGGATGGCTGCCGCTCGTCCTCATGGCGTGCCGCCATTGGCGTCTGCCCCTACCGCCGCAGCTCTACATCTCCATGATGAGGAGTGCGGCGGCTCCAGACGCGTCGTCGGAGAATGCGACGCCTGATGCGCCAGTCGACGGGATTACCGCGCCAGCGCCGGAACCGACCGACGAACCGTAGCAGACCGGCTATCGACGGTCCGAACGACCCTCAGAAAGGCGCCTACCCCGCCGCGACGGCCGGGATCTCGGGGGGAGGACCGCCGAGGAAGACGCGAAGGGTCTTCAGGCGGGACAGAAGCTCGTCATAGGTAAGGATTACGACATCGCGCAGGCTGTGGCGGTAAAGTTCGAACGCCTTCGCCTTCAGCGGATCGGTGGGTAGGACTCCGGCGATGACGACGCAGGTCACATGCCAGCCTTCGATGGGTTCCCCGGTCTCTCCGCGCTTGGCGTGAAGGTGGGTCAGAAACACTACCCTCTGGTCGAGGATCTGCATCACGCCCGCAAGCAGGTCGCCGTGGATCGCCGGCACGCTGGCGTACTTGCCCTGCCCCTGGATCAGAGATGTACCGGGCCGTTTGATCTCCACGATGGCGGCGGTCTGGGTCGTCTCGGTCTTGAGCAGGAAGTCGACATAGCGCTCGCCCTTACCGTCATATCCCTTCCCGCCGATGGCGGCCTGTTCGCCCACAAGCACCACGGGGTGGCCGAACAGCAGGCCCAGAACGAACGGGTGCCGGGCTAACAGGGCCTGCCAGTCCTTCTCCACGCTGTTCGGCCGCTGCAACAAGGCATCAAACCGGGTGATGACGACGTCGAGCGCGGCCAGGTCCAGAGTATTGCGCAAATCCGTCAGCTCTACCGGGGAGGCTGCGGCGACCTCGCCCGCCCTGCGTCCGGCCTCCTTCAGCAGTGCGCCACGGTCGTCCGGCGACAGCCGGCTGGACCCGACGCTGCTGATGACCTTGAACACCGTGTCCGGCCGGTAGGGTCGTGCGCGCGGTGTGTAGGTCTCTGGAAATTTGTCGGCCAGCAGGGCGTTGAAGGCCAGAACGCCTCGTTCAGCTAGGGCGTCGGTCTGGTGCCGGCTCTGGATGGCGTTCAATGCGACCCGCACCCGTTCATAGTCGTCGCGGTTCAGAACATAGCGAGACCCGTGGATCGACGTAGGGTCAGACCAGCGGATGTGCAGGCTCCGGCTCATGGAGAACACTTCGTCCGCGACCTCCACCTGGCTGACGGCGTCTATGATCGGCTTGTAGAGTTTGTGCAGTCCGAGCCCCCAACGCCATTCCCGCACGAACCCTTGAGGCAGGTCCTCTAGAAGCGCCATGACGCCCTCTTCGGTGTCGGGCTCGTCCATGTCCTCGACCTGAACCACGATTTGGCCGACGCGGTAGTATTTCGCGTTCAGGAAACCGGCCGATGGCCGCGTTTTCAGCGGATAGATGGTGATGGCCTGGGCCCGGCTATCGAAGATCAGTAGCGGGCGGCGATAGTTGCTGAGCGATTCGCCCGAGCCCAGACCGGCGGCCCTGACGGTGGCACGGCAGGGTTGGAAGTCGGCGACGGTCGCATGGTCCGCGACCCGGCTGACGATCAGCGCGTCCTCCTTGAGCGCGTCGAGCCAGTCTTCGACCTCGCTCATGCGGGTCTAGCGCAGTCGGCCGCAGGGCGCCGCAGGGTGATCGCCTCCTCGGGGGAAGTGGGAGCCACCTCGACGACGTGGCGCAGCTCATACTGCTTTGGCAGCGGCAGATGATCGAGGCTCTTGTTCATTAAACAGAGTCTCCCCGATGCGGAGACTCCCTGCAAGGCAAAGGTGCGGTGAGCCTCAACTTCGCCTCGCCGATCGCCAGCGACGCTCTCCATAGGTCCGCTGCATCAGTTGTCAGCCGCGCCCTGACCATTTCGTCCCCCCACCGATATTCTCGAACTCGACCCGGGTGAAAACCTCGCGCGCTGATTTCAGACGGCCGGCGGGTTGGATCAGTTGTGCGCCACGAGTGGGCATGGCCTCAAAGGACGAGATTAGAAGTTCGACGGGATCGATACCTCGAAGGGATGGGCGCACAGGGCTACGCGGTCGCCGGTGTTGCACTAGTCTTCGGCCGAGTGCGGCGGTGTGGCGTTGGTGGGCAGGTTGCAACTTCGGTTGCGACCGGAACAACGGCTTGACCGATCACGCTGTGTCGTAGTGGCAAGATCTTGGGCGCGCAGGTCTAATCGCGCGGACGCACCGAAATGGACGACGGTACCCACAACCTGCTCACCGATCTGGCCGCACAGGGCGTGCGGCTGCGGCGACGACTGCGCGGCCTCAATGGGTTCGAGGCGGCCGCGACGCTTGGCGGCCTGCTCACAGAGCCGCGACTGCAGGGCCAGGTCCTCCGTCTCGAGCTGCTCGTCCATTTCGCGGCGGCGGGGGCCGTTGGGACGCGACGGATCAGCTACAGTGCACTGAAGGACGCCTTTGCCTCGAGCGGCGAGCTCGTGGGCGTCTTCGAGGACCCGCCAGAGTCCCCTTTCGTCGAGTTGATCCGCACGCCGCGCGGCGGCTTTCGCATTCTGCCCGGCATCAATGAGGCCAGCGGCTTCTGGCTGCAACGGGTCATGAACGTGGTGGAGACGACGCCGAATCTGCCAGCCTATAACGCCATCCGGGACAGCCTCCACGCCCTCCTGATCCTGTCCGAAGCGGTGTGCGATCGGGCCGGTCTGCGCCGCTATCATCCTGGCGCCGAGACCTCTGTGGCCGATCTCCCGCATGATCTCGCGTTGGCCGGGCCGGTGTTGCGGGATCGGATGGCGTTCACGCTCGAAGAGCTCGAGGCCCTGGGCCTGACGCTGGACAGCCTCGCCCCCTTCATCCTGGCGCCCGAGGATCGGGCGCGGGTGCTGGACAATGATTTCGGCGGCACTGAGCTCGAGCGCCGTCCGCTGGCGCTCGAGAACGGCCGACTCTGGATGCTCCTACCGACGGCGGTCTCCACCGCCATCCGGCGCGCGGTCGTGGAGACCATCGGGTCGGGAGACCTACGCGAACCCTTCGGACGGGCGCTGGCGGCGGAATACGCCGACATGTTCCAGGCGCTGCGACTGCTCGGCGGTCGTCGTCTGAATGGTCTTAAGCTGGTCAAGACGAAGGGCGGGCGGATCGGCTCCGCCTCCGTGGACGTCGACCGGGGCCGCTATGTTCAATTCGTCTTCGTCTGCGACGACCTCACGGATTTCGAGAACTCGGCCTTGGCCCGTCCAGGCGGCGATCCCATGGCCGCCGCCGAGCCCATCGACGATATGATCCGCCAGGGGGTCGAAACGGTGTCCGCCCGGCCGGATTTCGTCGCCGGATTGATCTTGGTGGTCGGCTGCGGGGTGGGGCGGCCGACGATGATGGGGTTCGGCGGTCCCGACGACCCGCGTTTCCGGATCCGGTCCCTCAGCGCGGCCGATTTGGAGACGATGAACTGGCTGCGCGGCTTCAACCTGCTTTCCCTCTTCCGCCTCCTCGACGCGGAGGAAGCGCTCGAGCGCGCCGGCGCGCGGCTGTTCAACGTTAACGGCCTGCTGAACCTGCTCGGCTGGATGCGCGAGCACGAGGGGCATCTCGCGCCTCACGGCGAGATCGAGGACGACATGGTGGGAGACGATGGCCCGCTCATGCTGATGGTCCACCTCGACGCCCAGAAGGTCTTGCGCACCGAGGTGCTCAACGCCTGGGATCCCCACGTCGAGGTCGACACCAAAGGCCGGGCCTGGCCGGTGCGACGGGAGGGGCTGGCCCTCCACGCTGAAGACCGGGACCAGCCGACCTATATGGTCGAGGCTCCGCCTCCGCGCAGCGTCTGCGTGACCCCGACGCGCAGCTGGTGGGCGTCGTCCGACGCCGAGGATCAACCGGATGCGCAGATGGCGCATCAGCGCTTCCGGGTCGTTCATCTTTGGCTGTCGCGGGCCGCGCCGGTCCTCGATGACGCTTTTCCGACCCTGCCGCTGGGGCCGATCGAATGGCGCGCCGACTTCGAAGCCGAGTTGGTCCAGGGCTCCCAGCCTGGACAGGTCATCGACTTCGCAGAGGCCTGCGCCGCGATCACTGCCTCGGCCGATCCCGCCGGGCCTCGTGTGCTGACCCGCGCATCGGCGCGGTGGGAGGATGCGCATCCACAGGTGGAGAACGTCGCTGAACGTGCCCTGGTGGATGCCTTGGTTCGCGCGACGGCGGCCTTGGCCGGGGAGACCCTGAGCGAGGTGCGACGCGCCGACATCGTCCAACGCATCGTCCCGGACGCCGCCATGCGCCAGCAGCACGCCTTCCGGTCTCCCACCTTCAGGGACATGGTCCGACGGGGACTGAAGGATCCCGTCGCCGTCATCGAACTCGAGGATGACGCGACTTCCCGCCTCGGCCTGGGCTGGCGCGCTCGCGACCGATCGGAAGGCTCGACGCTGAGAGGCAAGGCGGAGTGCTGCGATTTCCTGAACCGGCTGGTGACCGCTCTAGAGACCGAGCTGCTAGAAGCGCTCGCAAGCTTCAATCGCCGGTCAATGCTTACGGCCTTGCTCAGGAATCATGAGGGCGCGGCCCGGGAGACGGCGCAGTGGCGTCGCACAGCCTCGGCCGTCCTCGCCCTTCACGAGGACAAGGCCACGACCACGGCGGAGATCCTCGAGCGAGAGGCGAAGCTCAACGCCGTCGCCCTGACGTCTCGCATCCTGATGGAGTTCGCCCTGTGCGCCTGTCCGGTCGACAGCGGTCGGGCTCCCGGCGACCTCGACCTGTCGCGCCTGATGAGTCTGGCGGCCCTGATCTTCCACAGCGGCGGCGATTCAGACGCCATGCGATGGGACGTCATGGAGCCCTTCATTCGGATCACCCCCCTCGGGGACGTTCATGCGAACCGGGCGTTCGGCGAGACGGTGGTTGAGGCCTTCGCCAAACAGACCGCGGGCATCCGACTGCAGGAGGCCATCAAGGCCTATCCCGACTATGTGCGCGACGCGACGTCACCGGACTCCGACCCGGATGATGACCACCTTGAGGACCAGCCGAACGCCGCGTCCGAGCAGGAAGATGCCGAGTTCGAGGCCGCGATCGTTGAGGCGTTCGGTGCCGATCTAGGTCATCTGAACGCCTTGCTTGGCCATCTCGAAACCCTGGGATATGAGGCAGATTCGGCGGTCCTGAGTCTGCCGATAGGGCGATTGACGGCCGTGGACGATCCCAAGGTCGATCCCCGGAACATCGAGGCCTTGGTCGCCGGCATGACCTTGGAGCCCCGGGCGAACTGGCGGGACGTTCCAGACGGTTATGAACCCCGGGACATCCAGCCTTGGCGGTTCCGGCGGAGACTGACCGTCCTGCGCAAACCCTTCCTGCGGATCGGGGACGGACCGGACACAGAGCTGATCGTCGCGCCCGCCACGGTGCGCGAGGCGATCCGCTACATGCTGAACAATTATCGTCGAGGCGATTTCCACGATTCCCAGCTCGGCCCCAGGATGCTCCGCTGGAAGGCCCGCATTGCAGACCGGCGCGGCGCCCGCTTCACCGCCGTGGTGGCCGAGGCGCTGTCGGAGCAGGGGTGGTCGGTCGAGACCGAGGTCAAGATGACAAAGCTGCTGAAGCGATCCCTAGACCGCAACTACGGCGACATCGACGTCCTGGCGTGGGATCATCGGACCGGACGAGTTCTGATCGTGGAGTGCAAGGACGTCCAGTATCGCAAGACCTTTGGCGAGGTCGGCGAACAGCTTGCGGACTTCCGGGGTGAGACCCGTGCCAACGGCAAAGGGGACTATCTGCGTCTTCACCTCGACCGCGTCGAGGTGGCCCGGCAGGCCGTTGACGAGGTGGCCGGCTCCCTGAAGCTGCCGAACCCGCGGATCGAGAGCCATCTGGTGTTCCGCAATCCTGTGCCAATGGCCTTCGCCCTCGACCACATGAGGGCGCTGGTCACTCTGTGGACCCTCGACGAGCTGAAGATCCTGACCCCGTAGGAATGACTTCGCTCCCTTGGCATACAGCGAGACGAGCGGCGCCGGGCCGGACGCGAGCGCGGCAAGCCGACTTCGTTGAGCGCCAAGCAGGGATTGCTCTGCCGATCGCGGGGCCTCCAAACCGGGTTCACGAGCCACGGTCTGGACGCAATAATACAGCTTTTCGTGCCCTAGGACGGCCCTTCCAAGGTTCGGCAATGAGTTAGGTCCGGGGTCTTCCAGCGGCCTTCGTCGCCTTGGCGGGCAGCCTCGCCCTTGCGCCCGCCGCGCTGGCCTTGGCATGTGCCGATCGCACAACGGAGTAGGCCGGCGCGATCATCCGATAACCCGCCGACAGCCCGAACCGCTCACGATAGCTGTCGGGCGTGTGAGGGACCGCGACCGGCTCCACCTTGTTGTTGGCCAGGAACGCCACGACGATGTCGGCGGTCAGCGACAGCAGATCGGCGGTGCCGGAATGTTCAGTCGGGGTGTCAGTCATCAAGGGCTCCTCGGTCGAGCGAAGCTTTGCATCTAGGCTCGGGCCGGAGCAAGCGCTGGCGCCGACTTAGCCTCTCAGCATCGTGATCCAGACCCCCGCCGTACCTGGGTTTGCGCGCCGGGCGCTTCCACAAGGCTTCCACGGCGGATTCGGGGCTCGGATTGCGGGCATGAAAAAACCCGCTATCCTATTGGAATAGCGGGCTAAATCTTGGGTGCGGGAGTAGGATTTGAACCTACGACCTTCAGGTTATGAGCCTGACGAGCTACCGGGCTGCTCCATCCCGCGGCAAACGGTAGTGTATCGTGAAGGAAGAACGGTTCGAGAAGGACCGCGATTGCGGTTTTTGTTCATCATCGGCTGTCCGCCTGGTAGACCCGGCGGCGACCTACTCTCCCGCGCCTTGAGACGAAGTACCATTGGCTCTGGAGGGCTTAACGACCGAGTTCGGAATGGGATCGGGTGGGGAACCTCCGACATAGCCACCAGGTCAACCAGGCGGACAGCGGATGATGAGAAGACATTGTCTGAGATTGCTCGGGTCAAGGAGCAATCATCGAATGAGTTTTGCTGAGAAACGATCAAACCGATCGGATTATTAGTACCAGTAAGCTTCATGGGTCGCCCCACTTCCACACCTGGCCTATCAACGTGGTAGTCTTC
>Ga0157370_10005134_pt1 | contig 14766 bp, 13 predicted proteins | sample C35metaG_FD_113463 | JGI IMG/M metagenome (GOLD analysis project Ga0157370, IMG submission 113463) | Corn rhizosphere microbial communities from Kellogg Biological Station, Michigan, USA - C3-5 metaG | ecosystem: Host-associated > Plants > Roots > Rhizosphere > Soil | place: USA: Michigan...
CAAAGAAAAAATACTTTTATAATTCAGGCGGTCATAGGTATCTAAAAATAAAATGGGGCGAATAGGTTTTTGTGTTTCAATGGCAATCTTAAAAGCTCCATCATAAAAACTTTTCAGGGGTTGTCGGGTCATATTAAAAGTTCCTTCAGGGCAAATAAAAACAGAAATCCTTTTATGAATAAATGCAATCAATTTCTTGACGCTTTTAGAACGGGCTATAGCATTTTCACGGTTGACGGAAACAGTGGCCGTTTTATAAATAGCTCCAAAAATTGGAATTCTATTCATTTCAGCTTTTCCCAAAATCCGAATATTTTGACCGCGGATCACTTTCATCATCATTGGGATATCAAGATAAGAAATATGATTACTCACAAAAATATATTCAGCATTCTGATCATGTGGCTCTTCGTAAATATTCCAGTGTTTTATGCCCAGCATTAAAAAAAATGCATCGGCCCAAAAACGTGAAATTTTATAGATCAGATTCCCGCCTTTGACAGGTTTTTCCAAAAATGCCCATATAAAAAAAGGGAGCAAAATAAACATCCACAATAAAAAAACAGCAAAGCCATAAATGCTAAAGCAAAACCTAAAAATTTTCCGCAAAAGAACCATTCTATAATTTTAAGCAGATTTAAGTAAAATAAACACTTTAAATTGACAAAACTTTTATCTTTTAAGTACTGATACACAATATTTTATATAAAAAGCCATAAAATCCCTTTTTAAATGGATTTTAGTAAAGCAAATTACTTGAAATTCCCTTACATTTGCACTCCAAAAAATTGGAAAAGTATGTTTGCAATAGTAAAAATCGCCGGTCAGCAGTTTAAAGTTACACCGGGCCAAAGTTTGTATGTACCTCATCTTGCAGGAAAACAAGGTGATGAAGTGGAATTTTCTGAAGTGCTTTTGCATGATGACAATGGAAAAGTTTCTGTTGGTACCGATGCAAATGTAAAAGTAAAAGCAGAGATCTTAAATGAATTAGTAAAAGGCGAAAAGGTGATCGCTTTCAAAATGAAAAGAAGAAAAGGTTTTAGAAAAAAACATGGTCACCGCACTCAATACACTCACATAAAAGTAACAGGTATTGCTTAATATACTTTGCTAAAATACCGAAATGAAAAACAACATTTCATTTCTAAATTATCATTTTTTAATTTAAGAATATGGCACATAAAAAAGGTGAAGGTTCAGTAAAAAACGGACGTGATTCACAAAGTAAAAGATTAGGAGTAAAAATTTTTGGCGGACAAGCTGCCACTTCAGGAAATATTATTCTTCGTCAGCGCGGAACAGTTTATCATCCTGGAAAAAATGTTGGTCTTGGAAAAGACTTCACCATCTTTGCAACAACTGATGGTGTCGTTGAATTTAAAAAGACAAAAGGTGATAAAACAATTGTTTCTGTAAATCCTGCAGAAGCAATTGCATAAAAAATTTTCAAATAAGTTTTGGCAGTTAACAAAATGTTTTTATTTTTAGTTTTTATTTACTAACAATTAAATTCTAAAAACATGGCAACTGCAAAAAAAACCGCTCCTAAAAAAGCTGCTGCAAAAAAAGCCGCGCCTAAAAAGGCTGCTCCTAAGAAAGCTGCTCCTAAAAAAGCTGCTCCTAAAAAGGCTGCTCCTAAGAAAGCTGCTCCTAAAAAAGCTGCTCCTAAAAAGGCCGCTGCAAAAAAAGCTGCTCCTAAGAAAAAATAATTTTATTTTTCTTGCAGATAATTCAAAGTCCCGAAATCTTCGGGACTTTTTTTATTGTATTTTTATTCTCAAATGCAGCACTATCAATAGTTTTGCAATTTTTATTCAACATAATTTACCGGAACCACACTCATCTTATTTTTCAAAATTTTATTTTTTATGCCATTGAATAATAAAGAAATAGCCCATCAATTTTCATTGCTTTCAAAATTGATGGAGATCCATGGAGAGAATAGTTTCAAATCAAAAACGTATTCCATCGCTGCATATAAAATTGATCAACTAACGGTTGACCTATACACGCTTTCTGAGGAAACCATTTTTAAACTAAATGGAATTAACGAAGCAATTGGAAAAAAAATTCTGGAAATATTATCTTCTGGAAAAATGAAAATCCTTGAAGATTTAATTTTAAAAACACCGGAAGGCATTTTTGAAATGTTAAAAATTAAAGGTCTCGGACCAAAGAAAATTTCAATCATGTGGAATGAAATGGGAATAGAAAATATTGGTGAACTATTATATGCATGTAATGAAAATCGTTTACTTCTTTATAAAGGCTTTGGAAAAAAAACACAGGAAAATGTTATTGAATCAATTGAATTTTATTTGCGCCAGCAGGGAAGCTTTTTATTTGCACAGATTGAACATCTTGCCAATGATCTTTTAAATTTATTACAGAAATTATTTTCATCGGGAGAAATAAAAATCTCCGGCGATTTTGTAAGGCACGCTGAAACTCTGGACACGCTGGAATATGTAATGCCTTTTTCTGAAAAAATTATTACGGAAAAAATATCGCCATTACCCGGGTTTGAATTTTTAGAAAAAACTGATGAATATTTTTTGTACCGGTATAATGAAGGAATAAAGCTCAAGTTCTATGCTGTTGAAAAAGAAAATATATTAAAAAAGACTTTTGAAATAACCGGTTCTTCAGAATTTATTTCCGCATTTGAAAATGATTACCCTGCAATCGATTTTAAAAAGGCAGTTAATGAAACAGATATTTTCGCTCAGGCTGCAATACAGTATGTGCCAGCATTTCTAAGGGAAAACGCTTCCATAATTTCTATTGCTGCGGAAAATAAAATTCCAGCAGTAATTCAGCCAGAGGATATAAAAGGTATTATTCATTGCCATAGTAATTGGAGTGACGGAATTAACACAATTGAGCAATTGGCTAATGCCTGTAAAAAAAGTGGTAAAGAATATTTAGTAATCAGCGATCACAGCAAAACTGCATCATATGCTCATGGATTGAATGAAGAACAAATAATAGCACAGCATCAACTGATGGATGATCTGAATGAAAAATTAAAACCATTTAAAATTTTCAAAAGTATTGAAAGTGATATTCTAAATGATGGAAATCTTGATTATAGTGACTCCATTCTTTCAACTTTTGATCTGGTCATCGCATCTGTTCATTCCAATTTAAAAATGAATGAACAAAAAGCAATGATGCGGTTAATGAAAGCAATTGAAAATCCATACACAACCATTCTTGGTCACATGACAGGAAGATTATTGCTCAGCAGGAAAGGATATTCGGTGGACCATAAAAAAATTATTGATGCCTGCGCTGCAAATAAAGTTGTCATTGAGATCAACGCACATCCAAGAAGGCTGGATATGCGCTGGCAATGGATAGAATATGCGCTTTCCAAAAATGTATTGCTTTCAATAGACCCGGATGCGCATTCAATTGCTGAATTTGAAAATACAAGATACGGCGTGCTTATCGCCCAGAAAGGGATGGTAACAGCAAAAAATAATCTAAGCAGTTTTTCTTTAAAAGAATTTGAAGATTTTTTAGAGGAGAATAGAAATTTGTAAATTCTATTGTCTTCTCGTCCATGGGCATTAGTTAACTGAAGTTCTCTTCTTCCTCAGGTGAAGATTGATTTACTATAGGAAGTTCAACATAAAAACAGGTCCATTCGCCTTCTCTTGTTTCAAACCAGATTTTACCATTCAATGTTTCTACAATGCCTTTGCACATTGCAAGTCCAAGGCCGGTTCCAGAGGTTTTGGTAGTAAAATTCGGAGCAAATATTTTGTTAACCATATCTGCACGAATTCCAATTCCGTTGTCCATAATGGAAATTAAAACTTTATGATCATAGAAGCCGCTTTTGATCTTCAAAACCACCGGCCTAAATTCAGGAACAGACTGAACAGCATTTTGAAGCAAATTTGTAAACAACCGGTTGATTTGCGTTTTATCCGCTTCTATTAATAATTCATCGGGATACAGATCGGCTTCTACTTTTATTTTATCATTGGTCGAATAAAGCGTGATCGAGTTTTCAAGCATCTCATTCACGTTGAAGATTTGATTTTTTGAGTTTCCAATTTTAGCAAATTGAGAAAAGTCACTGGCAATTTGAGAAAGATGCTCTATTTGTTCCAATAGAATTTGCGCTACATACAGTGAAATATTTTTTACATCTGAAGAATTCTTATCAATCGCCATCTGCAAATATTGCAGGTTCAATTTCATTGGAGTAAGGGGATTCTTTATTTCGTGTGCGACCTGTCTTGCCATTTCACGCCACGCTCCTTCTCTTTCACTTTTCGCAAGCATTTCCGCACTTATATCAAGCTTCTTTACCATTTTATTATACTCTTCGACAAGTGCACCAATTTCGTCTTTTCTGTTCCAGATTATTTCTTCATTGCTGGTTTCTAAATTGATCTTTTTCATTTTATCGCTGATTAAAGAAAAAGACCTGGTAATACTGTTGGTAATAAACAATGCAATAATTCCGGCAACTAAAAATATAAATGCATTGAGGTTGATGATCGTTACAAGAAAGTTAGAAATCTCATCCTGCAATTTATTTTGAGATTCAAAATAAGGAATATTCAGGTAAGCATATTTCCTGCCTATTTCATCTCTGACCGGAACATAATTACTCAAATAAGTAAGGCTTCCAATTTTTTGTTCCTGAAAAAACTGAACGTCTTTTAATTTATTCAAATGATAAAAAGCAATAGGATCCATTTGTTCACTCACGATTCCTTTATTATATGGCAAAGGCAAAGATGACACTTTCAGGTTTCCATAAAGATCATAGAGATTGATATATTCGGAATGAATATTGGAAATGTTATTGATCGTCTCTTCTAATTTAGTATGAGTCAATGCGCCGAAATTAAATGCCTGGTATTTATTTAAAGGCATTGTATCGATGGCATTGCGCAATTCATTTTCCATCACATGAATTGTGCGGCTTAATTTTTCCCGGTTATTACTATGATAGCGGCTGATGAAAAAAAGTATCGTTGTAACACCAATGACGATGAAAGAAAAAACACTCACAAGAATAATTGTTCCATGAACCTGGTTACGAATATTTAATTGTAGTAACGATCTGAGGTTCGATTTTATTTTTGATTCCGTAAGAAAATGCTGCGTAAGATTAAAGAAAATTGCGATCAACAAAAAAGAGCAAAATAAATAAGCAAACAAAGTGATTGACTCAATAAAAAATCTATCCTGGCGTGCTATAACTATTACCTTGTCAGCATTTGCTTTATACCATAATTCCTGGTAACCATTCTTTTTTACGAGCCTGAATTCATTGTAAGTAAAATTGTTATTGTCAATATCCGTGGTGAAAGGATAATCATTGTAACTGCTGCTCAACTGGTTGTTATTATAAACAGCAAATGCATAGACAGGTGAGCTCTCAATTGAATTGTTATTTCCTTTAGAAAAAAGCTCAGGATACAATGCATCACTCTTGTATTTTTTGGGAGTGGAGATAATGAAAACATATCCCTGCCTACCTCCTGTTGAATCGGTAATGTCCTTTTTGCTGATGTAATTAAATTTATCATAAGAAACATCATAATAATAAAGATCAGGAATATCAGTAGGCTTTCCCTGCGTTTGTATGATCGCATTCAATGAATTATAAGTTGTTGAATCCTCATTATACAAAGGCATTTCAGCCGCATTAAACGTATAAATCTTTGTATCGTATTTATTCAGATAGCCGGAAAAGTTTTCATTGATCAAACTGTCCTTTAAAAATTTATTTTGTTGCTGATTTTTGAATCTGTAAAAGATACCAGAGAGATAATCATTCCTAAAATCCTTCAAAATAATATTTACAATTACCGGTCCGGAAGGATCCGCTTTGTTAGCAAGGTTTTCAGCAAAATGCTTTCTTTCTTCCAACTCCTTTTTGCGGTTTTGAAATACAATAATAGACGTAATTGAAACCGAGAAAAAGAAAACCCAGAAAATAAATTTTGAAGAAACAAGGTTATAAGCCTGCAGTAAAAGGAATTTAAAATTAAGGAGATAAACAAAAAGCAAAAGCCACAAAAGCACTGATAAATTAAAACTTAAACGGACAGAATGTAACCGGAAAGTTAAAATGATCAACCCGGCTACAGTCATGATCAAATACAATAAATAACGTTTGTGGCCTACAAAAATATTGAGTGGTTGTAACAATATTTGTATCAGAAAAAAATATCCCGTTGCCACACAACTCAAAACAATAAATCCAACAACACTATAAATATTTAGTGTGAAAAAATTAATTACATCAAAAGAAATTTGCGAATCTGCTACAAGACTTTGGACTGTGTAACCGCCCAGCAGCGTGCAAAGGATCATTAACACACAAATAAAAACGATCGCTGCATACCGGTAAAATTCCGACTTGAATTTAATTTTTGAAAAATCAAAATTGAAGTGAATCCTAATGAATAATACAACCCAGATAAATAAAATTGAGTTGATCAAAAGATCTCCGAGGGATCGTAAAATAAAATTAGCGCCATAGACCGATGGATCGAATAATTCCAGATTTTTAAAATTTAAAGGAACCGGAAATGTGTAACTTAAAATTCTCAAAATGATCAAAGGGACAAGCAACACTAAAAGACCAAACCAAAACCCTTTTTTACGAACATAATAATTGGCAAGTTTATGAAGAAAGAAAAGTAACAGCACCGCTGCAATTATCCGCAATAAGATAGCCGCCATATTATCATGAGGAACAGGATTAGTTAATTGGTGAAGATAAAAAAGCTCTTCACCTTTCAGATCTTTTATTGCATATTTTGTAGGAGAAAGGCTGATGTCATAAGTACTGGCAATATTATTTTCGGCAACAAAAGAGTTATGCAAATACTTATTTTCAATATAATAATTCCATTTTACCGGAATCAGAAAAACCATTTTATAAAAGATACCGGAGGAACTTTGAAAAGTTTTATTATTTACTACATACCATCCGTTTAATAGTTTATGAAAAGTAATTCCATTGCCGGAATTCAGAATTGTGTTACTTGGTAAAATAATTTGCGTGTTCCAAAAAACCGGCAATAATTTGTTGTCGGGAAGAATTCTGTAGAAAAAAATAAAATACTTTTTTGCTACCTGCTCATCCAGCTGTTTCTCACTGTATTTGCCGCTTGTTAGGGTATTGAGCAAAGAAGTATCCAAACAAAGCCGGTCAATATTTTCAAGACTGCCGTTGATATTTTTTTGAATTGCTTTTTGGCCTGCATTAGAGGTAGAGCTTCCACTCCAGTAATTGTTTACAATAAAAGCCAAAGTTAATAGCCATGCTGCTGTTATCAACAAAAACGAGTTTCTCTTTATAAAACTATCGTTGGTTAAAAGATTCAAAATTCAATATTATGTTTTTTAATTTCATTCCAGATAGCATCCATTTCAGATAGTGTCATGTTGCGCAGGTTCAATCCTTTTTTTTCAACTGCTTCTTCCATCAGAGTAAAACGTTTTATAAATTTTTTATTTGTCAACTCCAGCGCATTTTCAGCATCCACTTTTAAAAATCTTACATAATTAATTACTGAGAAAAAAAGATCGCCTGCTTCTTCTTCAATGTGATTCTTGTCAGCAGATTCAACAGCCTCCAACAACTCTAGTTTTTCTTCTTCTACTTTGTCCCAAACCTGTTCTTTGGTTGCCCATTCAAATCCTACCTGCTTTGCTTTTTCCTGAATGCGCATCGCCTTTACCATCGCTGGCAATGATTTTGGAACACCACTTAATACAGATTTTTTCCCTTCTGATAATTTTATTTGTTCCCAGTTTTTCTTTACGTCTTCTTCATCATTTACCTGCACATTCCCATAAATATGAGGATGCCTTTTTATCAGCTTTTCACATATGCCATCAATGACTTCCTGTAAAGTAAACTTATTTTCTTCGAGACCTATTTTAGAATAAAAAATAACATGCAATAATAAATCGCCCAGTTCTTCTTTTATTCCATTCCAGTCCTTTTCAGTAATAGCATCTGCAAGTTCGTAAGTTTCTTCAATAGTTTGCTGACGTAAAGTGTGAATGTTTTGTTTTTGATCCCATGGACATTTTTCACGTAATTCATCCATTATTTCAACAAGCCTGTTTATGTCGATCTTTTGATTCATTGTTTAAGATTTAAATTTGAAAAGCTGAAACCAATGCAAAAATCATGAATAACAAAATGATCAAAATGAAAAACGACAATAGAAACAGAATGTATTTCAGGATCGTTTTAAATCTTTGCTGTTCATAAAAATTTCTCATTGCTTTATACAGATAAAATAAAATTGCAATTGTAAGCAGATTGTTTATATAATTTAACCAGGCTAACCCGTGAACATGTGTCAATTGAGATATCCCGATTTCAATAAGCATGACAATAAAAACAAAAATGTATAAATGAATTGTGAAAATTGCATGTGCTACATAGTAAAAATTCTTTTGTCTTATGTAAAGCAATTGTAAAAGCAAAGCCACCAATGGCAATGAAATAAAAAGCATTTGAGGAAAGTGATGCATAATGCTATTTATTAAATCACTGAAAAAAATTCCTTTCTGGTTGCTGTATTTTTTATTGATCTCAAATTCTCTGTAAATAAGATGCCTTCGAAGCCAGCCGTCTTTTACTGCACCTACTTTAATTAGTGAATCGTATTGTTTTTTGTTTGCGTAATGATTTTTATTTTTCTCAATTGTGAAAAGATTCAACTCTCCATTAAGTTGAATACTATCAACATAATCATGAAATTTTTTTCGCGTCATTGGCGCTCCATAAACATCTCCGGAAAATTTTTTAAAATTTGAATCAGAAAGGGAATCGATTTGCTCCATGCTTTTTCCATTGAACGTGTTAATTTCAAATTCCTTCTCTGGCAGGCGATACAATGAAAAAAATACAAGGAAAAATGTAAATGAAGTAAACAAATACATTCTAATCGGATTCAAATAACTCGCTCTTCTTCCTTTTATATATTCTTTTGATAAATATCCCGGTTTGAAAAGAAGGTCTTTTAAAGAAGAAAAAAACTTTCCGTCAAAATGAGTTAAATCATTAAAAAAATGAAGGATCAGATGCCACAAACTTTCTTTCGGCTCAATGTTCTCCTGGCCACAATTGTGACAATATTTTCCAATAACAGTGGTTCCGCAATTAAGACAATTGGTTTCTTTCCGATGAGGAAGATGCGACATAAAAAAAAAGAGTATTATTATAATTTCCGGTTAAAAATAGCAAACAAAAACTGCAATAAAGATTAATGAATTATTTTACGTTCCTTTTCTAATTTCTAATAAGGAAACCGCATACTTTTTTATCAAATGAATAAATTTATTTTGCCGGTAACGGGCTTTTTAATTACATTTTTTTCTCTTTCATTTTCTTCTGCCAGTGGTCAATATTTTTATAAAGACCTGATGAGCACCATTCAGCAAAACAAGCAATTTTCAATTTTAAAAAACGCGAATCTGAAGCTAATAAAAATAAGCAGCTTCGATGAAAATGATCAACCAAGTGAAGGTTTTTTTTGTGAAAAAAAAATTAATAAAAACTTTACCCAATCACAAATGATGTCCAATTCAAACATCACAGGCCAAGCTCTCCTGGTAACAGATTATAATACAAAAGGGGATGTAATTAAAACAACGACAACAACACCTACCACAAACAATACAGTTGAATTTGAATATGACAACAATGGAAACATTTCTGTAATCCGGACCAAAACAATTGCTGATGGAGACAGCAGTGGAATTACAGAAACTCATGAATATTTTTATGAAAATAATTTACCGGTAAAAATGATTCGTAAGAAAAACAACTCCGTTATCTCTACGATCACATTTGTAGCAGACAAAAGTGGAAATATTATTGAAGAAGATCCTACAGGAAAAGCTAATGATACAAAATATTTTTATTATTATGATGACAATAACCGGCTGACCGATGTGGTTCATTATAATGTGATCGCTAAAAGATTATTGCCTGATTATATGTTTGAATACAACAATGAAAATCTTCCAAAACAAATGATCTCTGTTGATGAAAGTGGAAGAAACTATTTCATCTGGAAATATTCTTATACTGATCAGAAATTACCAGAGATTCAAAAATGTTTCTCAAAAGAAAAACAATTGCTTGGTACCATTCAGTTTGATTATAAATGATGATCTAAAGAAGTTGAAAGAGATCAATCAAGATCAGAAAAATAGCCAGTAAAACTGTAATCAGCATCAGCAATCTGATTGATAATAAGTGCTTTTTGAAACTTCTGGAAGCAAGAATAATAGCAATAATACAGAATGCAATTGAAATGGCATTGATGATTGTAATATCCTGTAAACCTTTTGGAAAATATCCCAAATAAGTATCCATTTTACTGCTATCACTCATATCAGGATATCGTAATCCAACAGAGGAATACATCATAAAAAGTATCAAAGGAGGAATTAAAAAAACAACCGATAAAGCAGCAGTTATTTTTCCTGGCACATGAGATTTGGTCGACATTATTTTTGGTTTTATATTTTTTTACTAAAGTAATTTAAAAAAAATAAAAAGGAAAACCTTCCTCTTTATCAGGTTAATTTGCGCAAGCATTTTTTAATTAAAAACACATGCTTTTTTTTGGTTTAAGAATTATTTAACAAGCTCCGTTTTCTCTACCATTTTCACCGGGAAATAAATAAAACTGGCAACTTTTATCATTTCATTTTCCGGGTAAAAAATCATAAAAATAGAAATGGCATGATTTTAGACTTTATGGTGTGTGTAGTGAAAAATCCAAACAATTTTTCATCACAAAAAACGCTTTTAATAACCAATTTTTAAATTCTTAAAAACCATTAAAATGAACGAATATACCGATCAGTCACGGACTGATAACAAGCCGCGGGATTCTAAAAATCTTTTCATTGGATTATTAGCCGCCGCATTAATTATTCTTGCCGGATTCTTTATCTATGATCACAGCAATTCCGGAGAAAAAATTAAAACCCAGCAAACAGAAGTTGCAAAAGTGACTACAGAAAAAAGCAATCTTCAATCAAGTTTTGATGCATCATTAGCACGGCTGGATTCTATGCAAACAGTCAACACAGACATTAACAGCCAGCTTACTGCGAGCAAGGATGAGATCGCTAAAATGAAAACAGAGATCCGCAGTATTTTAAATAAGAGAAATGCTACCTCTCATGAACTTTCAAGAGCACGTAATCTCATTGCTCAATTGAACGGAAAGATTACAGATCTTGAATCACAGGTCGCAATGCTTACACAGCAAAATGATAGCCTCAAACAAAATGTCGTTGTCCTTACGACTGAGAAAGAAACATTATCGCGTAATCTTGATTCTACCAATGTTGTAAAACAGGTTCTTGAGAAAAAAGTGGATGTAGCATCTACATTAAATGCGGACAATATTTCTATAACTCCTGTGAAAATAAAACATAATGGAAAACAAAAAGTATCCGATGTGGCAAAACGCGTTGATAAATTATTGGTAAGCTTTGATGTAAATAACCGTATTATTGATCCGGGAGAAAAAGATCTTTATGTAGTGGTTATTGGCCCTGATGGAAAGCCGATCACTACAACAGATACTACAGGTGATACATTTGAAACACGCGACGAAGGCAACAAGACTTTCACGGCAAAATTGCCTGTAAATCTTGAAACTGCAAAAACTAAAAATGTACAATTTGCTTTTGCACCAGGCGATCATTTTCAACAAGGGAGTTATAAAATTCAGATCTATCAGAATGGATTTTTGATAGGTGAAAAAACTCGCGAATTAAAGAAAGGCGGCTTATTCAGTTAAGAGTTAAAAGCATTTGGATCAATTTTTCAGACTTATCTCTGATTAAAAAAATACCCGGATCAGATATCCGGGTATTTTTTATTCAATTTCGTGTGTTGATGATCGTTAGTATTTTATAGGAAAGGAAATAATGATGAATCAAAAATCATTTCTTACTTTCAATCTTATAAAAATTAACCAATGAAACTTTTATTTGCATTTGTTTTTGTATTGACAACTTTTTCGATCAGCGCACAAAAAACTGATAAACATTTACAAAATGAGATCAGCAATTTGGTAAAGGGATTTAACGGAGATATAGGTGTGTATGTTTATGATATTCAAAAAAATAAAATAGCTGCCGTCAATGCAGATACTATTTTCCCGACAGCAAGCATGGTAAAAGTTCCGATACTGATTGGCCTGATGCACAAAATTCACGATGGCCAATTATCTTATCACCAGCAAATGCTCTTTACAGATTCAGTCCGCTACTCAGAAGGCGAAGAAATTCTTGCCTCATTTAAAGATAGTCAACGTATTGCGCTTAATGTTTTAACCATGTTGATGATGAGCATGAGTGATAACGGCGCGAGCCTTTGGCTGCAAGGACTTTCTGGTGGTGGCCCACAAATCAATAAATACCTCGATAGTCTCGGAATGAAATTTACGCGTGTTAACAGTCGTACTCCGGGACGAAAAGCCGATTGGCAAAAATATGGCTGGGGACAAACAACGCCCCGTGAAATGGCCACTTTAATGCTCTACATTGTTCAGAATAAAATTATTGATCAGCAAATAAGCGAAAGAATGCTGAGGATGATGAGCAGGCAGTTTTGGGATGAAGATGCCATTTCACAAATCCCGCCAAACGTTTTTATAGCAGATAAAAGTGGTGCGGTTGATCAAAGCCGCGATGAAGTTTTATATGTGAATAGTGATCATCCTTACATCTTTTGCATCTGCACAAAAAATAATAAGGACACCAGTTGGCAAACCAATAATGAAGCGTGGGTTCTTACAAGAAAATTATCAGCCTTGTTATGGAAGCATTTTAATCCAAAATCTGAATGGCAACCACCTGTTTATTTGAAATAACAGGAAAGGTTTTTGTTATTATTAATGAAAGGATTTTGCTGCTTAATAAAGTTATTATTCTTTTTATTACAGCAAATAAGATGATACGGTTTTATCGAAATATTTCTTCAAAAAAACCGTTGTTAGAAAATATTTTCAAGTTAACAGCAGGTTAAAGAAATCTCAATAATTAAACGTGGAGTTAACTTAATCAATATTTTTTCGTCTATAATAGTAAAGAATACAATCATGAAACGCTTATACCAAACTTTAGCTCTCTTTCTTATAGTTGTTGCATCCTCGTGTAGCACTTCGAAATATTACCAGGGAAATCCTGACGATTATTATCAGAACGATCAGCAGTCTTCAATAACTTATCAGCAATTCTATAACGATCTAAGCCCTTATGGCAACTGGATGAATTATGGCAATTATGGATACGTATGGCGGCCAAACCAGATGAACTTCCGGCCATATTATACGAATGGTCAATGGGCTTATACTGATTACGGCTGGACATGGGTTTCCAATTATAATTGGGGCTGGGCACCATTTCATTACGGCAGATGGATCAATGATATGGCTTATGGATGGATGTGGGTTCCCGGCTACGAATGGGCTCCTGCATGGGTAACATGGAGAGGTGGCGGAGATTATTATGGATGGGCACCACTTGCCCCTGGAATGAATGGAGATTATTATGGTGGATCACTCCCCTATAATTATTGGACTTTTGTACCCGGCCGTTACATGACCAGTCCACGTATCAATAATTATTATGTAAATCCACGAAGGAATGCAACGATGATTAATAACACCACCATTATCAATAATACCGTTATCAATCAAAATAATAGCAGACCTTCTTATAATCCCGGACCTCCGGTGAGGGAAGTTGAAAGAAGTACCGGTGCGCCAATAAGAAAATTCAATGTGGTGGAAGCAAGTAGACCGGAAGCTGCCCGGGTAAATAACAATACCATCCGGGTTTTCAGACCCAGCGTAAATCGGCAGGCTTCCAACCAGGATAATGTGCGCCCTCAAAAAGTTACGGACATTAACGAGGTGAGAAGAACAACAAATCAACCTGAAGAATCTAACATGAATGAAGAAAGGAATGCAAGGCCTGCTCCAGTAAGAGAATTTCCAAAGGATCAAACACCTCAGATAAACAGGAATGAACATCCTGCGAACAGCACACCTTCAGTACAGAATAGAAACGTTACTCCTGCACAGGTGTCGCCTCAAAGAAATAATGAAAGGCCGGTTCAACAAAGTCAACCGAACAGGAATGTTCAACCTGAAAAACAAAATAACCAGGAAGCGCCTGTAAGAAATTTTAATCGTAATCAATTACCGGCAAACACGCCTTCTGTTGAACAAAATCAAATACAAAATAATCGGCCTGCAGAAAGACCGGTTAGACAAATGCCTGTTAATACAACACCGCCAGCTGCAGCCGAACAGCAACCTGTCAGACAAAGAGAAATTCAAACGAGACCCAATACACCGGCTAATAATGTTCGGCAAAATCCTCCCACACGAAGATTGAATACTCCTGCTCCCGCCGCCACACAGCGGGATGTAAACGAGAAGCAGGAAATCAGGGAAGTCAGGCCTGCGCAGAATGTCAGAAGAATTGACCAGGATAAAAATCAGGATAAAAGATAAAAGAGAATGGGATAAAAATTAATCGGCTGTAGTTCGCTATCAGCAGTAGTTTCAGCAGACGAACAAGTATCGGCTTTTTGTATTTATCTTCGGCTGTAGTTTTTCAATCGGCTAACGTTCGGGCAAGACGTTCATTGAATATCAGCCCATCGCCAAGCCTTAAACGTTGCACGCCATTAGTTTCCACAATCTTAAGTTTTGACCGTCC
>Ga0157370_10005135_pt1 | contig 14764 bp, 16 predicted proteins | sample C35metaG_FD_113463 | JGI IMG/M metagenome (GOLD analysis project Ga0157370, IMG submission 113463) | Corn rhizosphere microbial communities from Kellogg Biological Station, Michigan, USA - C3-5 metaG | ecosystem: Host-associated > Plants > Roots > Rhizosphere > Soil | place: USA: Michigan...
GCCCGCTCGGCGAGGACGTCGACGACCCGAAGGACGCCGCCGAGCATCTGATGATCGTCGACCTGGAGCGGAACGACCTCTCGCGTGTGTGCGCGCCCGGGTCGATCCGCTGGCCGGAGCTGATGGCGCAGCGTGAGCTGGCGGGCGTCACACACCTCGTCTCGACGGTCGAGGGCCGTCTCCTCGAAGGCGCCGGCCTCGCTCAGATCCTCGCCGCGACGTTTCCCGGCGGGTCGATCACCGGCGCGCCGAAGGTCGCGGCGCTCGACCACATCGCGCGGCTCGAGCCCGTCGGCCGCGGCGCGTCGATGGGAGCGCTCGGGACGATCCAGCCGAACGGCGACTTCGACCTGGCGTTGACCATCCGCACGTTCGCGGTGGCGGATGGGCGCATCCACCTCTGGGTCGGCGGCGGCGTCGTCTGGGACTCCGACCCGGAGGCCGAGGTGGAGGAGTCGTGGGTCAAGGCCCGGCCCCTGCTCGCCGCGGTGCGCCCCGTGGTCGCGGCATGACGCTGCTCGCGGTCGCCGTTGCCGGGCGTGGCCTCGTCGACCCCGCGGAGCCGGTCTTCCGCGCCGACGACGAGGCACTGCTCAGAGGCGGCGCTGCCTTCGAGACCGTCCGCACCTACGACGGCAGGCCGTTCCTGCTCGACCGGCATCTCGCTCGCCTGCGCTTCTCGATCGAGGCGCTCGCATTGCCGGACGCGGCCGGAGTCGAGGAGCTCGTCGAGCTCGTTCTCGGAGCCGCGCCGCCCGACCACGTGCTGCGCCTCTACAGGACCGAGCGGGCGCTCGTCGCCACGGTGGCGCCGCTGCCGGAAGGGCTCGAAGACCTGCGCGCGCGGGGCCTGTCGCTTCGCGCGGTGGACGGGGCCCCCGCCTCGCTGCTCGCCGGGGCGAAGACGACGAGCTACGACCAGGCGTTCGCCGCTCGCCGCGCGGCGGAGCGAGCGGGTGCCGACGACGCGCTCTTCGTCGCCGGCGGGACCGTGCTCGAGACGGCAACCGCCAACATCTGGTGGCGGCGCGGCGAGGAGGTCTTCACGCCCGCCGTGCAGGCGGGGGTGTTGCCCGGGGTGACCCGCGGGCTCGTCTGCGAGCTCACCGATGCCCGGGAGGGCGACTTCGCCCTCGCCGAGCTGGCCGGCGCCGCCGAGGCATTCACCACCTCGTCGATCCGCGAGGTGATGCCTGTCGTGTCGCTCGACGGGCGGCCGATCGGGACCGGGGCGCCCGGCCCGCTCGCCGCTCGGTTGCAGGCCGCCGTGCGGCTACGCTCCCGGCGGTGAACGGTCGCGTTCGGCTCGGCGGAATGGCGCTGGCAAACGGCGTTCTCGTGCACGGCCCGCGGGCCTGGGCCTGCGCCGTGCGGACCGACGACGGCGAGCTGAAGGTCGTCGCCCGGCGTAAGCGCCTCCGCGCAGCCGACGTCACGAATCCGATCCTGCGCGGGCCGGCGAAGTTCGTCGAGGTGCTCGCGCTGCTCCCGCAGGTCAAGCGCGCGCTGCCCGAGGCGAGGCTGCCACTCGAGCGGCCGCGTGTGCTCGCAACGATGATCGGCAGCGCAGTCGTGCTGCAAGGCGTCAAGCGCTCCCGCCTCCGCCCCGCCGCCCGCGAGCTCCTGTCGGGGGTGCTGTCGCTCGCACCGGCCGCGCTCGCGCTGCGAGGAGGCGAGCTGGCCGAGTATCACGGCGCCGAGCACGTCTCGATCGGGAGCTACGAGCACGGCGAGGCTCGGCCGAAGGAGCACGAGCGGTGCGGGTCGCACCTGATCGGGCCGATGCTGTTGACGACCGCGGTCGGCAACATCGCGGCCGAGCGCGCACCGGCCCGTCTCCGGCCGGCCGCTCGGGCCGGCGCTGCGATCGGTGCGCTGGCCGCCTCGACCGAGATCTTCGGCTGGATGACTCGCCATCCGGCGCACCCAGTCTCACGGGCGCTCGCGAAGCCGGGCCACGAGCTCCAGCACCGGCTCGGCACGCGCGAGCCGACACATGCGCAGCTCGAGGTCGCGGAAGCCGCCTTGCGTGCCTGCCTCGAGCTCGAGGCGCCGGCGTGATCACGACGCGCAAGCGGCTCGACCCGTCGGTCTTCGACCTGCCGGTCGAGAAGATGCGCGCCGGCTACTACACCGACGCGTACTTCAACCACACACGGGCCACGCTCCTGCAGGACGGCCGCCGGCCCTACGTGACGATGCAGGTCTTCCAGAAGAAGCAGTCGTACCTCGGCGGTATGGACGAGGCGATTGCGATCCTCAAGCTCTGCGCCGACGACTGGGACTCGCTCGTCGTGCACGCGCTCTACGACGGTGACGCGCTCACGCCGTACGAGCCGGTGCTGACGATCGAGGGCGACTACACGACCTTTGCCCATCTCGAGACGGTCTACCTCGGCACGCTCGCTCGGCGCACCCTGATCACCACCAACGTCGTGCGCGTGCTCGAGGCCGCCAACGGCAAGCCGATCATCTTCATGCCGGCCCGCCACGACCACCATCGAGTCCAGACAGGGGACGGCTACGCGGCCTACGTCGCCGGCCAGGTTGTGGGCGCTCCGGTCGGTGTGACCACCGACGAGCAGGCGTCGTGGTGGGGCGGCACCGGGCTTGGCACCGTGCCGCACGCACTGATTGCCGCCTACGGCGGCGACACCGTGGCGGCGGCGAAGCACTTTGCCGACTGGGCGCCTGCCGACATGAACGTGAGGTGCTCGTCGACTTCGAGAACGACTCGGTGCGCACCGCGCTCGAGGTGGCGCGTGCGCTCGGCCCGCGCCTCTGGGGCGTGCGCCTGGACACGTCGGAGTCGCTTGTCGACCGCTCACTCTGGAACGAGCTCGGCGACTTTCAGCCCACCGGCGTCAACCCGCGCCTCGTGCACAAGGTGCGTGACGCGCTCGACGCCGACGGCTTCGACGACGTGAAGATCGTCGTCTCGGGCGGTTTCACCGTCGGCAAGATCGAGGACTTCGAAGCGGCCGGCGTGCCCGTCGACGCGTACGGCGTCGGCTCGTCGCTGATTCGCGGCTCCAACGACTTCACGGGCGACATCGTGGTCGCCGACGGCCGGCCGTCGGCGAAGTTCGGCCGGCATCTCAGGGCGAATGCGCGGTTGGAGCGCGTCACGTGAGACGCGTCCTCTGGGACGTCGACACGCAGGTCGACTTCATGCGACCCGACGGCAAGCTCGCGGTTCCCGGCGCGGACGAGACCGCCGTGGCGATGGCCCGCCTCGTCGAGGCGGCTCGCGCTGCCGGGATCGCCCACGTCGCCTCCGCCGACGACCACGAGCTGACCGACGAGGAGATCTCGGAGGAGGCCGACTACCTCACCACCTACCCGCCGCACTGCCTGCGCGGCACCCCCGGTGCCGACAAGATCCACGAGACCCGCCAGCTCGATCCGGTGCCGCTGGGCCTGACCGTCGTACCGGCCCGGTGGCTGCGCGGAACGGAGTTCCTGCTGCTGAAGAAGAACTTCGACGTGTTCACGAACCCGAACACGGTGCCGCTGCTCGAGCTGCTCGATCCCGAGGAGATCGTGCTCTTTGGCGTGGCCACGGACGTCTGCAACGACGCCGCGATCCGCGGGCTCGTCGCTCGCGGACGTGCGGTCACCTTCGTCGAGGATGCGGCCCGCGGGCTCGACGAGGAACGGACGTCGGCGTGCCTCGATGCCTGGCGAGCGAGCGGTGTGCGGTTCGCCACGACCGCCGACGTGCTCGCCGAGCTTTAGGCCGGCGCCGAAGGTGCCGATGGGTGGGGTGATGCTGCTCGCGACCAGCGTGTCGAAGTTCGCCTCGGACTTCGCCCTCACATGGCTTCCGGTGCTGTTTTTCGCGCTGATGTGCGTGGTCGTGTACCTGCTCTGGCGGACGATGAAGCTGATGCCGCGCGTCAAGCCGATGGCGATCACGCCCGGCTCGGAGTCGTCGGTCACCTGGGCGGATGTCGCCGGTCTCGACGAAGCAAAGGAGGATCTGCAGGAGATCGTCGACTTTCTCCGCGATCCGCAGAAGTTCGAGTCGCTCGGCGCCCGGGTCCCGAAGGGAATCCTCTTCCACGGCCCGCCCGGCACCGGCAAGACGCTGGCCGCGAAGGCGGTCGCGCACGAGTCTGGCGCGCGCTTCTACGCGCAGAGCGCCTCTGCGTTCGTCGAGATGTTCGCCGGCCTCGGCGCGGCCCGCATCCGCAAGCTCTTCGAGGAGGCGCGGAAGAACGCCCCCTCGATCGTCTTCATCGACGAGCTCGACGCTGTCGGGCAGGCGCGCAGCGGGCACGGCTTCAACCGCGAGCAGGACCAGACGCTGAACCAGCTGCTCGTCGAGCTCGACGGGTTCGGCCCGCGCGACCAGGTGGTTGTGATGGGGGCGTCGAACCGCCTCCAGGATCTCGACTCGGCGCTGCTGCGCCCGGGCCGCTTCGACCGGCAGATCCTGATCCAGCCGCCCGACCTGAAAGGACGCCGGGCGATTCTCGGCGTGCACACCCGCGGCAAGCCGCTCGCGCCGGACGTCGACCTGGACGGTGTCGCGCGCCAGACCTCCGGGCTGACGGGTGCCGACCTGGCGAACATCTGCAACGAGGCCGCGATCGGCGCCGGACGCAAGGGCGGCAAGACAATCGCCATGGACGACTTCGAGGTGGCGCTCGAGCGGGTGATCGCCGGCCTGCAGCAGCGGCGGGTGGTCACCGACAAGGAGAAGCGCATTCTCGCCTACCACGAAGGCGGGCACGCGCTCGTCTCTCATCTGGTCGGGAAGGAACCGCAGAAGGCGACGATCATCGCGCGCGGCGCCGCGCTCGGCTACGTGCTGCACCTGCCGGAAGAGGAGCGCTATCTCGAGACGAAGGAAGAGCTGCTCGACTGGATGGTGATGGCGCTCGCCGGACGCGCCGCCGAGGAGATCGTCTTCGGCCGGGTCACGAACGGTGCGGCGAACGACCTCGAGAAGGTGACGGGGATCGCGCGCGCGATGGTCTTCGAGTGGGGCATGGGCGAGTCGGTCACCTCGCGCACGATGCGTGCCGACAACTACGCGCTCTCCGAGGAGACGAAGCGGTTGCGCGACACCGAGCAGGCGCAGCTGACCGACCGTGGCTACGCCGAAGCGCTCCGGCTGCTCTCGAAGCACCGTGCCGCGCTCGACCGGATCGCGGCAGCGCTGCTCGACAAGGAGACGCTCACGCGCGACGAGCTGGTTGAGATCTTCCGGGGCGTCGAGCCCGACTCGCGCTCGTCGGACTCGGTCGGCGTGGTGCGCGTCCTCGGCGCCGATCTAGAGGCACAGCCCGGCTCGGTCGTCTAGCGTCTTCCGCGTGCCAGCCGCGCGGAGCGTCCATCACATCGGCATCGCCGTCGAGAGCCTCGACCCGGCGATCGCCCGCTACCAGCAGCTCTTCGGCGCGAGCCTCGAGCATCGCGACACGGTCGCCGACCAGGGCGTCGAAGCGGCCTCGCTCCTCGTCGGTGAGAGCCGCGTCGAGCTGCTGGCGCCGCTCGGCGTCGACACACCGGTCGGCCGCTTCCTGGCCAAGCGCGGCCCCGGGCTGCACCACGTCGCCTTCGAGGTCGCCGACCTGCCGGCCGAGCTGGCCCGGCTGCGCGCTGCGGGGACGCAGTTGATCGACGAGGAGCCACGCCAGGGCCTGTTCGGGCTGCAGGTCGCGTTCATCCATCCCGATGCCGCCGGCGGCGTTCTGGCAGAGTTGGTCTCGGGATGAGCGCCACAGAGCGAATCCGGATCGAGATCGCCTTCGACGGCCAGCAGGTCCTGTCGATCGTCGTGCCGCTTCAGACCGCCGAGGACCTCGACCGCTCGCTTGCCGGCGACCACGACAGCGCCTATTCCTTCGAGGCCGACGACGGGCGGTACACGATCTCGCTCCGGCGGGTCGTCTACGTGAAGCGATTCGCCCGTGAAAGCCGCGTCGGCTTCGGCCCTGCCGCGTAGCCCGCGCGGGTTACGGCGGTTCTGGGTGGGGGAGGATGCACGCGCATGAGCGATCCTGCGGGGAGGAAGGAGAGCGAGACGAAGCGCGTCCGGGCGCTCGTCGACCGGGCGCAGGCGGGCGACCGCTCCGCGCTCGAAGATCTCTACCTGATCCACTTCGACCGGATCTACGGCTACCTGCACGTGAGCGTCGGCAACCGGCACGACGCCGAGGATCTGACGACGCAGACGTTCCTGAAGATGCTCGAGTCGATCGGCAAGTTCCGCTGGCAGTCCGCGCCGTTCTCCGCGTGGCTGTTTCGGATCGCGCACAACCTCGCGATGGATCACTTCCGCGCGGGGAAGCGCTGGCAGCCCGAGGAGGACGTGCCGGAGCCGGAGCCCGACGAGTCGACATCGGCTGAGGCGGGGGCGCTCGAGGCGATCGGGCATTCGTCGATGCTCGACCTGATCGACGACCTGTCGCACGAGCAGCAGCAGGTGCTGACCTTGAAGTTCGTCTTCAACTTCGCGAACGCCGAGGCCGCGACGATCCTCGGCAAGACCGAGGGCGCGATCAAGTCGCTCCAGCATCGTGCGCTCGTCTCGCTGCAGAAGCAGATCGAGAAGCGCGAAGCCGGCTCATAGCGAAGTAGGCGCCATAGCTACCCTGCGGCGGTGGCACTCGAGGTCGGCATCGTCGGCCCGTCCGGCAGCGGCAAGACAGCGCTCTTCACCGCGCTGACGAAGACGGGCGGCGGCGAATACGGAAAGACCAACGTCGGCATGGCGCCGATCGCCGACGCGCGGCTGCAGGCGCTTGCCGCCGTGGTCAAGGCCAGGAAGATCACGCCGGCGACGATCCGGGTGCAGGACATCCCCGGCTCGGGCGCCGCGCAGCTCGGCAACCTCCGGCAGGTCGACGCGCTGCTGGTGGTGCTGCGCGGGTTCGGTGCGGGTGCAGCGCCCGACGACGACCTCGAGACGTTCAAGCTCGAGCTGCTGGTCGCCGACCGCGACCACGTCGAGCGCCGCCTCGAGCGGGTCGAGAAGCAGGCGAAATCGGGCGACGCGAAAGTCCGGGCCGAGCTGGAGGAGCTGAAGAAGGTGCTTGCCCACGTCGACGCCGGCGGAGCGCTCTCCGACTACGCGGGCGATCTGCCCGGCGAGCTCGAGCCGCTGACCACGAAGCCCTTGATCGCGATCGTCAACGGCCCGGGCGGCATCGACCTGAAGCTCGAAGCCGAGCTCGCCGACCTGCCCGACGAGGAGGCCGCGGCGTTTCGCGACGGCAGCGAGTCGGCGCTCGACGAGATTGCGGGCCGCCTCGCCCGGTCGCTCGACCTGATCACGTTCTTCACCGCCGGCGAGCAGGACACGCGTGCCTGGACGCTCCGGAACGGGCAGACGGCGCTCGACGCCGCGGCCGCGATCCACACCGACATCGCGCGCGGGTTCATCCGCTGCGAGGTCGTGAACTGGCAGGAGCTGGTCGACGCCGGATCGCATGCCGAGGTCGCAAAGCGCGGCAAGCAGGGGCTCGAGGGTAAGACCTACGTCGTCCGCGACGGCGACGTCTTGAACATCCGCTTCAACGTCTGACACCACGGCCGAGGAGCCCCGCCCCTGTCGCCTGCTCGCGCGCCGTTAGACGGAGATGAGCGCGACGCCCGCGAGCGTCAGGACGATCCCCGCGCGTTGGGTGGGCGCGACCCGCTCGCGGAGCACTGCAGCTGCGAGCATCACGGTCACGATCGGGTACAGCGACGCGAGCACCGAGGTGAGGCTGACCAGCCCGTGGCCTGATGCGGCGGCGAAGAGCAGGTTGCCCAGCGTGTCGCCGATCCCGACGGCGACCACGATCGCCAGCTCCTTCCGCCCGAGCTTCAGCGCCGGGCGGTCGACGGCGACGGCGGCCGCGACGATCCCGAGCGCGGTGAGGCGGAAGACGAGCGACGCCCACCAGAAGTCGACTTCGCCGGCGGCGTGCATCCAAGGGAAGTAGAAGCCGAAGCCGATCGCGGCCAGCAGCGCCAGCCCGACGCCGGCCGCGACGCGGCGCGCGCCTTCGTGCTGCTCGATCGACGCAAGCCCGACCCCGGCGAGGGCGCAGGCGATGCCGGCGTACTGCGCGGTCGAGGGCCGGTCGCCAGTCACGATCCCGAAGATCACGGGGACGATCGCCGACACGCCGGCGATCGGAGCGACGACGCTCATCGCCCCCACCGCCATGCCTCGGTAGTAGGCGAACAGGCCGAGCATCCCGCCGAACGACGCGGCGATCGCGAAGAGCACGGCCCAGCCCGCAGGGCCGTCGCCGCGCGCCGCCACGGCGATCCCGATCGCAGCGCAGCCGCCGATCTGCGCCCAGAAGAGCACGCGCAGCGTCCCGAGCGTCCGCGACAGCAGTGGCCCGACGAAGTCGGAGACGCCCCAGGCGACGCTCGCGCCGAGCGCGAGTACGAGCGCGGTCAATCGACCCTGCGGGTCGCGGCGACCGCGTCGAGCTGGTTCGCGTGGTAGAGCACCGAGGCCTCGGCAGTGCGGGCTGCGCGCATGTCGTGGTGCGCCGCGATGCAGTGGAGCAGCTCGGCGCGCTGCCCGGCTGTCAGCCCCTCGGCCCGCTCCTCGACGAGGCGCAGCCCGAGGTGCACGTGGCCGAGCAGCCGGCCCTCGTCGGTGAGGGAGAAGGCCGGGCCGCGGCCGAGCTCGAGCGTGCGCCCGACGTCGTGCAGGAGCGCCGCTGCAAGCAGCAGGTCAGCTCGCAGCCGGGGATGCAGCTGTGCCGTCTCGCGGCAGAGCGTCGCCACCCCGACCGTGTGCTCGAGCAGCCCGCCGGCGTACGAGTGGTGATCGTCGGGCGTCGCGGGGTAGACGCTCAGGTCCCGGTCGCGGAGCACCGCCCGCACCGTCGTCGCGAGCCCGGGATGCGTCACCTCGGCGGTCAGGAATTCGAAGAACCCGGCGAGCTCGTCGGCGTCACGCCGAAGCGCCGGCGTCAGCGACGCCGGGTCGACTTCGGCCGCTTCGAGCGAGCGCACGTCGAGCTGCAGCCGGTCGCGAAACTTCTCGACCCGGCCGAGCACGCGCACCGCGTCGCCCTCCGCAAACCGTCCGTCGAGGAGCTCGACGTCGTTCCACACGCGCGCCTCGATCGAGCCCGTCGGGTCGACCAGCTGGAGCGCCAGGTACGCGGCGCCGCCCTTGGTGCGGAGCTTGCGCTTCGTCCGGACGGCATAGACGGCCTCGACGACCCGGTCCTCTGCGAGCTCCGCGATCGTCACGAGGCTCAGTCTACGGTCGCGCCCAGATACGAACGCCGACCCAAGTAGGCTGCGAGCATGCCCGTCGTCAGGCCGTTCAGCGCGCTTCGCTACGACCCGCAGGTCGCGGGCCCGCTCGATGCGCTCGTCGCGCCGCCTTATGACGTGATCGGGCCCGAGGCTCGCCTCGACTACCTCGCCCGCAGCCCCTACAACGTCGTCCACCTGACCCAGCCCGACTCGGCCGAGGACGCGGCGCGCGACCTCGCAGCCTGGAGATCGTCCGGTGTGCTCGAATCGGCGCCGGGCGGCTACTGGTGGGTGGCGCAGGACTACACGGGGCCGGACGGTGTCGCTCGCACCCGTGAGGGGTTCGCCGCCTCTGTCGAGGCGTCGCCGTACGCGCAAGGTGACGTGCTGCCGCACGAGCGCACGCACGCCGGGCCGAAGGAGGACCGCCTGCGCCTGCTGCGCGCTACGCGGACGCAGCTCGAGCCGATCTTCCTGCTCTACGACGCCGATGCTCCATTCGCGCGGCCCGGCGGCCAGCCCGCGACGGACGTGACCGAGGGTGGCGTACGCACCCGTATCTGGCAGCTCGAGGGCGGCGAGGTCACGATCGGCACGCCACTTCTGATCGCCGACGGCCACCACCGCTACGAGACGGCTGTCGCGTTTCGCGAGGAGGAACCGAGCGCGACGCACACCTTTGCGATCCTCGTCTCGTCGCGCGCGCCCGGGCTCGAGATCTTCCCCACCCACCGCATCGTCCAGCGGCTCGGCGACGTGCCGGGCGACGAGGTCGGTGGGCCGGGCGAGGGCGTGACGCTCTACCGCGACGGCCGTTACCTGCGTGTGCGCACCGGCGACGACTTCGGGCCGCGCGTGGTCGAGTCGTTCGCGCCGGAGGGCGTCACCTACACCGCTTCGGCCGCCGAGGCGGTCGCCGCGGTCGACTCGGGCGCCGCAGCGGCCGCGTTCCTGCTGCAGCCCGTCACCGTGGAGCAGGTGTCGCGCTTCGCCCACGCCGGCGAGACGATGCCGCAGAAGTCGACGTTCTTCTTCCCCAAGCTCACCTCCGGGCTGCTCTTCCATCCCGTGTGAGCGGCGTAGGCTCGACGGAGCGGGTATGACAGAGCGCTGGCTGGAGCTGTGCCGTGCAGCGCGCGACGACGTCGCGCGCGTGCTCGTCGAGCTGCCGGGGCGGGCCGAGCGCGAGCCGGTCGTCGGGCACGGGGAAGGCGGCGACGACACGACGGCCATCGACGCCGCGGCCGAACAGGCGATCCTCGACCGCTTCCGTGGCGAGGACGTGACGCTGGTCAGCGAGGAGGCCGGCGTGCTCGGCAACGGCCGCTGGACCGTCGTCGTCGATCCGATTGACGGGTCGATCAACGCGAAGCGGGGAATCCCGTTCTTCTCGATCTCGATCGCCGTTGCCGAGGGCAGCACCATGGACGACGTCACGTTCGGCTACGTACACGACTTCGGGAGCGGCGAGGAGTGGACGGCCGTCCGGGGCGGCGGCGCGTTCCTGAACGGCGAGCCGCTGACCGAAGGCCCGAAAGAGACGCTCGAGATCCTGTCGTTCGAAGCGACGACGACGGCCTACGTCTCGGAGTTCGCCGCCCGGTTCGACGGTATCGCCCACCGGCTGCGCGTGATGGGGTCGCTCGCGATCACGCTCTGCCACCTCGCGGCCGGGCGCGTCGACGGGGTCGTGTCGCTCAAGCCGGCCCGTTCGGTCGACATCGCGGCCGCCCAGCTGCTCGTGCGCGAGCAGGGGCTGGCGATCGATTTGCCCGACCTGCCGCCGTTCGGCGTGGCACCGCTCGACCTGGTCGGACGTTCGCGCGTCGCCGCCGCGGGGAACGACCGGCTCTGTCGCGTGCTTTCGGAGGCGCTGATCGGATAAGAATCGGCGGCCCGGAGCTCAACGACTTCGAGACGCACGTTGGTCGCACGCCTCGAGGCTGTCGCGCACCGCCGCCACGAGGTCGGCGTTCTGGAACGGCTTGCGGATGAACGTCGTGCACGGGTCTGCGAGGTCGCTGACGTCGAGGACGTCGTCGGTGTATCCCGACATGTAGACGACGCGCAGCGCGGGGTGGCCGGCGCGGAGGCGCTCAGCGAGCTCGGGCCCGCTCATCTCCGGCATCACCACGTCCGTGAGCACGACGTCGAAGGGCTCCGCGGAGGCGGCGAGCTGAAGCGCCTCGCGACCGCTTGCCACCGGCTCGACCTCGAAGCCGACGGCCCGCAGGACCTCCGAGGTCAGCTCGCGGACGATCTCGCGATCCTCGACGAGCAGCACGCGCCCTCTGCCCGCCGAGGCTTCCGGCAGCTCCCGAGGCGGTGCTGCCGGGTCGGCCACGCCGATACCTGCGGGCAGCAGCACTTCGACCGTCGTGCCGTCTCCGGGAGACGATTCGAGCGACACCGAGCCGCCGAGCGACTCGATCACGCCGAATACCACCGACAGGCCGAGGCCGGTCCCCTCGCCCTCCGGCTTCGTCGTATAGAAGGGCTCGAACGCGCGTGTACGCGTCAGCTCGTCCATGCCGCAGCCGCTGTCGCGCACCCGTAACGCGACAGCGTCGCCGGTAGTCGCCGTCTCGATCGCCAGGATGCCGCCCTCGGTCATCGCATCGCGTGCGTTCAGGGCCAGGTTGAGCACGACCTGCTTGAGCTGCACCGCGTCGCCCAGCACCGGCGGCAGCGGCTCGGCCAGCTCGAGGTGCATGCGCACGTCGTCGCGCAGGAGCCGTTCGAGCAGCGCGGCGGTGCCGCGCGCAAGCTCGTTCAAGTCGACCAGCCGGCGCTCGATCACGTCGTGCCGGCTGAAGGAGAGCAGCTGTGAGGTCAGGCTGGCCGCCTCGTCCGCAGCGCTCCTGATCCCGTCCAGAAAATGGGCGAGCGTACCGTCGAGCGCCGTCTGCGCTGCCGCAAGATCGGCATAGCCGGAGATCGCCGTCAAGAGGTTGTTGAAGTCGTGGGCGATGCCGCCCGCGAACTGGCCGATCGCGTCCATCTTCTGCGACTGCAGCAGCTGCGTCTCGAGCTTCTTGCGCGTCGTGAGATCGACGACGAAGCCGCGGGCTAAGCCCTCGCCGCCCACCTCCTCGACGACCGCGCGGTGGTCGTGCACCCAGACGTAGCTGCCGTCCTTGTGGCGCATCCGGTATTCGAGGTCGAATGCCGTCCGCTCTTCGTTCGACCGGCGGACCTCGGCGATCACTTGCGGAGCGTCGTCCGGGTGCAGGAGGCTCTCGTAGGCGCGAGGAGTCTGAACCCAGTCGTCGGGCGCCCACCCGAGCATCTCGGTGATCTGCGGGCTCATGTAGACGTTCGTCTCGACGTGCGTCTCGGGGTCGATGCGGTCGACGTAGGTCACCCCGGGAAGCGACTCGATCAGCCCGCGGTAACGCTGCTGGGCTGTGTCTCGCTCGCGCTCCGCGGCGCGTCGCTCGCCGATGTCCTCGTACATGACGAGCAGGTCGTTCTCGTGGCCCGGGCCGAGGTCGAGCGGGGCTGTGTGCAGGCTCAGGTCGAGAATGCGTCCGTCACGTGTCTGGCGTTGCACGTCGAGCGCGTGCAGGTGCTCGCCAGCGAGCGAGCGGGCGTAGATCGCCTCCGACCCGGCGCGCTCGCCCTCGTTGACGATCGGATTCTGGCGGCCGATCACCTCGTCGGCGCTCCAGCCGAAGAGCGCCTCGGCCGCTCGATTCCATGTCACCACCTTGGCCTGGTCGCCGAAGACGACCGTGGCGAGCGGCAGTGCGTCGACCAGCCGCTCGAGGTGGCCGCGACCCAGCCGGGGTGGCAGACCGGTCACGTACGACATCATCGCCCCTCGGAGCCGCTCTGCGAATCCCCGGAAGGGGTCAATCATCTAGCCTGGGCGAGGTGGCCACCGAAGCGGAGATTCGCGAGGCGCTCGGCAAGGTAATCGACCCAGAGCTGCGGCGACCCGTCACCGAGCTGAACATGGTGCGAGGGGTCGAGATCGCCGGCTCCGAGGTGACGGTGACGATCGCGCTGACCGTCGTCGGCTGCCCGCTTCGCTCGAGCTTCGAGGATCAGGTCGCCCAGCACGTGGGCACGCTGCCGAGCGTCTCCAAGGTGACGCTGCACTTCGACGTGATGTCGCCCGACGAGCGCGCCGCCCTGACGCTGAAGCTGCGCGGCGGTACCGAGACGCGCGGCATCCAGCTTTCGCCTGCAACGCGCGTCCTGGCGGTCGCCTCCGGCAAGGGCGGCGTCGGCAAGTCGACGGTGACCACGAACATCGCGGCAGCGCTCGCGCTGCTCGGACGGGAGGTCGGCATCCTCGATGCGGACATCTACGGGCACTCGATCCCGCACATGCTCGGCATCCGGCAGAAGCCTGTCGTGGTCGACAAGATGATCGTGCCGCCCGTTGCCCACAACCTGCGGCTGATGTCGATCGGTTTCTTCCTCGACGACAACGAACCGGTGATGTGGCGGGGCCCGATGCTGCATCGTGCGCTCGAGCAGTTCCTGCAGGACGTGCACTGGGGCGAGCTCGACGTGCTCGTCGTCGACATGCCGCCCGGCACCGGCGACGTCTCGATCTCGCTCGGGCAGCTGCTGCCGCGCGCCGAGGCGGTGGTCGTCACGACGCCGCAGCCTCTGGCGCAGGAGGTCGCGTCGCGTGCCGCGACGATGGCGCAGAAGACAGGGCTTCGGGTGGCGGGTGTGATCGAGAACATGACCTCGGAGGTGTTCGGCTCGGGCGGAGGCCAGAGCCTCGCCGCCGAGCTCGGGGTCCCGCTGCTGGGCGAAGTGCCGCTCGACGTCGCGCTCCGCGAGTCGGCCGACGCGGGCATCCCGCTGGTCGTGAGCGACCCGGGCAGCGCTCCGGCCGAGGCGATCCTCGAGATCGCCCGGCTGATCGACGAGTCGCGGGTCGGCGGTTTCACTCGCACGCTGCCCCTAGTTTCCTGAGCTCGAGGTGGCCGGTGCGGCATTCTTCGATCTCGACCGGACGCTCATCCAACGTTCGTCGGCGCTCGCGCTCGCGCCTGCGTTCCGTGCGCGCGGCCTGATCTCGCGGCAGGACCTCGTCAGGTCGATCTTCTGGCAGCTGCTCTTTGCCGCGCGCGGCGCCGGCGCGAAGCGCGTGCGCGTGGCCGCCGAGGACGGGATGCGCATCCTCGAAGGATTCTCGGTCGACGAGATGCGACGGCTCGTCGGCGACGAGATGGAGACGGTGCTGCGGCCGCTCGTCTATGAGGACTCGCTCCGGCTCGTCCAGCAGCACCGCGAGCGCGGCGAGCGCGTCTACGTCGTCTCGGCGACGCTGCAGGAGATCGTCGACCACATCGCCGCCGATCTCGGCTTCGACGGTGCGATCGGATCGACCTGTGAGATCGTCGGGGGCGTCTACACCGGGAAGACCCTGCGCGCGGCCCACGGCGGCGGTAAGGCAGACGCTCTGCGCGAGCTGGCGGCGGCCGAGGACATCGACCTGTCGGCGTCCACGGCGTATAGCGATTCGCACACCGACCTGCCCTTCCTCGAGGCGGTGGGCCATCCCGTCGCC
>Ga0157370_10005136_pt1 | contig 14764 bp, 9 predicted proteins | sample C35metaG_FD_113463 | JGI IMG/M metagenome (GOLD analysis project Ga0157370, IMG submission 113463) | Corn rhizosphere microbial communities from Kellogg Biological Station, Michigan, USA - C3-5 metaG | ecosystem: Host-associated > Plants > Roots > Rhizosphere > Soil | place: USA: Michigan...
CGCGCGCCATGCGTCTTCGTCCTGTTGCAGTTTCACGATCCGCTCGGCCGCTTCCGGCCCGAGCGCCTGCGTCGCCTTCGCTCGCAGCGCCTCGCTCGACATTCCCTGCCGCTCGAGCTGGGCGACGGCATCCACGGCTGCCTGCCGCCACCCGCCGTGCGGGTCGGCGCCGCGCGCTTCGGCCGGAAAGGTTTCGTCGAGCACCCGTAGGCGAGGCGCCTTTTGCGCATCGGTCAACGCCGGATCGCGCATGATCCGTAAGCGCTCGATGGTGTAGCGGCCGCGCTGCCAATCGGCGCCGAAGAAGGCTTCGTTCCAATCGGCACCGAGCGTCCGGCTGGCGAGTGAAGCTCGCGCTTCGAGCGAAGATTGCATCGCATCGAAATCGGCTCCGTCAGGGCGGCCCGTATCGCTCGCGGAGCCCAGCACCCCGAGCGGTGCCAAGCGATCGAGCGCCTGCCGGTAGGCCGTGTACCGTTGCCAGAGATCGAGTGCTTCGATCTGCGCCGGCGCCCCATCGAGTTGCGCCGCGATGTACTTGCGCACGAGCGCATTCACCGCCCCTGCCGGAAGCTCGTTTTGGGCCGTCAGGAAATGGTCGAAGAAGTCGCGCACGCCACGCGTTTTACGTAAATGACCGCGTGCGTCAAGCGGCAGGTGCGGCGGCATAGAGCCCGCAAGCGACGCAGGCAGTGGCGGCCACACCGAAGCGGAGGCCGGCAGATACGGTGCCGCCCGCGGAAGCGATGCGGCTGCGCTCGCCGCTCCCGAGCCGGCCGAGGGCGCCCCGATCGGCGCATTGAAATAGCGGAACGCTATGGCTGCGGCGCAGCCGGCGAGCCCGAGCAGCGCGACCGTGAGCACGGTCTTCTTTGCATCGGCCAGGCGCGTCATCGTCACAGCCCCTGAAGTTTCAGACGATTCGCGTGGGCCCGGACGACCGCAACGGGATCTTCCGCCCTCCGTCCCAGCACGCCCAACATTTGATTGATTTCATCGATGTGATTCCAGTGATAAGCCGTACTGAGCACGCTACCGAACAGCGCGCTGCACACCGAGACGAGACCGTCGTTCGGGCCGACACCGCGGTTGATCATGATGGTGCCCGCCCCGAGCAACGCCAGCGTCGACGGATCGAGGAGGTTCGCCGAATCCAGTCGTCCCGCTACACTCGTATCGGTGGTGCCGCGCAAGCCGAGCGCGGACCCCGTCGGCTGGATCGCGCTGCCGGCCCACGAGTAGAGGTAATGGGTATTGCCGTCGATCGTCTCGATCGGTGCGCCCGTTTCGCACGAGCCGGGCGCACCCAGGCCACCGGTAGGCAGGCGCGCGTTGAACTGCGCGGCGCCCGACGTGGTCAGCGCGGCCAAGGCGGCGATCGCGTCCTGGTTGGTGTTGAAATTGCTGCTAAATACCATGCCCAACAGATTGGCGAACTTCCCGATCAGCGGTTCGGCCACGCCGGTCGGATCTTTAGTTAGCACTTCGGCAACGTAATCCGCGAATTCCGAGCCGCGATGCGGCGTGCCTATCGTCGTGACCGAAGCGACAAGTTCGGGAACCACCGCCGCCACGTACCGCGCGCTGAGACCGCCTTGGCTGTGACCGATCAAATTGACCTTTTGCGCGCCCGTTGCCGCGAGCACCCGCTTGACGTAGGCGAGCAATTGCTCGCCGCGCCCGTTCGGGCCCAAATCGCTCTGGAATCCCGAGAGGTTCGCCATGTAGACATTCGCACCGTGCGACTCCAAGTCGGCCGCCACACCGTACCAGTAGTCGATCACGTTCGCGTACCGATCGGTGCCTGACAGGCCATGGACAAACACGATGGGGAACCGCGTCGCCGCATAACGATCGAGTGACGGTGCCATAGCCGCCAGTACGCCCTTCGGCTCAGCAACCGAAAGCGATGCAGCCGCGCCTGCGAATCCGGCGACTGAAGCGGTGCCCACCGCCAGCACGGCCAAACTCGCCAGCATTGTGTTTCTCAAAGACCGGGTCATACCGCTTCCTCCATGTCTCGGCGGATTGCCGGTTGTCATTCATGCGTGCTTTGGATGGCACCGCGACCCATGCCGTGGGCCACGGTGCGTGCGGTGCGTGCGGTGCGTTGGAGTGAAGCAGCAACCGATGCTGTGCGTGATTCGATCAACGCCGCGCTCATGCTTCGGCACCGACCGCAGCACTTCGTCGCGGCTCGCCCCCGTCGAGCCCTTTAGTGAGTTCGAGGGCCTGTCGCTCGAACAGACGCCGGTATAGCCCTCGATCGAGTCGAATCAACGTGTCATGACTGCCCTCTTCGACGATGCGCCCCTTGTCGAGCACGAGCAGCCGGTCCAGCGCGCGTACCGTGGACAGCCGGTGCGCAACGACGAGCGTCGTTCGCCCCACCATGAGCCGTTCCATCGCGTCCTGAATCGATGCCTCGCTCTCGCTGTCCAGGCTCGAGGTGGCCTCGTCGAAGATCAGCACGGGCGCATCGGCCAGGAATGCTCGCGCGATGGCGACGCGTTGCCGCTCGCCGCCCGACAGCTTCACGCCGCGCTCGCCGACGAGCGTGTCGTAGCCGCGCGGCAAGCCGATGATGAAATCGTGTGCGTTCGCGAGTTGCGCCGCGCGCTCGATGTCGGCTTGCGAAGCACCCGGCCGCGCATACGCAATGTTCTCGGCCAGCGACCGATGAAACAGCAGCGGCTCTTGCTGGACGATCGCGATCTGCGCGCGCAGCGAGGCTTGCGCAACCGCGGCGATGTCCTGGCCGTCGATCGTGATTCTGCCCTCGGATACGTCGTACAGGCGTTGAATCAATTTGATGAACGTTGTCTTGCCCGACCCGGAATGGCCGATCAGCCCGACGCGTTCGCCGGGCGCGATACGGACGGAGAAGTCGGCATACAGCGGCGCCGCATACGCGTCGTAGCGGAACGTCACATGCTCGAAGCGGATTTCGCCGCGCTCGACGACCAGCTCGCCGGCGCCGGGCTTGTCCTCGATACCGAGCGGCTGGTGCGTGAGCTGCACGAGTTCTTCCATGTCGTTGACGGAACGCTGCAGCTGCCGCACAAGCGTTCCGACGTCGCGCAAGTAGCCTTGCAGGACGAGGAACATTGTCAGCGCGAACGCGATATCGCCCACGCCGGCTCGCCCCTCCAACCAAAGCAGGAGCGCCACGCCGAGCATCGCAGCCTGCATCGCCGCGAGCATGACGTTCTGCACGCTGCCATTGAAGGTCCCGCGCAGCCAGGCCCGACGTGTGCGATGACGCCACTTGCCGATCACGTGTGCGAGGCGCTGCTCTTCGCGCGTCTCCGCGCCGAACGCTTTGACGACGGCGTTGCAGGTGACCGCATCGGCCAACGCGCCGCCCATGCGCGTGTCCCAAGCGTTGCCCAGACGCGCCGCAGGTGCAACGAGGCGCAGCGTCAGCGCGATCGTCACGACGATATAGAGCAATGCGCCGATGCCGACGACAACGCCCATGACCGGCCAGCGCATGCCGAGCAGCCCCGTTGCGCCCACGAGCATGACGAAGGACGGCAGCAGCCCAAGCAGCAACGTATCGTTGAGCATATCGAGCGCCCACATGCCGCGCGTGATCTTGCGCACCGTCGAGCCCGCGAAGCTGTTCGCGTGCCAATCGGTGGACAAGCGCTGCACGCGGTGAAAGGCATCGCCGGCGATGTCGCTCATCATCCGCAACGTCAGCACGGTGATGAAGAAGAACGTGAAGTACCGCAACAGCGCGCCCGCGACGGCGAGCCCGATCAGCGATGAAAACGGCACGAGCGCCGCATGCAGCGCGCTCGCCTTCGCGCCCGCGTGGGCCAATGCATCGATGAGACGGCCCGCGAACATAGGCGTGAAGATATCGGCCAACGCCGACAGTAGTGCAACGAATAAGATGGCGGCAATGCGATAGGGTTGCCGGCTCCAATGGGTAAAAGCAAAGCCGAAGACGTCCTTGAACGCTCGCCCGCCAAGATCGAGTTTTTTGTCTTTCATAGACGCTCTACCCCGGAGCGCACGGCGTCCAGGGCTGCCATAAGAAGAAGATTATTCCGCGACGACGGCACAAAACGCCGACGCCGGATTGCACCGCTTACCGCGGCGAACTTACTTGGGGGATACGAAAGCCGGTTTGCGCACCGAGAAGCCCCGGTGGAACGCGGCGAAAAGAAGCGACCTCACGGTCGCATTTCGCGGACGCGAATGGGCACCATGGGTACCACAGGTACCACGTTCGGGACGGCTGTAAGCGTGATCATCGACATCGAACGCCTCCCTTGGTGGTTGAGTGAAATGATAAGAAGTGAGTCTATCAGTATCTCGAAATGCGCGGGCAAAGCTGCCAATAACGACGCGGGTATTCCCGCGCCGTGCGTGGGTACCGTCACCCCTCGCATTCGCCCAGGCTCGCCGTTCGCTCGCCCCGCCGTGCCGTCCGTTCGCGGGACCGCTCGCTCGCCGCTTCGGTTCTCAGGCGGCGGGCATCAGATCCACACGCGCCGCGGGGCCGTTGTCCTTCATACCTTCCGTGCCAAACTGCGGCGGGCCGATATTCAGCCGGCTGCCATCGATCTTCTGGCTCAGATACTGACGCACATTCAGCGCGCGCTGTTCGGCGAGCGCGTGCACGCTCGTATCGTCCACGGGCGCGTGGTACGCCAGCGATTGTTTCATGTCCTCGTCGGGCAGCGTTTTCGTCAAGCCGATGAAATTGCGCGGCTTCTTGAAATCGGCATCCCCGTAGGCTTGTTTCAGATAGCGGCTGTACTCGTCCCGGCTCAGGGTCACGGTCGAAGGATCCACATGCTGCCCCCCGCTCCCCATCGCCTTTGCCTTCTCCTTCTTGACGAGCTCATCGACGTACGCAAGCCGCAGTCCCGGCATATCGACGTCCGCGTCGGCACGCCCGCTCAGATCGAGCTTCACCTCAGGCTTTTCGCTAAGCAGCTTGGCGAGCGTGTCGAGCTTCTCGCGGGCTGCATCAGTCAGCACGGCCGACCCCGGGGCGAACGCGATGTACTTGAATTGCTCAGCGCTGGCCTGCGCTCCCGCGCCGCCGCCAAGCGCGTTCGCCAACAACGAAAATGGCGCCGTGACGGCCTTCTCGATCAAATGCAGCACGGCACCCCAGATGAGGCTACCCAAGCTGAACTGCGGATTCGACAGCGATCCCGATACGGGAATGGTCACGTCGATCTGCCCGCGTGAATTCTTCAGCAGCGAGATGGCGAGACGAACGGGCAAGTGCGTCTCCGTATTGTTCTCTACGTGATCGCCGAAGGTGAGTTGGTCGATGAACAGATGGTTTTCCGCGGTGAGCTGATCGTTGGCGAGCTGGTAGTGCAGATCGACGTTCAAGCTTCCCTTCTCGATCGGATAACCCGCGTACTTCAGCGAATACGGCGTGAGATTCTTGAGGCTCACGTCGTGCGCGCTCGCGCTCAAATCGAGCGTCGGCTTCGGCGCGAGCGGATTAGCCGTGCCGCGAATCGAGATCGGACCGTTATCGGCCAAGCTCGCGCTGATGTCCACTGGCGCCGGCGTGGCGACGGCCGTCCCGAAGGTGCCGATCTTGCCGGTAATGTCGACGAGATTCGCCGTGTAGTTCGGCTTGACGAAGTCGTCGGTGTAATTGACGTGACCCTGCTGCAAGACCACCTGCCCGATCCGGGCATGCAGCGGCGTCGCCGCCGTGCCCGGCGGCGCGGTTTCCACATGCGCCGTGGTCGTCGCTGCCTTTTCCTTGCCGGCGCTTGCCGTTTCCGAAGCCGCCCGCTGCTGCGCAAGCACGTCGTTCAGGTTCAGCTTGCCCTGCGCATCGAGCACCACACGCCCGAAAAAGCGCGCAAACGTCACCCTCGCAACGTCGAGATTGATGCCATGCGCGTCGTAGCGGGCGTTGATGCCGCCCATGCCGAGCGTGCCCCAACCGGCAAGCGGCGCCGAGCTCGTGCGATCGAGCAGGCGCACGTCGACGAGTGCCGCGCCGCCGCGATACGAATAGGAGGCGGCGCCGTTCTTCGGCATCGCGGCCTTCACCTCTCCCCGGGCATTGAGCTGGGCGCTGGCGATCTTCGCGTTGAGCCGGCTACCGAAATACGGCTCGAACGGGGAAAGGTCGAGCCGGTTTGCCTGCACCGTCAACGTAGCGTCGAGAGGCGACGGCACGACGCTGCCTTCCGCGTTGAGGGTGCCCTTGCCATTCAGCGATGCCTCGAGCTTGATCGCGAGCGGCCGGCTGAGGTCCTCGGTGACATTGCGCACGTCGAGCTGGAGCGGCGCGACGCGCAGCGTTGTCCGGCGCGGCGCGGCTTCGTCGGTGATGTCCGCGGAAGCGTCCTTCAGCGTCAATTCACCGATCCGATAGCGCCAACCGGGCTCCGCCGCATGCGCCGATTGCGGCTGGGCACCACGGGCTTGCTCGCCGGCGCGCCGCCCATGAGCGGGCGCGCGCGGCTTCTCGTGCGGTACGTGCGGGGGTTCGGCCGTCGGCGTCGAGCCCGGCGGCTGCAGCAGTTGCACAAGGCTGATGCGGCCGTCCTTGTCCCGCGTGCCGGTCACCGCCAGTCCGGTTGCATGGACGCGCTCGATATCCGCCGAATGCGCCGCCAGGTCGATGCCCTTGACCGCGACGCGGCCTTCCCCCAGCGCGATCACCGGCGCGGCGCCCTTCGCTGTATCGGGGGCCATCACCTTCAGCGACTTGAGCGTCAGTTGCCCGGCACCTACGTGCACTCGAGTGGCGGCGCTCGACCAATCGGCCTCGAGCGAGAGCGACGCGCCGAGCGCCCCGTCCGTCAGTCGCGCACGCGTGAAGCCGCCCAGATACGGCTGTACCAACGGCAAGGCGAGATTGTCGATCGCCAACTTGGCGTCGGCCTGCTTGGCTGCCAAGCCAAGCGCCCCGATTACCCCGAGACTGCCGCCCTGCTTGAGCGATGTCCGGATGGCATAGCGCGCCTTGGCAGCACCTGCGGTCGAAAAATCGTCGAGCGTCGCGGTCAAGCTCGTCAGATCCAGCGATACGGGCCGGTCGGGAACTCGATCTTCGAGCGCGATGCTGCCGTCGTTTAACGCGAAATGCTTGATCGAGACGTCTAGCGCAGCGGGTTTGGGCGCAGCGGCGGTGGACGGCACCGATGCCCCAGCCGCCGATGAAGTCGATGAAGTCAATGACGACGCGATTGACGGCGCGGCGCTGGCCGGTGATGTTCCCCCGGCCCCGGCGGACGACGCGATGGAAGATGCGGTCGAGGGCGGGGGCGTCGTAGCCGGTGCTGGCGTCGCTGCGAATGCACGCGCAATACTGAGCTCGCCCGAGTGTTCGCGTGTGACGCTCAGCGCGGGCTGATCGAGCCGAATTTCATCGAAGCGATAGATGCCCGCGAACGGCTCGATGTCTCCCGCGGCCACATGCAGCGCATGCGCCGCAAAAAACGGCGCGTGCGCTGTATCGACGACGCGCGCATCGGTCAAATCGGCCGTGCCCGTGACCGTCAGCGCCGGTTTGTCGGCGGACATCGCGAAGCGAAGCTTGAGATCGCCCGCCAGCTTGCCGCTTTGCACCTCGAGCGGCAACTTCGCAGGCACGTAGGACATCAAGCGCGGCACGTCCAGATCCGCGAAGGTCAGCGTCAGGTCCGACTCGCGCGATTTCGCGAACGGCTTCGTCCTGCCGGCCATTTCGATCGGACTGCCGTCGACCCGTGCGGAAAAATGCGGATCGACGAAGATGTCGGTCTTCGACGGCAGCGTTGCGATGAACGGCACGCCCACCGCGAGCTGGTCGATGACATGGCGCGCGCCGAGTAGGCGATCGTCGAACGCGATGTGGCCGTTCTGAACGGCGATGTTCGAAACCGAGAACAGCGTCGGCCCGGCCCGCGGCTTCGACGGTTGTTGTGCGAATTTTTCAGCGATGTCGGTGAAATTGAACCGCTGTGCGTCGTAGCGCACGACGTTCACGCGAGGGGAATCGACGCGCAACTCGGTGACGATGGGCGCAAAACGCAGCAGCGTCATCCACGACACGCGCACGACAAGGCGTTCGATTCCGGCGAACTCGCCCGCGCCGCCGCGCTCTTGCACCGTCACGCCGTCGACTTCGAGCCGGAGGGTGTACGGATTGAGTGCGACGTGGCGGATCGTCGCCGGCCGCGCAAGCGCTTCACTCAGTTGCTGCTCGGCGACATGACGAATGAGCGGCGGCGCCGCAAAAAAGCCGAGCAACCCATACAACGCGACAGCGACCACTATGCCGATCGCCGTACGGCGCACGCCGCGCGACCGCACCCTCTCCCCGAGACGGGCCAGCGCGCGGCCCTTCGGTTCACTCGTCATCGCACGGCTCCGTTCACGGTCGATCGATCCCTCTCGATGGGTTTGAAGTCCAGCATTTATCTATCGCCGCTCAACCTTCGGCGGCGCCCAACTGCCGTCCGTCGCGCTCGGCTGCGGCGCATACAACCGCATCACGAGTTCGAACGGCCCTTGCGGGGCCGGCAGCCAATTCGATTGACGCGCTCGGCCCGGCGACTTCGAGGAAACATACAAGTCGAGCGAGCCGTCGCGATTGCGGCGCACGCGATCGTGCGAGTCGATCGAAAGGTGCCGGAAACGCCCTTGTGCCAACGCACCGTCGCGCGTATAAGCCGTGATCGTCCAATACGCGCGAACCGGCGGCATCGCACGCGGCCCGAAGTGAATCACGTAATCATGGCTGCCGTCGAGCGGCTGGCCGTCGCCATCGACCAACGTGGTCGGGAAGGCTTCGTCCTGCTTGGTCGCCACGCCCGGATGCGCATAGGTCGCGTATGCGCGCAACGCGTAGTCGTCGCCGTAATGGCCGACGCCGTCGCCGAGCCAATTCCAGCCATTGCCGGACACGGCGTTGACAGGCGGTGTCTGCACACGTTTGAGGCCTTCGACTAAACCAGCCGCTATCGCGTCGGCCGAACCGTCGGGAAAATGCACGGCTCGCCCCGCCTTCACGCCGATATCGCTCAGCATATCGACGGCATGCGTGTCCTCGCGCGACGGCGGATTGTCGCGCAATGCCTGCGCCAGTTTGCCGAAGAAGCCGTTTGCATCGAGCCCGGCAACGGCTGCTGCGTTCGCCGAGAGCCCCATTGAGCCCTCTGCGAGGCTTTCTTGCGAATCGTCGCCGCGGGCTGAATCGACGCGGCGCTCATGTTTGGTGCGAGTGCCGCGTTTGCGGTGACGTGCTTGTTCGTCGGCAAGATAGGCGGAAAGCGGCGCGACCCGCACTTCGCTCAGCAGCCTGCGCGCCCCCGGCACGGCGCGGGCGTCGAGCGCCGCAATGCGCACGCCAAGCCACAGGTTGCTTTCCGGTGCCTCCACGCGGGCGACGCCCGACGGCAACTGGCCATCCCAGCCCGGCGGCACCAACGCGATCGTGTGAGACTTCGGCGCCCCTGTCCGCGCATTGGCGGTTGGCCCCGTCGACCAGACGACGTTCGTCCACATATCGAGCACGCGTGCATCGAAAAAATGCCCATGCGTGTCGGGCACCGACACGACGACAGGCTCTTGCGACACGTCGAGCCACGCGCTGGCCGCCAAGGTATCGATGTCGGCCCACGGCGGCAACTCGTCGCCATCGGACGTATCCGCGGACACGAGACGCAGCGTGTTGAGCAGGGTTCCCGCGTCCGTGCCGCCCCCCGCCAGCGCCGCCGCGCGTGCCGTCGCCATCACGACCAGCGGGTAGCCGAACACATAGGAATCCACGACTTCGTCCTGGGTCCAGCCGCTCGCCTGGGACGCCGGCGGCGCTTTGACCGGCACGGCACATCCCGCGAGCACAACGGCGGCAGCGCATACCAGCCAGGAACGCGCCCCCGCGGGCAGCACCGATTTTCGAGTTTTTGTTGTCATATGTATGGTCTCTTGACGAGGCACAGGCGGCCCACTCCGCCATCGCCGCTAAGCAGCGTCCGATCCGGCCAGGATCTCGCGCAACCCCGATTCTCCTTCGAATCGCGAGAGCGTTGTATCGTATCCTCATTCGGTAGGCAAGAATCCGCCACAAATTGCCAATATGGCGGCAACCGTTGCGCTCGCCCCACCGAGCCCCCCTCAAGCCGCGACCCGGCGCCAGTCAATGGGTGAGCAGTCGATGGGTGAGCAGTCAATGCCCGCCGAACAGAGCCCTATCCCTCGCTCTTGCCGTTTCCCGCGAATGCCGGGAGTGAGCCCGCCTGGCATGCTTTGTCGGGTGAGGCGGGGTGGCGTCGGTCGCCGGTACGGCGGACGCGGCGGATGCCTGATCGGCCGCCAACACCTGCCCATCGGTCGAGCGCAACCCCGCGGGCGGCGCCGAAACGACGCTCGTCAGGCTCGCCAATGTGGCTTGCTGCTGATTCAATGCCGTTTGCACTTCTTCCTGACCCGTCTGTACGCTATGTGCGAAATCGATCAGCGCGACCGTCTGGACGACGGACACCACGAGCAGCAACGCGAGCCCTGCCAGCGCAAACGCAAACCACTTTTGGGTACGGCGCCAGCGCTCAGCGGTTTCAAGCCGCGCCTCGACAAACGCGTCTTCGAGTGAGGCGAGCGTCATCGCGATTGCGTTCGGATCAGGCTGGTCCAATCCGAACGGCGCTTCGAGAGTAGGCGGTGTGGCGGAAGCGCTCGACTGCTCGATCGCAGCAGGTTGGTCGCCGATGCTCGATGTCTTAGCCATAGTCCGCTCCTGTTCGACAATCGATGTACCTCGTGCGGGACCGCCAGCTTCCAGCGGCACCGCAGGGTTGGCCCCGGCCGGCTCGCGCTCGTTCGCCATCGCGGCGATCATGTCAGCCGGCAGCTCGAAGCCCAATAGTGTGCCCTGGCGGGGATCGATATCGACCAAATATGCAGCGTCGTTCGACCCCGTGGCATCGGCCCGCGCGGCCTGCAGCTGCGGCTCGATCGCAGTGGACCGCGGTTGGCGCTCGTCGCTGGACGAAGCCGCTGGCGACCGACGTTTCGAAGGCAAAGAGGGTTCGGAAAGGGAGAAAGGGGCTGCTGCGGAATCTGCCATGACATGGGATAGCGGCTGCGGACGGGCGCGGCTCGTCGTAGCTTTTTGGAATCGTGGTCGAGCATATTTCGAATGCGGCATTGTCTCACGATCGATCGGCAATACGGCCCACCACCGACGGACCGAGCCGCAGCCGAAAAGATAGACGTCGGCGCATGGCACACTACCTGCCTTCGGCCCGCACGTCGGCATTGCCGTTGTCGCCGCCGCTGTCATCGCCGTTCTCGCCCTCCTCGCGCAACGCTCGCACGCCGGGCGCGTTGCGCAAAAGCAGGCACAGCTTCACGAACTCGCTGGGCGGCACGCGCGCAAAACCGATGAGAATATCGTCGCAGTCGGGCACTTCCTCGCTTTGCTGCACGACGAATTGTTTCACGCGCTCGCTCGCGGGGCCGAGAATGGTCCGGAGGGAACCGAGCGAGAGGGCCCCGCGGTCCGCACGCACGGACACGCGCCGCCGCTGCCGGACGGTGATGTAACGCCGCTCGATCGGCTTCATCCCGGCCAGGATTGCAAGAATGATGATGGTCGCCGCGATGGCCGCCGTATTGAGGCCCGCACCGACGGCCAAACCGATGGCGGCGACGGCCCAAATGCTCGCGGCCGTGGTGAGCCCCCGAATCACCTCCCCCCGCAGCAAAATCGCGCCCGCGGCGAGGAAACCGATACCCGATACGACTTGGGCGGCAATGCGCGACGGATCGAGCACGATGTTCGGACGGCCCAGCACATCGGCAAAGCCGAACGCCGACACGATCATGATGAGCGCCGCGCTGACGCACACGAGCATGTGCGTGCGTAAGCCCGCAGCCCATGCTTGCCGCTCGCGCTCGAACCCGATGACGCTGCCGAGGATGGCGGCGAGAATCAGCCGCAGAACGAGTTCGACGTTACCCAACATGATCCAGCCCTCCTTTTCGGCGGCCGTCCTTGTCTAGGGGCCGCGCCTTTGCATTATCCTGTGCGCTTCGCACGTCGCTGCAAGAAACGAGCGCCGTTTCGTCGTCAAGCCAAATCGCATCATGTCCAACTCGATCGATCGTTCGATCGCGGCTGAGGCCGCAGCCCTACACGCGCATTATGCGCAAACCGTCCTGCCAATCTGGCGCGGGCCGGGCTTGAACCACACCTTGCAATTACCGTACGAGGCGGTCCGCGCCGACGATCACACGCCGCTGCCGGCCGTCCGCTATCGCGCCATGGCCTGCGCGCGGCAGTTGTACGTGTTTTCGCAGGCGGGCGACGCGGCGCACGCCGGGCAACTCTTTCATGCGATGCGTCGTTACTTCTACGACGGCCGGCACGGCGGATGGTTCTACAGCGTCGATGCCGAGGGCCAACCGCTCGACACGACGAAGGATTTGTACACGCATGCGTTCATCATCTTTGCCTGTGCGCATTATGCGGCTGCCACGGGCGATCGCGATGCACTGCAAGTCATCGCAGACACGACCGCGCTCGTGCAAGCGCGCTTTGCGGCGCCCGGCGCGCTGCTCCATGCTGCCCTCGAACCCGACTTCACCGGCGTGCGCACAGGGGCGTTGCAGAATCCCTTGATGCACTTGACGGAGGCCTACCTGGCGGCGCACGAAACGACGGGCGATCCGGGCTACGAATCGATGCTCGCACAACTAGCCGAAGGGATCGCGGCCGCCTTTGTGCATGCGCCGACAGGGGCGATCGCAGAACTGCCGATCGGCAGCCCCGACAATCGGATCGAGCCGGGGCATCAATTCGAGTGGTTTTATCTCGTCAAGCGCGCTGGGCCGGTGGTTGCCGCATCAGCGCTCGAGGCCCACCTTTCGCGCGCATTCGATTTTGCCCGGCAATATGGAGTCGATCCAACGACCGGCGGCGTGTGTGCCGCGCTCGATGAAACGGGCGCGGTGAAGGATGCGACGCAGCGGATATGGGCGCAAACCGAATATTTGCGCGCACTCGCCACGCGCGGTCGCCCAGAGGATCGGGAAACGCTCGCGCTGCAAATTCCGCGCTTTCAAGCGCGCTTTCTGCATCCCCGGGGTTGGCACGAGTGCATCGCGCCGGACGGTGAAGTGGCGCGCGCCGACCTGCCTTCGACGACGCCCTATCACCTCATCGCAGCCTATGTCGCGTTAGCGGGCTGACGCGCGCACGCCGCTTGATCAGCGTTGCCCGTTGCAGGCTCGCTGGCACCCCGATGGATCGAATCGGCGGCGTAGCACGCAGTTTTCACGGTTTGGGCGACGCGTCGAATCTTGCTGAAGATCCAGCAATCCAAAACAAAAACGAAAGAAGCCGGACACGGCGGGTACTAGGGTTTACGGCAATCAGCGGCTTGCGCGAGCTCGACGGTGGGCTGTCGGCCCGACCTGCCGCGGCGAACGGCCCGGCGGCGTTGATGCGCTCGGACGGCGGCGCGTACAACCTTGCTTGACGCGCTGCACCCCCCTCCCTAGAGTGGAACGCGACACGACACGGGGCTCGGCCCCGAAAGGGGCTCCGCATGACCGATCTTTTCGATCTCGCGCGCGGCGCGCTGCACGCGCAACCGTTCAGCATGCTGCTCGGCACGGAACTCGTGAAGATCGGCGAGCGCGAGGTCACGCTGCGGCTGCCGATCCGCGACGAGTTGCGCCAGCAGCATGGCTTCGTGCACGGGGGCGTGACAAGCTATCTGGTCGATAATGCGCTGACGTTCGCGGGCGCGCTGGCGCTCGGGCCGCGCGTCGTCACCGGCGAATACAAGATCAACTACCTGCGCCCCGCCGTGCGGGGCACGCTGCTCGCGCGTGCCCAACTCATCTATGCGGGTCGCGGCCATGCCATCTGCCAGTGCAGCATTTACGTTATCGATGGCGAAAAGGAAGCACTCGTCGCCCTGGCGCAGGGCACGATCAATCGCGTCGGCGATGGTCCGAACGCGTCGTTGCACAACTACGAGCATGATCGTGGCCACGAGCCGCACGACGAAGAAAGGGCGTGACGCGCAATCGGCAGGGACACGCCGCGGCTTTCAGTCCGACGCTAACGCTGGATCGCGCGCGCGAGGGGCGCTAGAATGGCGACCCTTCAAAAAAGCGCGCGCGGCATCGCTTGCGTGTGCCGTCGTTCGATCCCATGGCAAAACTTCTGACCGATTCCGAATTCCAACGCTTTTCCGAACTCCAGCAAAAGCAAGCGAGCTTTACCATCACGAGCGAGGAAGCCGATGAGCTGCGCACGATCGTCGAGCGCGCGCAGCAAAAGCGCGACGACCGCGCCGCGGCCATGCAGGCAATCGAGACTTACATCGTCCAGTTCGACATCACACCCGACGAGTTGTTTTCGCCCGAGCAAATCGGTGAAGCCGCGCGGGCGTACGGTCTGATTGCCAGCGCAAAGAAGGAGCGCGCCCTGCCGCCCGCACTGACGCTGAACGGCAAGACCTATCAGTGGACGCGCACGCTGCCCGACGATATCCGTGTGCCGTTGTTCGACGCCTTCAAGGCGGGCCAGTCGGTGAGACCGTTCCTGGCCACGCTGAAGGACCCGGCGCGCAATGCGGCAACCATCGCACGGCTCGAGCGTGAGACGGGCACCGTGTACGCCGATGCATGGCTCGACGAACTGTCGATCACGCGCTCGCTTGTTGATGAAGCCGGAGCCAAGCTAGCCGCGTGAGATGCGATTAACGCAACAAACGTTTTATGCGCATAAACTTTGTATTGCGGCAGAACTGCAAATTGACGC
>Ga0157370_10005137_pt1 | contig 14763 bp, 13 predicted proteins | sample C35metaG_FD_113463 | JGI IMG/M metagenome (GOLD analysis project Ga0157370, IMG submission 113463) | Corn rhizosphere microbial communities from Kellogg Biological Station, Michigan, USA - C3-5 metaG | ecosystem: Host-associated > Plants > Roots > Rhizosphere > Soil | place: USA: Michigan...
CCCCGGCGCCGGTCCCTGCACCGGGCGGGCGGTGGCAAGCCCTTATGATCTCGCCGATCAATATGTCGATGCGCAGGGCTATCCGCTGCCCGGCTGGGCGCAGATGAAATACGGCACCGAAGGTGGCGGCAACCGCTGAGCGGCGCGTTCAGCTCGCCGCGCCGCGCGCAAGAGCCCCTAAATCCTCTCCCAAAGCTCTTCTTCTTCTTCGATGCGCTCCAATTCGTGGCCGTGGAAGTCGGCGCGGAAGACGAGGCCCAGCACCTTGCCCTCGCCGACAACCGGCAGGTGGCGGCAGCCGCAATCCTCCATCGCCCGCAGTGCCTCGATCACCGTGGTGTGCGGCAGGGCGGTACGCAGCCGCGGCGTCATTACCTCGGCGAGGGTAGTCTTTGCCGCGTTCTTGCCCTCGGCGAGTACGCGGTTGATCGCGTCGCCGCGCGTGAAAATGCCTTTGAGCTGGCCGTCCTTCGCGGCGACCAGCACTGCGCCGGCGTGCTCGGCGCGCATGCGCTGGCAAGCCTGCTGAACGCTCATGCCCGGCGGAAGGACGACCGGGTGCCGCGAGCGGACGAGATCGGTGAGTTTCCTCATGGCGGCGCTCCTTTTGTCGAAGTGAAAGTGCAGCTCGCGCGGAAACGCTCCCTATTATCCCTTAGCGCAGCCGCCTCGGGCCAGTTTTGATGTGGATCAAGTTCCAGTGCAGCGAAGGCCGCCGGCCGCGTGCGCGGCTCTACCGCGATATCAAGGCGATTGCGGTCTGCCGGCGGCGCGGAGAGGCTTGGCATTCGGCCGTTTGGAGGGCGAAGCATGTTGGGGAAGATCATCGGCGCCTGTGGCTTGGCGATCTTGCTTGCAGGCTGCGCCAGCAGCCGTACCCATTCCGGCGTGAAGCTCGAGCGAGCCAATGTCGAGAAAATCCAGAAGGGCAAGACGCAACTCCCTCTGGCCGCCGCGAAGGCGAAGGTCACACCGGCCGGATCAGCGCGTGCCGCTTTCGTCCTGCCGACAGCTTGATCACGCCCTCTTCGTTGAGGTCGCCGAGGCCGAGCAGCTGTTTCTCGTCGGTCAGGGGCTGGTCGTTGACCTTGGCGCCGCCGCCGCGCACGAGGCGCCGCGCCTCAGAGAGGCTCGCGGCGAGCCCCGCCGCGTGGAAGTAGTTGATCGCCGGATGGCCCTTTTCCAATTGTGCGCGCGAGGTCTCGGTCACCGGCAGCTCCTCGCCAATGCCGCCTTCGGCAAAAACGCGCCGCGCCGTCTCGGCCGCGGCCGCGGCCGCCGCCTCGCCATGGGCAAGCGCCGTCGCCGCATTGGCGAGGACGATCTTCGCCTCGTTGATGGCGCTGCCTTCGAGCGCTTCGAGCCGCTCGATGTCGCCGAGCGGCAGCTCGGTGAAAAGTTTCAAAAAGCGCCCGACATCGGCATCCTCGGTGTTGCGCCAGAATTGCCAATAGTCATAGGCGCTGAGGCGCTCGGCGTTGAGCCACACGGCGCCCTGCGCGGTCTTGCCCATCTTCGCGCCCGAGGCGGTGGTGATGAGCGGCGAGGTCACGCCATAGAGCGCGCGCTCGTCGATGCGCCGCCCGAGCTCGACGCCCGAGACGATGTTGCCCCATTGATCGGAGCCGCCCATCTGCACGGCACAATCGTGCCGCCGCGCCAGCTCCAAGAAATCATAGGCCTGGAGCACCATGTAGTTGAACTCGAGGAAGGAGAGCGGCTGCTCGCGCTCGAGCCGCAATTTGACGCTGTCGAAGCCGAGCATGCGGTTGACCGAGAAATGCCGGCCATAGTCCCTGAGGAAGGCGATGTAGTTGAGTTGGTCGAGCCAATCGGCGTTGTTGACCATGACTGCATCGGACGGACCGGAGCCGAAGCGAAGGAAGCGGTCGAAGACGCGGCGGATGCCCGCCATGTTGGCGGCGATCTCGGCCTCGGTCAGGAGCTTGCGGGTTTCGTCCTTGCCGGAGGGATCGCCGACTTTGGTGGTGCCGCCGCCCATCAGCACGATCGGCCGGTTGCCGGTCTTTTGCCACAGCCGCAGCAGCATGATCTGCAGCAGGCTTCCGACATGAAGACTGTCGGCAGTACAATCGAAACCAATATAGGCTGTGATCGGCCCCTGCCGAAGCCGCGCCTCGAGCGCGTCGCGATCGGTGACTTGGTGGATGAAGCCGCGCTCTTCCGCGGCGGCGAGAAAGGTCGAGCGAGCGTTGGGCATTTGCGGCGGGTTTAGCACGGTGGACGGGGACGGACAAATTCGCCGTCTGTTACCTCCCCCCTTGAGGGGGAGGTCGGGAACGCGTCCGCGTTCCCGGGTGGGGGTTAGCCCATGAGCGGGCTTCCGCGCGTCATCGGGCTGATGAGCGGCACCTCGCTCGACGGCATCGACGCGGCCTTCATCGAGAGCGATGGCGAGACGCAGGTGAAGCCGGGGCCGTGGCTGACCTTGCCCTATGACAATGCGCTGCGCGAGGCGTTGCGCGCGGCCTTGGGCGGCAAAGGGCCGATGCAGGACTTGGAGCGCCGCTTGACCGAGGCGCATGCCGAAGCGGTCGAGCGCCTCATCGAACGCCATGCGCTCGGCGCCGTCGACCTCATCGGCTTTCACGGCCACACCATCCTCCACGCACCCGATCAGCGCCGCACCTGGCAATTGGGCGATGGCGCGCTTCTGGCGCGGCTCACCCAAACCGATGTGGTGGGCGATTTCCGCTCGGCCGATGTCGCGGCGGGCGGCGAGGGCGCGCCCTTGGTGCCGCTCTATCACGCCGCCCTCGCGGCAGGGCTCGAGCATCCGCTCGCCATCGTCAATATCGGCGGCGTCGCCAACATCACTTGGATCGGCGCCGCAGCGGATCAGCTTCTCGCCTTCGACACCGGGCCCGGCAACGCGCCGATCGATGATTGGGTACGAAAGCGCACCGGCGCCGCCGCCGATTTCGACGGCGCGCTCGCGGGCAAGGGCCGGGTCGACGAGGCGCTCGTGCAGCGCTTCCTGGCCCATCCCTATTTCGCGCGCCACCCGCCCAAATCCTTGGACCGCGACGCCTTCGCCTCTTTCATGCCGGAGGGCCTCTCGCTCGAGGACGGCGCCGCTACCTTGACGGCGATGACCGCGGCGGCCATCGCGCTGAGCGCAAAGCATGTGCCGGCACCGCCGCGGCGCTGTCTCGTCGCCGGCGGCGGGCGTCACAACCCGACGCTGATGGCGATGCTCGCGCGCCGCCTCGCGGTGCCGGTGGCGCCGGTCGAGGCGGTGGGCTGGGAGGGCGACGCGCTCGAGGGCCAGGCCTTCGCCTATCTCGCGCTGCGTGCCAAGAAACATCTGCCGTTAACCATGCCCGGCACTACCGGCGTCAAACGGCCGCAGAGCGGCGGCCGGTTCTTCCCGCGCCCGGCTTAAGCCGCCCTTCACCGTTGAATCCTTAGGCTCACGGGTTGGATTGGCCCGAGCAGGTTCGACGTGGCGGCGAGCAATACGGTTTTCGGGCCGGGCTCGAAAGTGCGCCCGGGGAGCGCCTTCGAGATCCTGGCCGAGCAGAGACTCGATGAGCTGAGGCAGCCGCACGCGCCGGCCTTTGCCGCGATTTGCGCCGAGCGTCAGGGCGAGAGCTTCTTCGCGCTGGTGTCGGACCAGGCGCTGCCGCCGCGCTACGAGCTGATCGAGAAGCTCGCGGCCCTGCGCCTCGACAATGTGCTGACGCCGGTTGCCTGGGGCCTGGTCGATCTGCCGGGCCTGCCGCCGGGGAGCTTTGCCACCGTGTTCGAGCGTCCCAACGCCGCGCGCATCGTCGGCGCGATGAGCGAGCCGATCGCGCCGCTTTCCTCGGATGTCATCCTGCGCGGCGTGCTGCCCTCGATGGCGCGCGCGCTCCAGGCCTTCGCCGGCGCGCGCATCACCCACCGCGCCATCCGCCCGAGCAATCTCTTCTACGACGGCGCCAAACGCGAGGTGATGCTCGGCGACGCGGTAAGCGCGCCGGCCGCCTTCGGCCAGCCCGACAGCTTCGAGACCATCGAGGGCGCGATGGCGCTGCCCTATTGCCGCGGCGCCGGCACCTCGGCCGACGATCTCTACGCGCTCGGCGTGACGATCGTCGCCCTGCTGCTGGGACGCGACCCCGGGGCCGGGATGGAGCCGCGCGAAATGCTGCGCGCCAAGATCGAGCGCGGCTCCTTCATGACCCTGATCGGTCAGGCGCGGCTGCCGCCGGAGCTGATCGAGATCATTCGCGGCCTGCTGATCGACGAGGTGCGCGAGCGCTGGACCATCGAGGATGTCGACAACTGGCTGCAGGGCAGGCGCCTGAAGCCGCGCCCGCAAAACGCCTCGGGCGTGATGGCGACGCGGCCTTTCGAGTTCGGCGGCCGCGGCTCCTACACCGCGCGCGCGGTGGCGCATGCCTTCGCCGGCGATGCCGCCGCGGCGGCGCGCGCCATCCGCTCCACCGATTTCGAGATCTGGCTGCAGCGCAGCCTCGCCGACGAGAAGCGCTCGGTCGCGGTCGCGGCGGTGCGCGCCGATGGCGGCGAGGCGCGCGCCCATGCCGGCCAGGATTTGCGCCTCACCGCGCGCACCTGTATCGCGCTCGATCCGCTGGCGCCGATCCGCTATGGCGATTTCGCTGCCTCGGTCGACAGCCTCGGCATCGCGCTGCTCGCGGCCTTCAATGGCCGCCTGTCGCTGCAGACGATCGGCGAAATCCTCACCGCGCGCCTGCCGCAATTCTGGCTCTCGGCTCAAGGCAGCCTTCGGCCCGAGCTGCACGCGATGAACGCCGCCAAGCCCTTCGACCTGATGCGGCGCTTCGCCGAGGATGGGCGGCTGGGCTTCGGCCTCGAGCGCGTGCTCTACGAGCTCAACCCGATGCTCCATTGCCTCTCGCCGCTGATCCAGGCCGAGCACGTCTCCGAGGCGCCGCAAATCCTCGATGCGCTGGAGCGCGCGGCGGCGCGTGGCGCTGTCAGCGAGACGCTGCTCGACCGCCATCTCGCCGCGTTCATTGCCGCGCGCTGCCCGCAGATCGCGAAGGACGCGCTTGATTTTCTCAACGGCACGCCGCGCCAGCGCGCGCTCGGCACGCTCGCTGTGCTGGCGACGCTCCAGGCGGCGCATGGGCCGGCGACCCTGCCGGCGCTCGGCAAGCTCATCGCCGGCCAAGCCTCGACGCTGGTCGACATGTTCCACAGCCGCGAGCGCCGCGCCCGCCTGCTGACCGAGATCAGCAAGCTCGCCGGGCGCGGCACGCTCAACGATCTGTTCTGGCTGGTCAATGGCTCGAGCGAGCGCAGCCGCGACATGCTGGGCTTTGCCGCGGCACGTCAGGAATATGCCGCGATCGAGCGCAGCCTCGCGCTCATCCGGCGCGGCGAGGTGACGCGCGCCGCGGAAGCCGCCAATCTCGGCGGCAGCGCCAGCGTGATCGCTGCGGGATTGGCCGCGCTCGTCATCGCTTTCATTGCCGTCTATCGGGTGTGGTGAGATGGCACGCCGCGCGACCGCTCGCTCCCGACCGCCCCCCGCGCGCGCTCCCGCGCGCCGCCCGCCGCCGCGGCGAGGCCCGCCAAGCCGAGGGCGAGGCACCCTCGGCAGTACCGTCGCGCTCACCATGGTGGGGGTGCTGGTCGTCGCGGTGCTGCCGCTCTGCCTCGTCATCCTCGCCGGCATGGCGCCGACCATCGCCGCCGCCATCTCCGACCGTCACCCGCAGCGCCATCTGCTGCGCTCGGTGGCGGTGCTCAACATCGCCGGCATGGTGCAGCCGGTGGCGATGCTGCTGCATCTTGGCCTCAGCGTCTATGGCGCGGCGATGGTGCTGTTCGATCCCAATCAATGGCTGTGGATGTACGGCTCGTCGGCGGTCGGCTGGCTGTGCTTTCTCGGCATGCCGCCGGCGATGGGCTATGTGATCGCCGGGCGGGCGGCGCGCACCGAGCGCGAGCTGCAGGCGCGCGCCGAGGCGCTGGTCGAGGAATGGGGCGAGGAGGTCGATCCGCGAAAGGGCGAGGGCGGCTGAGACGCCTGCGTCAGCCCGGCAGGAGCTGGCGCTCGCTTGCCTTCGACTTGATCGCCTTTTGCAGCTTCTCGAAGGCGCGCACCTCGATCTGGCGCACGCGCTCGCGCGAGATGCGATATTTGTCGGACAGATCCTCGAGCGTCGTCGGCACTTCCTTGAGGCGCCGCTCGGTGAGGATGTCGCGCTCGCGCTCGGTCAAATGACTCATCGCGTCGCGCAGCAGATCGCGGCGGATGCCGAGTTCCTGCCGGCCGGCGAGATGCGCCTCTTGGCTTTCGGTCTCGTCGACCAGCCAGTCTTGCCACTCGCCCTCGCCATCGGCGCGCACCGGCGCATTGAGCGAATGGTCGGGCGAGAGCAGGCGGCGGTTCATCGAAACCACGTCGCCCTCGGGCACGTCGAGCTCCTTGGCGATCTTCGCCACATGCTCGGGGGTGAGATCGCCTTCCTCGATCGCTTGGATCTGGCCTTTGAGGCGGCGCAAGTTGAAGAACAGCTTCTTCTGCGCGGCGGTGGTGCCGATCTTCACCAGCGACCAGGAATGGAGGATGTATTCCTGCATCGAGGCGCGGATCCACCACATCGCATAGGTCGCCAAGCGGAAGCCGCGATCGGGATCGAAGCGCTTCACCGCTTGCATCATGCCGACATTGCCCTCCGAGATGAGCTCGGAGAGCGGCAGGCCGTAGCCGCGATAGCCCATCGCGATCTTGGCGACGAGGCGGAGGTGGCTGGTGACCAGCCGGTGCGCGGCTTCCGGGTCCTCATGCTCGCGCCAGCGCTTGGCGAGCATGTATTCCTCGTCGGCGGCGAGCATCGGGAATTTACGGATTTCCTGAAGATAGCGCGCAAGTGCGCCTTCCGATGCGATGCTGGGAAGGGCCGGGGTGTTTGCCATCGCGCGAATGCTAATGGAAAGCCGCTAGCCTGTCCAACTTAGACCGATTCCAGGGAGGCAATCAAAGCCGCCATATCGCTTGGCAAGGGCGTTGAAAACTCAAGATATTCGCCGCGCGTCGGATGGGTGAAACCGAGCCGCTCGGCATGCAGCGCCTGGCGCCCAAAGTCGCGCGCCGCCGGCGGCAGGGACGAAGCGCGCCCGCGCCCATAGACCGGATCGCCGATCAGCGGATGGCCTTTGGCGGCGAGATGGACGCGGATCTGATGCGTGCGGCCGGTCGCGAGACGGCATTCGAGGAGCGCCGCCGCGGCACCGAAGCGGCGCAGCGTGCGATAGCGCGTCAGCGCCGCCTTGCCGCCCGTGGCGAGCACCGCCATTTTCTTGCGGTCGGTCTTGCTGCGCCCGATGCGCGCCTCGATCTCGCCCGCGCCGGGATTGGGCACGCCCCGCACCACCGCCAGATAGGCGCGCGTCAGGCGGCGAGCGGCGAAATCCGCCGAGAGCTTTTGATGCGCGAGGTCGGTCTTGGCGATCACCAGCAAGCCGCTCGTATCCTTGTCGAGACGGTGAACGATCCCCGGGCGCTTGACGCCGCCGATGCCGGCGAGGCTGTCGCCGCAATGCGCGAGGAGGGCGTTGACGAGGGTGCGGTCGAGATTGCCCGGCGCCGGATGGACGACAAGCCCGGCGGGCTTGTCGAGCACCAGCACCTGCTCGTCCTCGTAGACGATCGCCAGCGCCATCGCCTGCGGCGTCGGCCGGTCATCGACCGGAGGCGGGATTGCGACGGTGAAGCTTTGCCCTGGTTTGACCCTCAAAGAGGGGTCCGTTATCGTCGCGCCTTCGAGCATCACCTGCCCCGATTCGACGAGGTGCTTCAGCCTGGTGCGCGAATAGGCGGCAAGGCGTGCCGCCAGCACGCGGTCCAGCCGCTCGCCGGCTTCGGCATCCTCCACGGTGACGCGTTCCTGAGCCATCTACCGTAAAAGTGGACCCAAACATGCGCGCTCTCAAGCTCCTGGTCGTCGCGATGGGTGTGCTGCTCGTCGCCGGCACGGTGGCCTTGGTGATGGCGGTGGTTGAGCGAGTAAACCATCGCCCGCTCGGCGCGAGCGCGACTCCGCCGCGGGAGACGACGGTCGCGCTGCCGCCGGGCGCGCATGTCGTCGCGACGCAGGCCGCCGGCGATCGGCTCATCGTCAGAGTCGGCTTGTCCGAAGGCAGCGAAGAGCTGCTGATCTTCGATCTCAACGGCAAACGCATCGCCACCATCGCCTTGCAAGCGAGCCCGGCGAAGCCTTAGCCGCGCTCGCGGCGAGTCTCGCCGGGTGTTTGCGCCGCTTCGCGCACGCCGTGTCGGCGCGCCCGGCGGCAAATGTCACGCGGTGCGAAAAAAACTTTGGCGCTCCGTGATTTTTCCTTGCATCACCTGAATTTGCGATTATTTATCGGCTTCGCGACGCACTCGCACGTGCCTATGGCCCATCGTGGTTATGCAACGACGGAAGGCGTCCTTTTTGGCAGAGCCGGTCATCGTGGGCCGGTCCCGAGAGGGAGCTCGATATGGTTGCTATCCAACGCAGGGCCGCTGCGCCCTGTCCTGACGCCACTCCGAGGCACATCAGGGAAGCACGTGGCACCGGCGGCCGCGGCCTCTCCGAAGCCAGCAGTCAAATTTAAACCATTATCCGGTAGGAAGGGCGTTCGCCCGCGTGTACCGGAGCGTCTAGTCGCGCCGCCATTCCTCGCGAGAGGGGCAACGGCAATCGGCGTCATGCCGAACCCGAGCCAAGGATACCGTGGTAATGAACAAAAAAATCGCCAAGTTTCTCGCCGAGCGCCAACCCGAGACGCCCTGTCTCGTGATGGATCTCGACGTGGTCGCGGGCGCCTACAAGCTGCTGCGCCGCTACATGCCGCTGGCCAAGATCTTCTATGCCGTCAAAGCCAATCCGGCGCCGGAGATCGTCTCGCTGCTGCGCGACCTCGAGTCGAGCTTCGATGTCGCGAGCCCCAATGAAATCGATCTCTGCCTCGAGCGCGGCGTCGGGCCCGAGCGCATCTCCTTCGGCAACACCATCAAGAAAGAGCGCGATATCGCCTATGCCTTCGGCCGGGGCGTGAAGCTCTATGCCTTCGACAGCCTTGCCGAGCTCGAAAAGCTCGGCCGGGCGGCGCCGGGCTCGCGCGTCTTTTGCCGCATTCTGGTCGAATCGGTCGGCGCCGAATGGCCGCTGTCGCGCAAATTCGGCTGCAGCCCGGAAATGGCCGTCGAGCTCTTGCGCCAGGCCAAGACCCTGGGCCTCGATCCCTACGGCGTCTCCTTCCATGTCGGCTCGCAGCAGACGAAGCTCGACCAATGGGACGGCGCGATCGAGCGCGCGGCGAAAATGTTCTGGGCGCTGGCCGAGACCGACATCAACCTGCGCATGGTTAACGTCGGCGGCGGGTTTCCCGCGAAGTACCGCGGCGACGTTCCGGGCGTGGTGCAATACGCCAACGCGGTGATGGGCGCGATCACCCGTCATTTCGGCAACGACCTGCCCGAGATCATCGTCGAGCCGGGCCGCTCGATCGTGGGTGATGCGGGCATCATCCAGAGCGAGGTCGTGCTGATCTCGCGCAAGGCGGCGAGCGAGGAGAAGCGCTGGGTCTATCTCGATGTCGGCAAGTTCAACGGTCTCGCCGAGACCATGGACGAGGCGATCAAATACCGCATCAAGACGCCCGCCGATGGCGGGCCGACCGGGCCGGTGGTGATCGCGGGGCCGACTTGCGACAGTGCGGATATCCTTTACGAGAAGACGCGCTATCGCCTGCCGCTCGAGCTGAAGGTCGGCGACAAGGTCGAGATCCAGGCGACCGGCGCCTATACCTCGAGCTATGCCTCGGTCGGGTTCAACGGCTTCACCCCGATCAAGACCTACTGCATCTGACGGAACGCCAAGCGCTTTGCAGGGCTCCTCGCCGCGATCTCGGCGAGGAGCTTTTGTTTCATGGCCGTGGCGAAGGATTGAAAATCCGTGACCTGGAGCAGGAAGGCGCCCGCGCCGCCGATCACGTCCTGGTCGTAATAGCGATCGAGCCAAGGCTCGTCCGTCAAAATTGCCAGCCCATTGATGGTGACGCCTTGCGCCGCCAGCGCGTCGCGGATGGCGGCCGGCGGCGGCCCGACATTCGCCATCCCGTCGCCCGAGATATCGATCACCCGCCGCTCGGCTTTGTCGGGCGCGCGCGCCAGCGCGGCGCCGGCCGCGAGCAGCGCATCGCCGATCGCGGTAAGGCCGTTGGAGCTGCGCTTGCCGGCGCGCAGCTTGGCGGCGAAGGCGCTGCCGCTCGCCCGGTCGGAAACGCGCGTCCAATCGACGGCGACGGCTTGCTTGTCGCGGTCCGACCATTCGAGCACGAGCACGTCGATGGCGCCGTGCGGCCCGCCGGCGATCTCGCCGATCACTTGCGGATCCTCGAAGGCCTTGGCGATGCCCTCGTGCTGCAGCTTGTATTCGTCGGCATCGACGCTCTCCGAGACATCGACCGCCAGGACGAGCGCCATATCGACGGCGGTCTCGGCGCGGACGGGGCGCTGCGTGGCGAGGACGACGAGGATCGCCGCAAGCACGATGCGGAAAGCTGCCATGGTCACTCCGACGCGATCATCATTGTCGCGAATACGGCATTCTCAAGGCTCAAACGCCTTGCTGCTGCTGCGATTGCCGATTAATAATCGCTCGCACGCCGATCGGTTCTCGCCACATCTCGATATTTTGAGGAAGGAATGCTCGAAAAGCTCGTCGTTGCCGCGATCCTTGCCGGCGGAGCGGCGCTGCTCGCGTCCTCGCCCAGTCCCGCTCTTGCCGCCAAGCAGCCGCCCAATTGTGCGGCCATCGCCTTCAAGCCGATCCTGTCGCGCTCGGGCGACGGGACGCAGGATGCCGGGCTTTATAAATCGCGCTTCGGGCGCATCGAGGTGAAGGCCGCGGTCAAGGACGGGGCGGTGCAGCGCTATTTCGTCGAGATCAACGGCAAGCCGCTCGATCCCATCCGCGGCGCCTTGCCCGAGAGCCTCGCCGCCTGCGCCAAGGCCAAGCGGCTCAGCCCGCCGTCGCCGGCCAATTCGCAATGTGTCGGCGACCAATTGACCGTCCTCATCGATCACAGCGGCGATACGCGCTACGTCCTGCTTTACGTGCATCACGCGGGCAGCTGGCACTATTGCAGCGCGGGAATTTCCTGAGCCGAGTCGCGCAGCGCGCAACCGGCTGATGCCGGCCCGCTACGGGTTGGCGGCGAGGCGGGTTCCGCCGAGACGGGCAAGCACCGAGTGGTAAAGCGCCGCGTTGTCGAGCAGCTCGCTCGCCACGCGGCGGTCGAAACCGTCGCCGTCATGCCCTGCCGGGCAGCGGGCGCGCAAGCGCTGCCAGCCCGCATCGTCGAGTGTTGCGCGCGGCGAGGCCAAGGCGGCCGGAACCGGCGAAGGCAGTTTCGCCAGCAGCGCGTCGACGCTCGCCGCGCCGCCGTCGAGTCTGGCGGTGCACAGCGTCGGGACGACGCCATGCGTATTGAGGAAATAGCCGCCGGGCGTGATGATCTGCGCCCAGGTCACTGTCAGCTCGCCATCATTCTCGGTGCGCAGGACGGTTTGCACGGTGCCCTTGCCGTAGGAGGAGGTGCCGACGACGACGGCGCGGCCCGAATCCTGGAGGGCGGCGGCGACGATTTCGGAGGCCGAGGCCGAGCCGCCATTGATCAGCACGACGAGGGGCAAGGTTTCGCTGCGACGGCCTTTGACAACGGTGAAGCGCTGCATGCTTTGCGGATTGCGGCCGACCGTCGAGACGACATCGCCGGCGTCGCGGAAGAGGCTGACCACCTCCACCGACTGATCGAGCAGGCCTCCCGGATTGTCGCGCAGATCGAGCACGAGGCCGTGTAGGGCGGGTCCCATATCGCGGTGAGCTTGGCGCAGAAGATCGGCGAGGCCCTGCGCCGTGCGCTGGTTGAAGTAGCGCAGCTTCAGCCAGGCGATGCCGCCTTCTTCCTTCAGCGTCGCTGTCTCGGGAACGATTTTCGCCCGCAGGAGCGAGACTTCGAGCGGCTCGGTCCGGCCGCGGCGCGCCACGGCGAGCTGCACCGGGCTTTGCTCGGGTCCGCGGAGATGGCGGCGCAGCACGTCGAGCGGAAACTGCGCGACCGGCGTGCCGTTGAACGAGACGATGCGGTCGCCCGGCAGCAAGCCGGCGCGCGCGGCCGGCGTGTCGGGCATGACCGAGGCAATGCGCACGGCGGCGCCTTCGAGGTCGAGGGTGACGCCGATGCCGTCGAAGCCGTCGCGGGCGGCGCGTCTTTCGCGGGCGATTTCCGGCCGGACATAGCGCGAATAGGGATCGAGCGCGGCGAGGCTGGCGTCGACGATCATTTCCTCGAGCCGGTCGGCGGGAATCGCGGCGATCGTCGGCGAAAGGCTGCGCGCCCCGGCGATCGCCTGCGCGGTGAAGGTGCCCCAGCCCGCATTGGTGGCGTGCGTCGGGGCGGGGAAGCGCAACACATCGCCGCCGCGCCGCAGCTCGAGCCGGTCGCCCTCGCGCACGACAGTCAGCGCGGAATCGAGCGTCGCGAGCCGCGCCAAGCCGTCGAAGGCCAGCTGATCGGGCGAGACTTGCTTGATGTGATATTCGAGAATGTCTTTGGTGGTGTCGGCGAAAAGCGCGCTCTCATGCGCCAAGCCCACCGCTGGCGGGAGCTTCGTCGCGCAGGCGCAGAGCGCGAGGATCGCTGCGGCGAAAGCGCTGCACCTTGAGAACGTGACGGCGGGCCGCGCAAACAGCGAACGGAAGTTGGTGCTGCCCCCCATCATCTCTAATTTGTCTTAAAAATGAGCCGACGACCGCGATCTTGGCGCGGCATCGTGGTTAATGGCAAGTGAAAACGTGGGCGCCTTGTCAGGCGCGGTTCGGCCTCGGCTTGCGGCGTGGCCGGCGGCGGGATTCGGCCGCGGCGGTTGGGCCGGCGCAGAGGGCGAAGCGCAGGCTGCCGGTGACGATATCGGCTTCGGCCAGCATCACCTCGACCTCGTCGCCGAGGGTGAAGCTGCGCCGCGTCCGCCGTCCGACCAGGCGGTGGCGGGATTCCTCGTGGTCGTAAAAATCGCCGGGAAGGCTGCGCATCGGCACGAGTCCGTCGGCGCCCGTCTCGGCGAGGGTGACGAAGAGCCCGGCGCGCGTCACGCCGTTGATGCGTGCCGAGAAGCGTGCGCCCACGCGCTCGGCAAGAAAAGCGGCGACATACCGGTCGGCGGCGCTGCGCTCGGCCGCCGCGGCGCGGCGCTCGGTCATCGAGACTTGCTCGCCGAGGCTTGCGAGATCCTTGCCGGTGACCGGCTCGGCTTCGGCGCCCGGAAGCGACAAAACCGCGATCAGGGCGCGATGGACGAGGAGATCGGCATAGCGCCGGATCGGCGAGGTGAAATGCGCGTAGCGGCGCAGCGCCAACCCGAAATGCCCGATATTCATCGGGCTGTAGATCGCCTGCGCTTGGCTGCGCAGCACCAGCTGCGGCACCAGCATGGCATAGGGCGTGTCGGCGGCGCGGCGCAGAATCTCGCTGAAATGGCGCGGCTTCACCACCTGACCCTTGGCGAGGGCAAGGCCCGATATGCCGATGCCGTGAAGGAATTCGCGCAAGGCTTCGAGCTTGGCGGGATCGGGCGCGTCATGTACGCGATAGAGGCAAGGACGCCGCAGCCGCTCGAGCGTCTCGGCGGCGGCGACATTCGCCGCGATCATCAGCTCCTCGATGAGGCGGTGGCTGTCGAGCCGCGCGCGCGGCTCGATCCGCGTCACGCGGCCCGTCTCGTCGAGCATGATCTTGCGCTCAGGCAGGTCGAGCTCGAGCGTGCCGCGCTTGCTGCGCGCGCGCTCGAGCGCGGCGAAGACGCCGTAGAGCGGACGCAGCACGCTTGCGATGAGAAGCGTGGTGGTCGGGTTGGGCCGGCCTTCGATCGCGTCCTGCACCTCTTCATAGGTGAACCGCGCGGCCGAGCGCATCAGCCCGCGCCGGAAGCGATGGCGGCGCAGCCGGCCCTCGCCATCGATCCACAAATCGACCGCGAGGCAGGCGCGATCGACGCCGGGCTTCAGGGAGCAGAGCTCGTTCGAGAGCGCCTCAGGGAGCATCGGCACGACGCGGTCGGGGAAATAGACCGAGTTGCCGCGCTCTTCGGCAGCGCGGTCGAGCGCATCCTCGGGCCGGACATACCAGGCGACATCGGCGATGGCGACGATCGCATGCCAGGCGCCGTCTTGCTCGGGATCGGGCTCGGCCCAAACCGCATCGTCGAAATCGCGCGCATCGGCGCCGTCGATCGTCACCAGTGGGATCGCGCGCAGATCGGCGCGCTCGCCAAGCGTCACCGGCGTTGCGCGCTCGGCGAGTGCCAGCGCTTCCGCCGAGAATGCCGTCGGGATGCCGTGGCTGTGGATGGCGATGAGGCTGAAGGCACGCGGTTCGCGGCTATCGCCGAGACGCTCGAGAATGCGCGCGGCGGGAAGGCCCATGGCGGCTTGCGCCTGCACCTCGGCGAGCACGATCTCGCCGTCCTGTGCCTCGCCGGCATCGCGCGGAGAAACGCGAAACTCGCTGCGCAGCTTGCGGTCGGTCGGCTCGATCACCCCGCCATCGCCGCGGCGGCGATAGATGCCGAGAACGCGATCGGGTGCGCCGCCGAGGGCGCGGATGATGCGCGCTTCCCAGCCGCCCCCCGCGCCCGGAACGAAGCGCACCACGGCGCGCTCGCCGATGCCGAGCGCCGGGGCGCCGCGCTCGGCGCTGACGAGAATATCGCGC
>Ga0157370_10005140_pt1 | contig 14752 bp, 13 predicted proteins | sample C35metaG_FD_113463 | JGI IMG/M metagenome (GOLD analysis project Ga0157370, IMG submission 113463) | Corn rhizosphere microbial communities from Kellogg Biological Station, Michigan, USA - C3-5 metaG | ecosystem: Host-associated > Plants > Roots > Rhizosphere > Soil | place: USA: Michigan...
AAGGAATTAATAAGTTTTTTCGCAATCGTTAAAAAAGACTTAACCTATGTTTAACATGTTGGAATAGCCTTTAGCTATTAAACGCTTTTTCGAAGGTAAAAATATCTCGCATTGCAAATTTAATATGGTCCGACCTCTTTTTACGATAGCTGTTTCAGCTACAATTTCATCTCCTTCACTTGCGGTAGCAAAATAATCGATATAATTGTTTACCGTAGTATATCTGTCGTTCAAACCCATGGTGTAAACGGTGGCACCAATCAGATCGTCGATAATGCCTGCGGTTACACCACCATGCAAAATCTGGTATGGATTGGTCATTTCTTTGCGCACCGTATATTGGCAAACTAAAATACCAAACTCTGCCTTTACCAAAACCGGGGCGAGCCAATTCATAAAGTTAGAAGGCGATGAAGTAATGACTTTGCCTATTGATTGCCTTAAGAAATTTAACCGCTGCTCGCTTAAAGATTCTTCCATGAGGTATAATTTAATGTAATATGGATTTAAATATATGAAACCACTATGATTTTTCAAACCACACAGTGGGATGAATAAATCTGGTAGCTTCATCACAATTGAAAATAAATTTATACGGATGAAAATAGACAATGAGATGAAAAACAGAAGGGTGTAATAAAAAGCACGCGGAAGATATTTGATACCTCCCGCTTACTAAACGAAACATTAAACCTCAGCACATAGCTGTAAGCTGTTCAGGAATAATTGTGGTAGCCATTAACCTTAATCTCTATTGCCCACCTAACATTTTACTACTATTAAATTGGAATAATTACTTTAAAACTCAAATTCCTGCCCATGTTGTAAATCCCTGAGCGACCGGTTGGTGAAGCCGTATAATATTCGAAATACTTTAAGCGGTTTAAATTGGATTGATAGGCAGTATTAAAAATATTATCAACCTGAATAAAAACATCGAATAAAGTTTTGTCTTTCCGGCTTACAATTGTTGATCCGATGCCACCATTAAGTAAAGTATAGCCTTTGGTAAAGGTCTCAGTATCATCTAAACCATAAAACTTATTTTGATCGGCAAAAATAGCAGCATCAATTTTAACGTAAGGTTTGCTTAAAAAGCCAATAGCATGCTGTGCTGTTGCTTTAAGCTCTGACCTGATCTGCAAAGGCGGGATAAACGGTAAATATTTTGCTTTATCTCCTTGCTTGGCCAAAAGCTCCTTATTTTGGTTTAAGCCTACTACATAAGCCATGCTGTTGTTAAAAGTTAACCATTTAATTGCTGCCGGATGCAGGTTAACCGTAATTTCAGCACCATACAACCTCGCTTTAGATTGCTGATACTGATAGGTTAAATTACCCGGTACAATAACCACCGGATTACCTTTTGCATCTGTTAAACGCGATTGGTAAATGTAATTCTGAATATTGTTGTTAAAAAGCTCAAGACTAATATCCGCATCCTTTAAGTAAGCAATTAAACCAATATCTTCCTGCAGGTTAAATTCCGGTTTAAAAGTCCTGTTACCCAAATAAACAATGTGTGCACCCGGATCCAAGCCGTTAGAACCTATTTCGGTAATATTTGGTGCACGGTAGCCCCGGGCAATATTGGCCTTGATTAATAATTTCTCTGAAATATTATAGGTTAAGCCTAAACTCCCCGATACACCGTAATAGTTCTTACTAAATGAGGGGAATTGCAAATTTGCACCCACAGTAGCTGCATTTACCTGTTTGCCGAAACCGGTTTGCGCATCGGTACCTACGTAAAAATCTTCCCATTTAATGTTTCTCCTGTCAAGCCTGATTCCACCAGAAATATCCACCTTACCAAATGTTTTTTTGGCAAAATAAAAAGCTCCAATATCAAACAGATCGTAATCTGGAATAGGAAAATCGGTGGCTGCCTTGCTCCTGTTGGCCTGGTACATACCATTTACGCCAATCGTACTTTCAATCCCTGAAAAATCGGGCAGGTTATATTTAAGATCGTAATTGAAAGTGTTTAATACTACATACAAGCCGGCTTGCTGGGCTACAGTTGGGTGATTATATTCACGACGCACGCTTTGTTGTCCACCTAAAAGGATGCTCAGATCGCTGTTACCAAATTTAAACTGGCTGGTATTGTAAAACCTATAATGCTGAATGTGTTGGTGTAAAGGGTTTATGCGATAGGTATTCAGTTCATTATCGGGCACAATGGGTCTGTTTTTGATATCATCGCCATCATCCAGCACCTGACGTGTAAATTTCCGCGAAAGCGAGTCCCTGCTTCCATCGGGTATTTCCATTAAATTATCATAATAGGTTACTGCAGTTTTCGAAAAACCCCAGTGTTTATCTATCCGGGCAGATGCAGAGAAGTTATATTCCCTGAAAGCTGTTCCATAAACCAAACCATCTATCTTATTTTTATAATTGTGTGCTGTTTTTCCCGTTCCCCTAATGGTAAATTTCCAATCGTTTTTAATAAAGGCTAATCCCAGTGACGAACCAACCATACCATTATTGGTTTGGTAATTGGTTGTAAAATCGCCTTTCAACTTTCCATTTTCAAAATTCGGACTATAGGGGATCATATTGATAACACCTGCCAATGCATCCGAGCCGTAAGTTAAACTGGCTGGTCCTTTTACCACCTCAGCTCTTGCAATTCCATACTCATCAACCTCAATACCATGCTCATCGCCCCATTGTTGCCCTTCCTGCCGCAACCCATCGTAAAGTGTTAAAACCCTGTTGTAACCCAATCCACGGATAAACGGTTTAGAAACATTCGGGCCTGTGGTTACCGCTGTTACTCCGGGTACGCCTTTCACAATAGCTTCGATCAAATTGGTATTCACGTTCTGATCCATCGCTTTTTTAACAAGTACGGCAATCGGTACTGGGCTTTTGCGCAGCTCAGTAGCCCGGTTTACGCCGGTAATAACCACATCCTTTAAATTAGCTTCCATCGAAATCAAATCGACATTCAGGAAGGTCGTATCGTTATTTACTGTGATTTTAATTTTTTTGTTCTGATGCCCAACACCAGAGAATAAAACATCGTAACTACCCGAAGGGATATCGTTAAAGTGATATGCACCAGATTGATTTGATTTGGTGGCTTTATTTAAACTAAGAATTTTAACGGTAATATTTTCTGTCGGACTATTTTGAGAAGTAACCAGGCCTTGTAATACGGTTTGCTGCCCCCTGGAAACGAGGCCAATAAAAAGAAAAGTACTAAGGAGTATAAAAGTTTTCATCAATATTTATTTGTCTAAATATAATTTTAGACAAATCTAAATTTAAATTTATACTTATCAAATAAAATATTTAGATATTATTTATAATCTTATTTTTTTATCCGCATAATCATCCTGAACTATATAATTTATATCTTAGTTATGGATTTATTCCAAAGTCAGATTATAACTGAAAATTAGAGATCAAGGCATAGAATATGGACAATCAAACCCCAGCGCAATTAAAAGATGGCGACCAGTGCTTAGTAATTGCTGGTACACATAAAGGGAAATCGGGTACGGTACGCGATATTAACACCAGCAAAACTGGTCACATTACCATCACGGTAGTGCAGGAAAATACGGTACGCTTTAAAACCCTTGGAAAAAATGTCGTAGTTAGCCAAGAAGGTGGCAATTAACTGACATTTCAAAGTCATTAAATCAGCACTAATCTATACACGATTACAACGAAGTAATAATCCTTATAACTAAACTCGCTAGCATACAGGCACTTTCAGGTCTTCACATCTAAAACTTACACTATCGGGATTTGGGTAGCTACAAATGGCATAATTTTTATAATTTTAACGGCAATATGCCGATGTCTTTAACCCCGCTTTCCGAAGCAGATTTGTTGCAGTTTGAAGATCAACTTTCTGACCAGGAAAAGTCAGTTCATGAAAATTTCGCAAAGCTGATTCAGCTATATCAACGCTTTCAATTAAATGAGCAGTCGTTGGATAAGTTTGAGCATATGGCTTCAGCCATGCGCATTAAAAGCGACTACGAGTTAAAGAAAACACATTGGGATGGTGAATTGGCAGAATTAAAAAAGCAGTTCAAATTACTTGATAACCGGATTACCGCTGCAGAGCAAAAAATGTCGCGGGGCATACCAGACGACCTGCTGATTATGGAAAAAATGATTGCCGAACAAGAACTCATTGTGGCCGACCAGGAAAAACTAAACCAGGCCGAAGCAGCATTAATCAGCCATGTACGCGAGATCGATATCGAATATGGAAAGCAACAGGAAAAACTGAACCAACGTTCACAGCCTAAAACTGAAAGCTTAACCAATATTACCGAAAAACTGAATGAGCTACGTACAGCAGAGCAAAAAACAAAACTGAAGGCGAACTTAATTGCCCTCCTGCCTATTTTAGGTATTCCCTTATTATTCGATTACCTGACTAAGAATTTTGGCCTGTTAAGTACCCAGCCTACGCACTCGCTTATAACCGGGCACTTTATTTTCCTGATCGTTTTAATTTTGATTGAAATATTTTTAGCCGATAAAATCCGTAAAAAGATTGCGGTTTACCTGGCTTCAGGCTATCTGAAAGCACAGCTGAAGCAATTAAAGCAATACGCTGCAGAAAACCAGCAAAGTGTTAACAGGATCGAAAACACTTATAAAATTAAGCTGGCAGATATTAATGCCTAAAAACATTAATTAGCCACAACAAGGCTTTGCAAGCTAACATCTTCTATTATTCTACGTTTGCGATAGCGGTTAAAGGCTATAAACAGCATAATAACAAGTATAATCAGCACTAAATTGGTGATGCCAAGCAAAGTTTGACTTTTAACAGCAAACAAACTGGCCATTCCGTAACTAAATACCGAACTCACCATGTACATGGCTCCACCTGTGAAGCCACTGGCCATACCGGCATTTTTAGAGAAACGGCTAAGACAGTATCCATATATAATATTAAAAATAAAACCGCCACATAAGTGAATACAAATGGTAAAACCGATCAGTGTATATAAGTTACTCATAAAAGCAGCACTACTGATCATTAAAATTGCCATAGCTGCTTGAAAAATCAATGCCGCTGTCACCTTGCGCACAAGAGGTACATCAATTAAGGCTTTAGCAATAATCCCTCCTATCATGAGCGAAAGTCCCGATAATAGCGAACTATAACCAGTAACCACAGCCGAGTAACCGAAAATACGTTCAATAATAAAAGGACTCGATAAACTGTAAACGACTACCAAACCAAAACAAACCCCTATAACCGCCAGTCCCAGGATAAAATCGGGTGTTTTGAGCATTTTACTATAGGTTTCTGCAATGGCTTTGGCTTTAAAAGCATGAAAGTGTTTTAAAGATTCGCCACTATACATTAATTCGAGTATCAGAAAAACAAGGGATAAGGCACCGAGAAAATAAAAATTTGCACGCCAGCCGAACAAACTTTGCAGGTAACCGCCTAAAAAAGGAGCCATAATGGGTGCACAGGCCCAAATAATGGCAAACAGGCTTACATAATGTTTTAATTTGGCACCACTATATAGATCGACAAAATAAGCTCTTTTTCCAACTACAATTAGCGCGATGGTTAGCCCCTGAATGATGCGCATGGCATAAATAACATGGATATCGGATGTGGCAGCGATTATAAAACTGGTGAGTGAAAAAACTGCAAGCGAAAAAATGCTGATTTTAAACCGTCCAAAACTATCTAAAATACTACCTATAAAAAGTTGACTTACGCCTATACTAAACATGAACAATACCAGCGAAAGCTGTACCGCAGAAGCAGAAACCTGCAAATCTTTCGCCATAGCGGGTAATGCTGGTAAATAAATATCGGTAGCAAATCCCGATAGTGGAATGAGCGCAAATGCCAGAATAGTACTAAAACCCTGGTGGTTTTCTTTTAAGATTTTCATTAATGTACGTTGGTTATAATAAATGCCTTGTAAAAGACCGATCAGTCTTTTACAAGGCATAAAAAAGATTAATTTCCGTGAGCAGCCTCAGAAACAGATTTCCAGGCTTCGAAAGTGCTTAAACGCTCCCGATAGGCTTCTGTTACAGCAGCATAGGCAAATTTACCAAACAATACGCGTAATGGTGGATTGCTGTTATCAACCAGATCGAGTATGGCGGCAGCAGTTGCCTGCGGATTGCCAAAAATACCCGGAGCTGACGCTGCTTCCTGAAAGCCTTGTTTTACCGGATTGTAAGCATCAATAGCTATGGTTTGCGCTGCTGAAGCGCCTGCCCAATCGGTAGTATAGCCATTGGGTTCAACCAGGGTAACATGTATTCCGAAATCTTTTACCTCTGAGGCCAGTGTTTCGCTCAGCCCTTCTACTGCAAATTTCGAAGCGTTGTATATGCCCAATACAGGCAAGGTAACTAAACCTAAAAAGCTCGATACCTGAATGATATGACCGCTCTGTTGCGCGCGCATTACTGGCAATACAGCCTGCGATAACCAAAGTACACCAAAGAAATTGGTTTCCATCTGGTTACGCGCCTCTGCTTCGCTGGTTTCTTCTACTGCACCAAACAAGCCATAACCTGCGTTATTAATCAGCACGTCTATCCGGCCAAAATGATCGGCAACTGCTTTTACTGCGGCAAAACTGGCATCTCTGCTATTTACATCAAGCTGTAGGGGCAATAACTGATCGCCATATTTAGCTTTCAATTCCGCAAGCGATTCCAGATTTCTTACTGTTGCGGCTACTTTATCGCCACGTTTTAAAAATGCTTCAGTCCAGATTTTTCCAAACCCGCGCGAAGCTCCTGTGATTAAGATTACTTTTGACATTTTATTTATTTGTTAGTTCACTAGTTAATTGTTCATGGCCGGGTACTTAACGTGATCCTATCCCTAAACTATTGATTATTGTATTTTGGTTATTGGTCATTGATTATTATATAAAATATACCGATTGGTCTTTTATAAGTCAAAAAAAATTAAATCACATATGACTCAAAATCAGCTTTGATACTATCCATGATGACGTTCATTTGCTCATTGGTTTCCCATACTTTACTGCACAAAATAGCGCCTTCAATCATCGCAAATGTTTTGATACTAAAGTTTTTGGCGTTCATGTCTGTGCGTAATTCACCATCTTCTACACCATCGCTCACAATGTTAAAAATCCTTTTCTGGGCCGAACGGATGCCTTTTTTTACATATTCCTTAATGCTGTCGTTAGTATCGTCGGCTTCGGTACCAAAATTTAGTAAAGGACAGCCGCCATCTTCACGCTTAATGTTTTTATAGGCTTCAATCAGGTTAAAGAGTTTCTCTTTTGCCGTTCTGCCTTGCGCCACAGCTCTATCCAGCGAATTGGCCAGTGTTGTGGTTAAATAAAAGAAAGACTCTTTACAAATCTCGTCTTTGTTTTCGAAGTTTCCGTAAATACCACCTTTGGTTAATTTAGTCGCCTCCATAATATCGCTTAGCGAAGTTGCTGCCATTCCCTTTTTGTTGATAATGGTAGCTGATTTTTCTATAATAAATCTTCTGGTGCGCTCTGCTTTATTCATATTCGTAGATTTAAGCCTCAAAATTAAACCATTTGGTATATTTTAAAGAATTCATTTCAAAAAAAGACTTTTAAATTACTTATCCTTTTTATTCCATTTCGCCATTGGCATCGCCCGTTAGTACCGCGCTCATGTAATCAAAAAACGGTCGCATGGCTACAAAGGTTTGTCCGGCATGTTTCAGAAAACCTGCATCAAGTACTTCTTTATCATCAAATTTCCGGACCAGCAAAAACTGTTTGTAGCGTAACAAATCAATTTCAGGATCATCTTTAGCAAAACCTTTTGGTGCTGTGGCCAGCTGCTCACCTTTTAGTGTACCAAAATTATTTACGAACGCTTTGCTGCCTATAATTTTTCTTAAAGGTGTTCCGTCAAAAGCAATATCTTCTCTAATCAGCTTGATATCTGCCGGCGAGGGTGCCCAGAATCCGCCTGCTACAAAACTGTTTCCTGCCTCGATATGAAAATAATAACCGCCTCTCCTTTGTTTGGATGCACGTTTAAAACTGCCACTCCAATGCGATTTATATGGGGTTTTATCTTTAGAGAAACGGGTATCTCGATAAATCCGGTACAGGCTCTTTTTGCCGCTTTGGGTTTCAATTACATCGGTTAAATTCAGTACGTTCAAAAGTGCAGACGCAAATTCTTCGATATAAGTTTGTTGTGTTATAAACTCTTCTTTATGGGCGTTAAACCAGTCACGGGTATTATTTGCTTTTAATTGAGTAAGAAATTCGATACTTGATGCGGGTATCTTCACTGCTTCTGCGCTATTTTTCTTCATTTTTCAGGGTTAGAAATTGAATCAAATATAGCGAGGAAAAACATTGATTTTGTTATTTTTTTAAACCACTGCTACATCAACCTGATGGTAAAGCGGGTATCTTTTTCGCCGAAGGTTTTTAATGAGAATTCGAAGCCATGGTTTAGCAGAATTTCCCTTACAAGGGTTAAACCTATGCCCTGTCCGTCTTTTTTGGTGCTAAAAAACGGACTGAACAATTGACCGATATGCTCATCTGCTATCCCTTTCCCCGAATCCGTAATCTCCAGTATTTTCTTGTTTACATCGATGGTAAACAAAATAAATCCACCATTTCCAATTGCTTCTATTGCATTTTTTACAATATTAATGAGGGCCTGCTCCATTTGCTCTACATCAGCCTGAATGAGGTATGGTTGATCAGGGAGCTTGAACTTAAAGCTGACCTGTTTTTCATTTGCCTGAAAAAACATGAGTTCAGAAACCGATTTAAGCAGGGCTATAATGTCTATTTGTGTCTTTTTTGGAGCTGGTATTTTAACCAGATCGGCAAAATTGCGCATAAACATATTCAGGTTCTGGTTTCGGTCTACGGCAATTTTCAGTGCGTTTTTCAGCTGGTCATCGGCTTCGTTTAGCCATAAATGCTGTTGTGCCAAAGCAGTGTTCATAATCGAATTTACCGGACCAACGGTATTGTTTACCTCGTGCGCCATCATACGGATAACCTTGCTGTATACATTTTTTTCGGCCTCAAAAATTTCAGCAGTAACTTCTTCCATCATTACAAAAACACGCTCAAATCCCCGGTCCATAAACCTCGATTTTTGAACCTTAAAGGTACTCAAGCCATCTATACGGATCGTTCGGGCGGTCCCGGTATCCATATCATGAATATGATTCGATAACAAGCCCGGATTAACCTGCAATACCGCTGTGGCTTTGGGATTGATCTGTTTAATCTGTCCATCAAAATCTAACACAATAATGCCCGTTGGTGAAGTCTGGATTAGTTTTTCGAGAAAAAAATGTTGTTCCTGTTGCCTGGTGCGCTCTTTCCGCAATTCATCAATCATGCGGTTGTATACCTCCACCAGTTCATCGACCTCCTTTTTACCCGTAAACAAAAATTTGACGTTAAAATCCTGGTCTTTTATTGCAGAAATCCCCTGCCTTAAATAAGTAAGTGGCAGAATAAGCTGTTTGTAGAGATTGAGCGAAATTAATATCGAAATGATGATTAACACCTCTGTAAGCATGAAAATAACTTTATTATCCTGAAAGATAAAAAAGCTCATTACCAGGCAAATCAAGTGCAGGATAACCAGAAACAGGATGTATTTAGTCTTCAGTTTCATTAAACGGAATTTGATATTTTTCCAGGCGACGATAAAGTGCATTGCGGGTAATACCCAGTGATGCAGCGGCTTTGGTAATCCTGTTTTTATGGAAATTCATGGCTTGTTTAACCATTTCAGCCTCCATTTGGTCGAGGGTCATGGTGCCCACCCCAGGAAGTTTCACCTGTTCGTTTTTTAATGGCGATAAATTTAACTGAGCTTTGAAATCGTCGGGTCCTAACTCCTCGTTTCTGCTAATTAAAACCGTTCTTTCGACCAGATTTTTTAACTGACGGATATTGCCGGGCAAAGGCAACCGCTGCAACCAGCGCATGGCCGCCCCTGAAACCGTTAAATCGGGGCGGTTATAAATTTCTTTCATGTTATTGATGAAGAAATTTACCAGCAAAGGTATGTCTGTAGCGCGTTCCCTAAGCGCAGGCAAATGAATGGTAATTAAATTAATGCGGTATAAAAGGTCTTCCCTGAAAAAGCCGGCATTCACCATTTCGTTCAGGTTTTTATTGGTAGCGCAAACTACACGGGCATCAACGGTTTTGGTACGGCTGCTCCCTAAAACCTCGTAAGTTCTATCTTGCAATACGCGTAATAACTTTACCTGACTTGCAGTCTCCAAATCGCCGATTTCATCTAAGAAAATGGTTCCTTTATGTGCCATTTCAAAGCGTCCCACCCTATCAAAGCGGGCATCGGTAAAAGCACCACGCACATGGCCAAACATTTCGCTTTCGAATAATGAAGCAGAAATACCACCCAGATTTACCTTAACAAAAGGCTTTGCAGCGCGCATACTGTTTTCGTGTATGGCTTCTGCAATCAATTCCTTTCCGCTACCACTTTCTCCTGTAATTAAAACCGAAGCGTTGGTTCCGGCTACACGGCCAATGGTTTCTAAAATATTTAGCAGGCCGGCATCTTCGCCAATAATTTGTTTAAAATTATATTTTTTATCCAGTTCCTTGCGTGTACGCGATAGTGGCTGTTGCTGATTGAGCTGAAGCAGGGTTTTTACCGACTGGAGCACATAATCATTATCCCAGGGTTTATTGATAAAATCGTTTGCACCAAGCTTCATTCCCTGTACAGCCAGTTCGATACTTGCCCAGCCGGTAATCAGGATAATTGGAACCGCGGCATCAAAATTTCTGATTTTTTTAAGCAGTTCCATCCCTTCTTTTCCAGAGGTATCAATCGAAAAGTTCAGATCAAGGATAATGAGTTCGGGGTTTTGCGTTCTAACAATTTCAAAAGCCTTAACCGCTTCATCTGCGATAAGCACTTCATTTCTTGCACTTTTTAACAACAGCGAAAGCGAAGTCCTTACCGCAATATCATCATCAACAATTAATATCATATACGAAGTTAAGATAAGTATTATTCTTCATGCAATGCAATAGCAGGATGAATACCTGCAGCTTGTTTACCGGGATACAACGAGCAGGCAAAAACCAGCAGGTAAATAAACAAAACAGATAGTAAAATGGCTACGATATATACACTTGCCGGAATGTTGAAAACACTGAGCAAAGGAAACTGAATGGCAAAAAAGCAACCTACAATTAACGACATGGTGGCCAAAATCATGGCTTCCATTACCAACTGATAAGATACCGAGCTGCCACTTGCACCTATCGCCCTACGCAAGCCGATTTCGCCCTTTCGTTTATTAATGTTGTACCACAAAACACCAAACAAACCTAAGGCTACGTTGATAATAAGAAAACCGGCAATGATGATAAAAATAACCATCGGAATAATGGTTACTTCATTTTTCGAATCACGCATTTCGCTCAGGTGTTGGATTTCTACAGTGTTTTTCATCGTGTTGGCCATAAATTTATACAACTGGCTTTCGAAAGTAGCATCGGCGCCATCTCGCACTTTAATCAGGATATTGTGGTTATTCTTCAAATATCCGGTATCCAGGCGGGTGAACATGGCATTGCCGGCCGGCCAGAAATCGCCATTTGCTTTAATATCCTGCACCACGCCAATCACTTTCATTTTTTCCTTATCGTCGTAATCGCCTATGAGTTTACCCAGGGCATTTCCATCGCCAAACATCTGTTTCTTCAGTGTTTCGTTGATGATGAGGTTTTTATTTTTACTTACTGCATCCTCAGGTAAAAACCATCTGCCTGCAATCAAAGTAATATTCCACACTTTCTTATAATCAGCTCCAACAAAATAGCTGTTCACCTGGCTAAAGTTCTTTCCGTTTAAATGCAATCCGGTACTCATGGTGCTGTTTGAATAAGGAAAATTAGCGCCCGAATAAGTTACTTCTTCAATCTGTGGCATTGCTTTTAGCGATTTATACAAATTATCGTAAAAAATCTCAATCGAATCCCGGTTTTTTGGTAGCAGGCCATTATCATAACTGATTGACCATACTTTTTTGTACGCAAAGCCAAGTGGCTTACTGTAGTTTTGATAATAATAGGTTAGGAAAGAAAATACCGCAAATATTACCATAAAGGAAACGAGTATTTCGGTAAGGAAAAGGAAATTCTGTTTCCGTTTATTCCATATTAATTTAAATAAATGTCTGTACATCATAATATTTTTGAATGGAGTGTTTATTGCGCTTTAAGTGCTTTAACTACATTAAGTTTCGACATTCTCCAGGCAGGATAAACGCCAGAAATTAAGCCAAAAAACACGCAGGCAATAAAACTGTAAAACAATACGGTAAAGTTCATGGTGAGGTGCATATTAGAAACTAATTTTGCACCGTTAATGAGGTAAATGGCCAGTAGTGAAAGAACGATTCCGATGAGGCCACCTAACAAGGTGAGGATCATGTTTTCGACGATAAACTGATAAACCAATGTTTTGGAGGAAGCACCAAAAGCCTTACGCACTCCAATTTCTGATGAGCGTTCCATAATACGAGTAATGTTAATGTTTACCAGGTTAATGGTTGGTAATAACAAAAAAAGGAGTACAAAAATACTGATGATGGAAACCACCTTGGTAATCCCGTTATTGGCACCATCGCCAGCTACCCTACGGGTAAAAGTGGTAAAAAACGGATCGGCATTGCTGTAAACCTTGTCAAAATCTTTAGGAACGGGTACTTTAAGCATCATTTGCTGAAATTCCTTTTGCATTTTTGGTACATCGGATTTGCTTTTAGCTAAAAGCACAGCATTATACGAGCCCATTAAATCGGTCTTCTTATAATTTTCTTTTGATACGGTATAGGGCAGATACATATCGCCGCTTAAATTATTAAGGGTTTTAGATACATTATCTACCACTCCAATTACACGATAATTCACATTATCGGCCGATATATATTTACCGATCACATTTGCAGCATCGCCAAAGTAAGCTTTCTTTGTTTCTTCAGAAATTACAGCAACCTTATCGGCATTGTCTATTTCTTTCTGCGAAAATGGTTTGCCAGCTAAAAAACGATATTCCAGCACATTCCAGTAATCGGCATTGGTGTATTTATATTCGATTACAATCTTTCTGTTGTTCACATAAGCATTGGAAGCTTTTGCACCCGACGAAACGGCCATTTTTTCTACTGTTTTTAAAGTAGAAACGTAATGCTCAAAAAAATAAAATGAAACATCGCTACGGTTCATCCAGCCTTCTTTGGTATTTTTATATTCCATGGTAGCCACATATAGCGACCTGTCTCTTTTAAAGTCGGGGTAATCGGGACTCAAGACTTTATCCATAAATGCAGTGGCTACCATTAAAATGGTGAGCGTAAAACTGATTCCGAACAGGCTGACAAAGGTGAAAAACTTCCTCCTTTTGAGTACAGCTATGGCGATTTTAAAGTAGTTTTTTAACATAGCGGTATTTTATTGAACTTGAGAACCATCGAAAAGGCGAACCAAACGGTGTGTTTTGTGCGCCATATTTTCATCATGTGTAACCATCACAATGGTAGTACCCTCGTTCTGGTTAAGGTCAATGAGGATATCCATAATTTCGTTGCCCATAGCACTATCTAAGTTACCCGTAGGTTCATCGGCCAGGATAATCTGCGGATTGCCTACAATGGCCCTTGCAATGGCCACGCGTTGCCGCTGACCACCCGAAAGCTGCGTAGGGAAATGTTTTAAGCGGTTGCTCAACCCTACCTTTTCTAAAGCTGCAGTAGCCAGCATTTTACGTTCTTTAGCTGATGAATTGCGGTATAATAAAGGTAATTCAACGTTATCTAGAACCTGCAAATCATTAATCAGATGGTAGCTTTGAAAAATAAAGCCCAGTTTTTCGTTACGGAACTGTGCCAGTTTCTGATCTGAATAACTGCTGATATCCTGGCTATCGATCTGTATATTCCCTTTTGAAGGTTCATCAAGCAAACCCATAATATTAAGCAAAGTACTTTTACCACAACCCGAAGGCCCCATGATGGATAGAAATTCGCCCCTGGCAATGTCGAGGTTAATGCCATTAATGGCCAGCGTTTCTACCGTATCGGTGCGGTAAACTTTTTCGATGTTCTTTAAGCGTATCATAATGTTTGATGTAAAATGGATAATGTAAGATGGATGATGTAAAATGTAAGGTTTTAAATATTTATTTAATAGCTGATTTTCTTATTTTGCTCAAAGTCGTAAAGCGATAAATAACGCAACTGATAGTAAGCTGCCCAAAAATCACGTAACGAAGAAACATAATCGCGTTTGGCGCGGTCGTTTTCCTGGAAAGCAATGCTGAGATCGGTAATACTCAAATTACCCAAGACGTAACGCTCGCTGGCTATTTTGTACTTTTCTGCCGCAATCTTTTCGGCCTTATCCGTCAGTTGTATTTGCTCTTTCATCATGTTAAAAAGGGTAACCTGCGTAACAATCTGTTGTTTAAAGGTTTGTTTATCCTGTTCTACTGCATAAATGGTAAATTGCTCATTGGCCTGTGCGGTTTTGGTGCGTGATTTAGACCTTCCCCAATCCATTACCGGGATAGAAAGCTGCAGCTCTACTGACTGCTGATTTTTAGGCGACCGGTACACATCAAAAGCATTAGTTGCTGCATTAGAAAAACCCAAATTAGCCCTTAAAGTTGCTTTTAAACCATTTTCGCCTTTTGCTTTTGCTACATCACGCCGGGCTTCGGCCAACCT
>Ga0157370_10005141_pt1 | contig 14751 bp, 11 predicted proteins | sample C35metaG_FD_113463 | JGI IMG/M metagenome (GOLD analysis project Ga0157370, IMG submission 113463) | Corn rhizosphere microbial communities from Kellogg Biological Station, Michigan, USA - C3-5 metaG | ecosystem: Host-associated > Plants > Roots > Rhizosphere > Soil | place: USA: Michigan...
CAATCCTGCTCTTATGAATTTGGAAATGGATGATATGCTTTCTGTAAATTACGCCTCTTATCTTGCAGATACTAAGATCGGGAGTCTTAGTTATGTGCGTGATCTGGAATTCGGGCATTTAGTTTCTTTCAATGCGAGATATATGGATTACGGATCTATGCCGAGAGTAGACGAAAATGCTGTTGTTAATGGTGATTTTTCTGCGATGGATGCGTCTGTAGGAATCGGTTATGCTTATCAGTTTGAAGATAACTGGACAATTGGTGTAAACGGAAATTTCATAACTTCGAAGATTGATACTTATTCTTCTTCAGCAATTACGGGTACAGCAGGGGTCACTTATTATTTTGATAAAACAAATGAAACGCTGGCTTTGGTTTTCAGAAATTTTGGTTATCAGATCAAAGCTTACAATGGTGTGAAGGAAAAATTACCTTTCCGTGTAGATCTTGGTTATACCAAAATATTGGACGAATTTCCTGCAGCACTTACCATTACAGCGCACGATCTTCAGCAGCTTAATATTTCTTCTACAACAGATATCAACGGACAACCTACTAAATTCGGGAGGAAAGTTTTGGACCATTTATCTTTCGGTGCAGAGTTATTTCCGGGACAGGCTTTCAATCTTAGATTTGGTTACAATGTAAAGAGAGGTAGTGAATTGGCAGTTTTGGATCAAAGAAGTTTCACGGGATTGTCGGCTGGTTTGAGTATTAAGATTTCATCTTTCCGTTTCGATTATTCTCATATGCGTTATCACAATTCTTCCAATGTCAATATGCTTGGTCTTACGATGGATCTGATTGAATTGGGCGGAAATAGGAGATAGGATTAAGATTCAAGAAAGAAAAATAGAGACTTTAAATAAGTTTATAATTTATAATCTTTCAATTTCATACTGTCAAAATCTCAGAATTTTTTAATTTTGTGCTATGACAAAAAAACCGGTTATCGCAATCGACGGATTTTCATCCACAGGGAAAAGTTCCATTTCTAAAATTATTGCAAAACATCTTGGTCTCATTCATATGGATACGGGTGCGCTTTACAGAGGTGTGACTTTTTATGCGCTTCAAAATTGCATTAATGAAGATCAATCTGTTGACATCGAAAAATTATTGGCCGATCTTCAAAACATCAATCTAGAATTTCAGAATGTTGATGGCGAACTGCAGTTATTTCTGAATGGTAAAAACATTAATAAAGAAATCCGATTTCCGCAGGTTTCTGATAATGTAAGTCAGGTTGCAAAAGAAGCAGAGGTCCGAAATTTCTTACTGAAAACCCAAAGAGATATTGCTGAAAAAGGCGGTGTGATAATGGATGGCAGAGATATAGGAACTGTTGTCTTACCCAATGCGGATTACAAGTTTTTTATGACAGCAAGTCAGGACGAACGTGCCAGAAGACGTTTTCTGGAATTGGAAACTGCTGGCGAAATCACAGATATCGAAACGGTAAAACAAAATCTGATTACAAGAGACAAAATCGACAGTGAAAGAGAAGTTTCTCCTTTGAAGCAAGCCGATGACGCTATTCTTATTGACAACACAAATATTAATAAAGAAGAAACTATTGATTTGATTTTATCTTATATCAAAAAGTTTTAACAAAATTTTAAGAGGTAGTTTGTCTCTTTGGCATTTTAGTTGTAAATTTATAAACAACATTATCAATTTTAAATTAACTCAAAAATAATAACAATGTCAAAAAAATCAAATTCAGCAGCAGTATTAGCTGCATTGTTAGCAGGAGCAGCAACAGGTGTAATTTTAGGATTGCTTTACGCTCCGGAAGAAGGTAAGGAAACCAGAAAAAAAATCAGAGACAAAGCTAACGATCTAAAAGATAAAGCGGTTGACGAATACGGAAAAACTTCTGAAGTTGTAAAAGATAAATATTCTGAAGTTTCTGAAAACGTGAAAGATAAATATAACTCTTTGTCGTCAACTTTCAAAGAAACAGCTCAAAATGTAGCTGCTACAGTAAAAGACAGTTATGATAAATATAAAGATCAGATTGTTTCCAAAACTTCTGATGTTGTAAAAGACGTAGAAACTGAATTGGACGGTTTGAAATAAACCTTATATTTCAGCATTCTCGAAAAGGAATTTAGTTTCTAAATTCCTTTTTTTGTAAATAAAAGTGTAATTTTATATTTAACAAGATATATATGATTGATATTATAAAAGATTATACGACCAAGCGTCTGGATCTGATCAAGCTTCAGTTTACAGAAAAATCTTCTTTATCGGCGGGGATTATCGCATTTTTATCAATCGTGGTAATTGCGTTTTCATTCTTTATTATCCTTTTTAATTTCGGTATTGCATTTCTCATTGGTCAATCTATTGGAAGCATGGGATACGGATTTCTTATTGTGGCTGGATTTTATTTTGTTGTGATGATTGCTGTCTTTTTTCTCAAGAAATTAATTGTAAAATCCATCGCGAATCAGGTTATTGAATTTCTAAAAAAATAAACTTATGGCAACTAAATATACTAACCTTGATGAACTTAGAAGTGAAAAAAGACTTCTGAAACAGGAAATAGGAGAGTTGGAAGATATTCTGACCTTCAAAAGTAAAAAGGAAAGCCTAAGCGTGATAACAAACGGACTTACCGATAAATTCCTGAAAGAAACCGAAAACGAAGAAGGCGAAAAATCACTGTCTCTGGATACTCAGAATATTATGAAAGAGATATCTTCCGGAATGAAAGAAACGGCATCCAAAAAAAATATATTAAATTTGGCAAATGATGGCGTAAAATCCGGATTGCTGGAAACGACAATCAAAATGGGGACAGTAGCGCTGGTAAGTAATTTCGCAAAAAAAAGTGTGATGAATAAAAATTGGAAAAGAAAAGCAGTAGGATTGGCATTAGTGTACCTTGCACCTTATGTACTTAGATTTATCAGAAAAAAACTGGATGAATATCAAAAGAATAAAACAGCATCCAGCTTAGAAAAATTAATCTAATATTTATTTTTTAGAAAAAATCTCTCCTAAGATGATTCCGGCGGACATAGAAACATTGAGACTCTCTGTTGATTGTGACTTTCCGAATCTTGGGATTGTAATCATTTTAGTAATAAGATCTTCCGTGGAAGGTCTTATTCCGTTTCCCTCATTACCGAAAACCAAAGAGAATTTCTCAGGAAATGTGGTTTCATAAATATTTTCTCCGTTCATATCTGTCCCGAAAACCGGATTTTGATATTCTTTAAAATATTCCTCAAGATCAGTATAAAAAACATTTACTCTCAAGAATGATCCCATTGTTGCCTGGATTACTTTTGGATTGTAAACATCTACAGTATCATTACTGCAAATGATTTGCTCGATTCCAAACCAGTCTGCAAGTCTGATAATTGTTCCCAAATTTCCAGGATCCTGAATGCCATCCAAAATCAATTGAATCTTTACATCCTTTAAAATTTTACTTTCCGGCATCTTACAGACCGCAACAGAATCTTTCGGATGCTGAAGAAAACTAATCTTTTTGAGGTCATTAGGCAAGATTTTATGAATTTCCTTCGTTTTGAAAGTAATATTTTCCGGATCTACAGAATACAGATTTTCGATCTCGTAGTCAGAGTTGGGTAGTTCTTTTATAATTTTATTACCCTCAACTAAAAACAAATTGTATTTTTGCCTGTATTTCTTTTTGTCCAGAGATTGTATAGTCTTTATAGTATGAGCCGTAAGCATAGTAACAAATATTTTCAAAAATATCATATATTTTATTACTCCGCAATTTTAAGTGTGATTTTGTACGCATGTAATGTGACCAAAAAAGTACCTGACGGAGAATATCTTCTTACAAATAACAAATTCGAATACACGGATGGCAAAATTCTAGGTGATGAACTTCCGGATCTTGTTGCCCAAAAACCAAATAAAAAAACACTTGTAGTCGTTCCGTTGGGATTGATGTTCTATAACGCTGCCAATCCAAAATACGACACGATCCTGAAAGAATATATGACTTATCCGAGTGAGATGAGAAATCAGAAACTTAGAGATTCTCTTGCAGTGAAGTACAACCATCCGGAATATGTCGGGAAAAATCTTTTCTGGAACCGATTCTTTCATACGGTTGGAAATGCGCCAGTCATTCTAAGTGATGCAAAAACAAAACAAAGTGCGAAAAGTATTAACAATAGATTGATCAACCGCGGCTATTGGGATGCAGAAGTTAAAACTACAGTAGATAAAGATTCTGCGGCAAAAAAAGCAGAAGTTGAATATATTATCACACACAAAGATCCGACACATATAAAAGAATTTTTTTATAATATTCCGGATCCGAATATCAGAGCAATTTATGAGTCCAGACTTGATAAAAGCCTTGTAAGAAAAGGTCAGATTCTGGATGAAGGTGTTTTGGAAAAAGAAATCACCAGAATTAATGATTTGATGAAAGATTCAGGTTATTATAAATTTAATAATGACAGTCAGGATATTTATTTCGTTGCAGATTCTTTGAAGAGCCGGAAAGATGTTCCATTGGTAATGAATATTCATAAAGATTCTATGGATACACCATACAGAAAGGCAACTATTGGAAAGATAAAAGTTTCGGTGGCCAGAAATGTTAATACGCTTAAAGATATTCCGCTCAAAGACAGCATAAGAGGTATTAATATTTATAGAAAAGACAGCGCTTACAGTGCTAATTCACTTTGGCTGCCAATTACACTTAAACCCGGTGAAGTTTATAAACAGTCAAATCTGGATCTCACACGAAGAAATCTGATTGCGATGAATAATTTCACGATCCTAAAAGCCTCCGACGAACTTAGAAAAGAAGGAACTGCAGCAGAAAGAGACAGTATCATAGATGTAGAATATGTTTTGAAACCGTTACCAAAATATGAGTTCAACATTGCAACAGATGTTCATTATTCTCAAATCCTGAATTTCGGTTTTTCTCCATCAGTGGATCTTACGACAAGAAATGTTTTTGGAGGTGCGGAAAATTTAGTCACGAGTTTTTCAGGAATTATAGGAACTACAAAAGATCCGAAAGATCCAAATGCTTTTTTCAACGCTTATGAGTTATCGGCTCAGGCTTCACTTCAGTTCCCGAGATTATTGGTTCCTTTTAAAAATTATTGGAAACTGGTTCCCAAAAGATACTCACCTACAACGAGTATTAATTTGGGTGCATCAGTACAAAATAATATAGGACTTGGAAGAATTAACTTCAATACAGGTCTTAGTTTCAATGCCAATGTGGGAGACGGAAGAGTGCAGCATAGATTGACGTTGTTCAATACACAACTGAGTTTAACACAGAATAAAGACAGGTATTATGATTATTTCCCTGCAGATAATGAAATCAGAGAAAATATCTTTAAACTTTATGATGTAAATCATCCAGGAGTGATTGGAACGGGATCTTATGACGATGTTTCTGCCGTAATATTAGCAGATACGAACTTTGTGGCAGATCTAATTTATTCTGACAGAAATCTGCTTTACAATTTTCTACAGTCCATTTACAACAAGGAGCGCCAAACTCAGGATGTTATCATTTCTTCTCTTATTTATAATTTTACATATAATGAAATTGGGAAGAAAGATTATGTTAATCCATTTTCATTTACAGGTAAAGTCGAAATTGCAGGTAATTTCCTTAACATGGTCACAAAGAAGGAGGAAAATTATCTTGTCTACGGTAATACAAAAACCATTTTTAATATTCCATTTTCGCAATTTATTAAGTTTGATCTTGATTATCGTAAATATTTTACTTTCTTCAATGATCGGGCAAAGCCACATACTTTAGCATTCCGGCAGTTTGTAGGGATTGGGATTCCTTATGGGAATTCCAGCGATATGCCTTTTGTACGGTCTTATTTTAATGGAGGTGCATATGATATCAGAGCTTGGGTTGCATTTGGTGGCTTGGGACCTGCAGATTCTCAGTTGGATGAGAGGGTTCGTTCTTATGCTATGGATAATGTGAAATTGACCACCAGTTTGGAGTATCGTCTTCCTCTTACAGATACTTTTGAAGCAGCAGTTTTTACAGATGCAGGAAATATTTGGGGTCTCAAGGATAATGGATTTGGAGATCAGTTCAAATTCAAAAAATTTATAAGTCAAATGGGTGTTGGTAGCGGCTTCGGAATCAGAATGAATATTGCTTATGTAAATCTGAGACTGGATATGGCGTATAAGATTCATGATCCAAATCAACCGGAAGGCGAGAAGTGGGTCATTGATAAGATCAAGCCTTTGCAGCCAACTGTTAATTTCGCAATCGGTTACCCGTTTTAAAATTTATTACTAAAAATGCGTTTTCTCAAATTTATCTTTATAATCATTCTCTGCCTGTTCGGGATTTATTCTGTTTCTATGAATTTTGTGGATGAGAGCAAAAGTTTTGTTCACCATTCGGAGATTGCTTATCCCGTGGACAAGGTTTTTCCTCAGTTTAATAACCTTCAGAATTTCACAACATGGAATGATTTTTTTAATGGTAAAGAAGATATAAGCTACAGCTTTTTCACACCTTACGAAGGTCTTGGAAGCTCGATGAAATTTTCCGATAAAAAAAGTGGTGATTTCGGAGATTTGTTTATCAGGTATTCGAATACCAATCGCACGTTGCGTTATCAGCTTTTTGAAGGTGAGAGCGAAAACCCTTATTTGATTGATGTGAAATTCATCCCTTCCGGAAATAAAACCAAAATGATTTGGAATATTCACACGCCGAAAAGAAGCTATTTGGAAAGATCATTAAATCTCGTTGCCGAAGATTTCTTTGTCGAGAATATTGATAAAAGTATGAAAAATCTCTACCAGCTTTTGGGTAACAAAGTGGATAAAGATCAGCAATTGGCTTCAGTCAAATATGACAGTGTGATGGTTGAAAACCGGGAAGGCGGAATACTTTTAGGTGTCAATGTAAGTACCAGAAATACAAAAGAAATCATTTTCAAAAGCGTTCTGATGAATCATAATAAGGTTCTCAATTTTGTAAAATCTGATCTTGCTAAAAAAGATGATGAGATAGGAGTTCCTGTTTTATTGACAAACGCATCTAATCTCAAGGATAAAGAAATTTCTTATTTTTATGGCATTCCATTGTCCAAACGTGTTCCTGTAAGTGATAATAATTTTAATTTCCAAACTTTGAATGCGTCCAAAGTTTATGTAATCTATTTCCAGGGAAATTATAACAACCGTATAAAAAACATTCAGGAACTGCTGAAAAGGGCAAAAAAAGATACGCTGCGAAACGGACAGCTTATGGAAGAGTTTCTTGAAGAACCAACTGATGTTCAGGATGTAAAACTAAAATTATCGTTACCTGTTTATCGCTGATAAATCTGATAAATATCACGTATATTTACGCTAATAAAAGCTTACATTATATGCCAATCCACAAAAAATTAGTAAATTTGTTGGCAATTATTTAATAATAAAATTTAACAGATAATCTGTAATAATGGATAAATTTTCATTTCTAAATGCTGTACATGCTCAATTAATTGATGATATGTATGCGCAATACCAAAAATACCCCGATTCTCTTGAACCTTCTTGGAAGTCTTTTTTCCAGGGTTTTGACTTCGCTTTAGAAAACTATGGTGATGATTCGGTTTCTGCAGCGCCATCTGGTTCTGCTCCTGTTCAATATGCTCAGCAAGCCGTTACAAACAATGCGGTTTCAGAAGATATTTCAAAGGAATTCAAAGTTGTAAATCTGATAGAGGCTTACAGATCAAGAGGGCACCTTTTTACAAAAACTAATCCAGTAAGAGAAAGAAGACATTACTTCCCGACTCTTGATATAGAGAACTTCGGATTGTCTAAAGAGGATCTGAATAAGAAATTCAATTCTGCAACTCAAACCGGAATGCCTGGACCTGCAACTTTACAGGAAATCATCACGCATCTTCAGAACATTTATTGTGATTCTATCGGTGTAGAATATATGCACATCCAGAATGTTGAGGAGAAAAAATGGATCATGGATTGGGTAAATGTAAATGAAAACCATCCGAATCTTTCTGCTCAGGAAAAAACAGAAATCCTTTTCAAACTAAACCAAGCGGTAGCATTTGAAAATTATCTTCATACAAAATTTGTAGGTCAGAAGCGTTTCTCTCTGGAAGGAGGAGAATCTTTGATTCCGGCTTTGGACCAGCTGATCACAAGATCTTCACAATTAGGCGTTGACGAAGTTGTTCTGGGAATGGCTCACAGAGGACGTCTGAATGTTTTGACTAATGTTTTCCAAAAATCATACAAACAGATCTTTTCTGAATTTGAAGGGAAAGAATTTGAAGAAGATGTATTTTCAGGTGATGTTAAATATCACTTAGGATCTTCTAAAAAAATTACAACTGCAAATGGCGAAGAAGTTAGAATTAATTTAACTCCGAATCCATCTCACTTGGAAACTGTTGCTGCCCTTGTAGAAGGGATCTGCAGAGCAAAAGTTGATAATACTTATAACGACGATTATTCTAAAGTTTTACCAATCGTAATCCACGGAGACGGTGCTATTGCTGGTCAAGGTATCGTTTATGAGATCGCTCAGATGATGAATCTGGAAGGTTACAGAACTGGTGGAACAGTTCATATTGTTGTGAATAATCAGGTTTCTTTCACTACCAATTTCCTGGATGCAAGGTCTTCAGTTTATTGTACAGATATTGCAAAAGTGACAGATTCTCCGGTAATGCACATCAATGCTGATGATGTAGAAGCTGTTGTTCACGCCATCAGATTTGCTGCAGATTTCCGCGCGAAATTTGGTAAGGATGTTTATATCGATCTTTTAGGTTATAGAAAATATGGTCATAATGAAGGCGATGAGCCAAGATTTACTCAGCCAAATCTTTATAAATTAATTTCAAAACATCAGAATCCAAGAGAAATCTACAAAGATCTTTTGATCAAGGAAAATGTTGTTTCTGACGAAGTCTTAAGCAAGATGGAAAAAGAATTCAAAGCGTTGCTTGATGAGAATTTTGACGCCTCCAAAGAAATCGAAAGAAATACGATGGACGTCTTTATGAAAGACGACTGGACAGATTTCCCACTGGGGACGAAAGGTGCGGTTGCGAATTCAAACGTTGACACTACTTACGATCTTGAGAAATTAAAGGAACTTGCGGTTAAAATATCTACACTTCCTGCAGACAAAAAATTCATTAGTAAAATTACCCGTCTTTTCGAAAATAGAGTGAAGATGGTAGAAAATAATTCTCTGGATTGGGCAGCAGGAGAGTTATTGGCTTATGCAACGCTTCTTACAGAAGGTTACAACGTAAGACTTTCCGGAGAAGATGTTGAAAGAGGAACATTCTCTCACCGTCATGCTGTTGTGAAAACAGAAGATACGGAAGAAGAATATATCCCATTACGCCACATCAATGAGCAAAGATTTGATGTTTACAATTCACATCTTTCAGAATATGGCGTTTTAGGATTTGATTACGGTTATGCAATGGCTGCTCCTAAAACATTGACAATTTGGGAAGCTCAGTTTGGTGATTTTACAAACGGTGCTCAGATTATTGTTGATCAATATCTGGTTGCTGCAGAGGAAAAATGGAAAATTCAGGACGGTTTGGTAATGATGTTGCCTCACGGGTCAGAAGGTCAAGGAGCAGAACATTCATCTGCTAGACTGGAAAGATTCCTTACACTTGCTGCAAATGAGAATATTATCGTTGCGAATATCACTTCGCCTGCCAACTATTTCCATCTGTTGAGAAGACAGATGAAATTCGGATTCAGAAAACCATTGGTAATTATGACTCCTAAATCTCTATTGAGACATCCAAAAGTAGTTTCTCCATTAGAAGATCTTGCAACGGGAACTTTCCAGCCTATTTTGGACGATCCAACTGCTGATCCTGCAAAAGTGGAAAGATTGGTACTTTGTACAGGTAAACTATACTACGAGCTTCTTGCTAAAAAAGAAGAACTTAATGATGATAAAGTAGCCCTGGTAAGATTAGAGCAGATCTATCCATTGAATTTTGAAAAAATTACTGCAATTTTTGATAAATATAATAACAAGAAAGACTTGATCTGGGCTCAGGAAGAGCCTGAAAATATGGGTGCATGGAGTTTCATTTTAAGAAACTTCCGTGATACAAATATCCAGTTGATCTCTCCGGTTGCAAGTGGAACGCCTGCACCAGGAAGTCACAAGATGTTTGAGAAAAATCAGACCAAAATTATCAACGCAGTTTTCCAGTGCAATGATGAACCGGCAAAAAGGCCAGTTACAGCTTAATAAAATTAATAAACTATAAAGAATAACAGTCTTCACGGATTGTTCTGAAATCAAAAACAAAAAAGAGTATGTCAATATTAGAAATGAAAGTTCCTTCACCGGGAGAATCTATCACAGAAGTAGAAATTGCAACTTGGTTAGTACAAGACGGTGATTACGTAGAAAAAGATCAGCCAATTGCAGAAGTAGATTCTGATAAGGCAACTTTGGAACTTCCTGCTGAGCAAAGTGGAATAATCACTTTGAAGGCTGAAGAAGGTGAAGTGGTTCAGGTTGGCCAGGTGGTTTGTCTTATTGATATGGATGCTGCGAAACCAGAAGGTGGTGCTGCTCCTGTTGCAGAAAAACCAAAAGAAGAGCCAAAAGCTGAAGTTAAAAAAGAAGAACCAGCACCTGCTCCAAAAGTAGAAGCTGCTAAAACTGAAACTTACGCTGCTCAAACGCCTTCTCCTGCTGCTAAAAAAATCCTTGACGAAAAAGGAATTGCTCCAAGCCAGGTAAGTGGTTCTGGAAGAGATGGCAGAATTACAAAAGATGACGCTGTTACAGCTTCGGTTCCTGCAATGGGAAGCGCAAGCGGTGGAAATAGAGGTCAATCGACTACAAAACTTTCAGTTCTTAGAAGAAAGATTGCTGCAAGATTGGTTTCAGTGAAAAACGAAACTGCAATGTTGACGACTTTCAACGAGGTTGATATGTCTGAGATTTTCAGAATCAGAAAACAATATAAAGAAGAATTCGCTGCAAAACACGGGATTGGACTTGGATTTATGTCTTTCTTCACTAAAGCGGTAACAAGAGCATTGAAACTTTACCCGGATGTGAACGCATCTATCGACGGAGATTTCAAAATCAATTATGACTTTGCAGATATTTCTATCGCCGTTTCAGGGCCAAAAGGTTTGATGGTTCCGGTTCTTAGGAATGCAGAAAATATGTCTCTTAGAGGTGTTGAAGCTAACATCAAAGATCTTGCGCTTAAAGTAAGAGACGGAAAAATTACAGTTGACGAGATGACTGGCGGAACGTTCACTATTACTAATGGTGGAACTTTCGGATCTATGATGTCAACACCAATCATCAACCCGCCACAATCTGCAATTTTGGGAATGCACAACATCATCCAAAGACCAGTTGCTGTTGACGGACAAGTTGTAATTCGTCCAATGATGTACGTTGCAATGTCTTATGACCACAGAATCATCGACGGAAAAGAATCCGTAGGTTTCTTGGTAGCAGTAAAAGAAGCAATCGACAATCCAGTAGAATTCCTAATGGACGGCGACGAAAGAAAAGCTTTGGAATTGTAATTAATTTCATCGATATAAAATTAAAAGAGAGCAAGTTTTTGCTCTCTTTTTTTGTTTCTGGTAATTATGATTTGGGCAGCTATTTCCGCCTTCCGTTCCCAAACCTAACGAAGTGGTTCGACGAAGTCAATCTTTCTTGCAGACGATTTCAGTTTAATTAGAACATTAGTGTCAGCAAAAAAGGATTTCCGCTCAAACCTAACGCAATGGTTCATCGATTAGGGAAAGCCGATGAATACGTGAAGACGCCTCATCGTAATGGATCGCTGGCTCATCGTAATGAATCACTGACGCAACGTAATGAATCATCAGCTCAACGTAATGAATCAATGACCTAACAAAGTGAATCATTGACCTAACGAGATGAATCACAGAGGCATTGTAGTGAATCAATGACTTGTAGAAATATGATTACATTCCTTTGATGAGTTTTACGGCTTTGTGAACCTTAGAATATTTTCAATAATTAATAAAACCTTTGCGGACTTTGCGTTCAAAAAAAATTTCGGGTTAATCAAAAACCATTTCCAAAATTCACAATTAATCCTTACTTTTGAGCAATGGAAAATTTCATCGTATCCGCACGCAAGTACCGTCCGCAAGAGTTTGACACTGTTGTTGGGCAATCGCACGTTACCGATACTTTGGAACACGCCATAGACGAAAGTCAATTGGCTCAGGCATTGCTTTTCTGCGGACCAAGAGGTGTTGGTAAAACAACCTGCGCCAGAATTCTTGCGAGAAAAATCAATGAAAAATCCGGCGCTGCAGACGATGATGGCTTCGCATTTAACATTTATGAATTAGATGCCGCTTCCAACAACTCAGTGGATGACATTCGTGAATTGATTGACCAAGTTAGATTTGCGCCTCAGGTCGGAAAGTATAAAGTTTATATTATCGATGAGGTTCATATGTTGTCTCAGGCTGCTTTCAACGCATTCCTGAAAACTTTGGAAGAACCGCCAGCGCACGCTATTTTCATCTTAGCGACGACTGAGAAACACAAAATCATTCCGACGATTCTTTCCAGATGTCAAATCTATGATTTCAAAAGAATCACAATTGAGGATATTCAGGAGCATTTGAGAAAGATTGCTGAGAAGGAAAATATTACTTACGAAGACGATGCGCTTTACCTGATTGCTCAAAAAGCGGATGGCGCTTTGAGAGATGCATTGTCGATTTTTGATAGATTGAGTACGTTTTCTCAGAAAAACATCACGCTCGAAAAAGCAGCGGAAGTTCTCAATATTCTGGATTACGACCAATATCTGAAAATCGCTGATTTGGCGAAAGAAAATGATATTCCTGGAGTTTTGACCGCATTTGACGAGATTGTGAAAAAAGGTTTTGACCCGCATATTTTCATTGCCGGATTGGGAAATCATTTCCGTGACCTGATGATGGCTCAGAATCCAAAAACTTTGAACCTGATTGAAGTTGGAGAAAAAACAAAATCCAAATTCGCTGAACAATCCCAAAAATGGAAAGCTCAGGAATTGATTGACGGAATTGAGATTTGCAATTTCGCCGACATCAATTATAAAAATTCCAAAAATCCACGTTTGACTGTTGAAATTGCCTTGATGCAATTATCAAGTCTCACTGCAGGTTTGGAAGCTAAAAAAAAAAGTTCTTAATATTAGCGCCACTTCTTGAAGCTAATTTAATTTCCGATACAAAACCAGTTTCTTCAGAACCAAAACCTCAGACAGAAACCAAACCAGAACCGGCAAAATCAGTTTTTGAAGAACCAAAAAAGCTCATTCAAAAAGCATCTGAACCTATTGCGAGAAGTTCTTCTAATTCCAAATTCAGTATCAAAGCGGCTTTAGAGAAAAAAGAAGAAATTGTCAAAGATGAGTTTGCCGAAATCAAAGATGAAAATCTACCTTCCAATCATTTCTCCCAAACTGATGTCGATAACGAGTGGAATATCTTTCTTAAAGATTTGGCAAGAACAAACACTTTTGTTTATAATGCGATCAGTAGTTTCAAATTGGAAAAGACGGATGAACATCAAATCACTGTCAAATATTCTTCCGAATTTGCAAAGTCAGAATTTGACAGATTGAGCATCGAATTCTTTAATCACTTCAAACATAAAGTCAGTAACTATAAGATTGAAATCGAGTATCAGACAGACTTAACAATCAAAAAAGAAGTTTTGACAAAGCGTAAAATCTTCGAAAAATTTGTTGAAATCAACCCGCTTCTGAAAGATTTGGATGATTTGATGCGTTTTGATTTATCTTAATTCCAATTTTATAAAAGTTTAAAATAAGATGTAATAAACTCTATTTCGAAGTTGTCATAATAGCAATATAGAAATAACCATAAAATTCAAATATGAAAAAGCTCCTTTCAATTATCATCTTAATATTTGGAATTCCCACTTTTGCGCAAAAAACTGTCACCGAAAAGCAAATTTATGCAGCAATGGATGCTCAGGCAGAATTGTTTTTGAAAGAATCAAAAGCCAATTCTTTCTCTATTGGAATCGTAAAAGACGGAAAAACTTACACCAGACACTACGGCGAAATCGACAAAGGAAAAGGCAATAAAGCCACTAATTCTACATTATTTGAAGTCGCTTCCATTACCAAATTATTTACAGGAACATTGGTGGCGAAAGCGGTTTTGGATGGCAAAATTAAACTGGATGATGACATCAGAAAATACATTACGGGTTCTTATCCGAATCTTCAATTTAATGGAACGCCTGTTACGATTAAGGATTTAGTTTCTTTGAAATCAGGTTTCAATAAAGATTTGCCCGATAGAAGTGAAGTGATGAAAGTAAGGAATGACAGCACAGCTTTCAAAGTTGAAAAATTGGAAAAAGCTTATACGAAAGAGCAATTTTTCACGGATTTGAAATCTATAAAAGTGGAAAACATGCCTGGCACTGTTTATAATTATAATAACGGAACTTTACAGCTGACAGCGCATATTCTTGAAAATGTTTACGGGAAAAGTTATGAGACATTATTGAAGGAAAATATTTTAGTTCCTTTAAAATTAAGTAACACAAAACTTCACATCAATCAAAATGAAACCATCGCCAACGGTTATGATGGAAACGGCGTTCTGATGCCATTTTTGCCATACTCACTTTGGGGCGCGCAAGGTTATTTGAAATCATCATTAGCTGATTTAACCA
>Ga0157370_10005142_pt1 | contig 14750 bp, 15 predicted proteins | sample C35metaG_FD_113463 | JGI IMG/M metagenome (GOLD analysis project Ga0157370, IMG submission 113463) | Corn rhizosphere microbial communities from Kellogg Biological Station, Michigan, USA - C3-5 metaG | ecosystem: Host-associated > Plants > Roots > Rhizosphere > Soil | place: USA: Michigan...
AGGCGGGCGGCGGCGGGCTGACGCACGCGGATCTCGACGCCTATCGCGTGGTCTGGCGGCAGCCGGTGCGCGTCGACTACCTCGGGCACGAGGTGATCTCCAATCCGCCGCCGTCGTCGGGCGGGATCCTGATCGCGCTCGGGCTCGCGCTGCTCGAGCGCACCGGTACCGGCGGACCGGGAAGTGCCGAGGGGATCGCCTCGCTCGTCGAGGTGATGCGCGAGCAGACCCGGGCGCGCGGCGAGGGGTTCACGGCGGGGCTGCATCGCGGCGGCCTCGCCGGCCGGCTGCTCGGACCTGAGGCGCTCCGTCGCGCTGCCGCACGCATCGACGACCGCGCGAAGGGACTGCCCGAGGCTGCTCCCGCGGGCGGGACGACCCACGTGTCCGCGGTCGACGCCGCCGGCAACGCGGCGTCGCTCTCCTCCTCGACCGGATCGGGCTCGGGAGTGATCATCCCGCACACGGGCATCCATCTGAACAACATGCTCGGCGAGTACGACCTCGTCGCCGGCGGGCCCGCGATGCCCGGGCGGCGGCTCACCAGCATGATGGCGCCGACGGTCGTCGTCGGGCCGGGAGGCCCGCGCCTCGTCGTCGGAAGCGCCGGGTCGGTGCGGTTGCGCGGGGCGATCATGCAGGTGATCTGGAACGTCGTCGCGCACGGCCTCGACGTCGCAGCCGCGATCGACGAGCCGCGCGTCCACCTGGACGAGCCGCACGTCCACTGCGAGGGAGGCTTCGACTCCGCGGCGCTCGACGGGCTCGAGGAGCGCGGCTACGACATCGTGCGCTGGCGGCGTCGAAACCTCTTCTTCGGCGGGACGAACGCGGTCGAGGTGTGTGACGGCAGGCTGGCCGCCGCGGGCGATGCCCGCCGCGGCGGCGCCGGCATCGTCGTCGGCGCCTGAGCCGCGCACGCCCTGAACCTCCTGCTTCGGGTCTTTTCGCGCTGCGCGCCGCTATCCGAACGACGCGAACGTGGTTCCCGGCTCCGCCGGGCAACCAGGTTGTGACGGCTGCTCAGCCCGCGGTGTCGGGCGGGTCCGGGTCGAGTGGGGCGACCTTGCCGTTTCGGCCTGCGCGCTCCCGGAGCTGCCGCTCGGCGCGCATCGCCTCGAGCGCGATCCCGAGTAGCTCGGCTAGCCGAGCCATGCGGGCGCGCGGCGACTGCATCGCGAGGAGCTCCTGCTCGGCGTCGACGCCGAGATCGACGCGCGCGGCAAGCTCCCAGTCGAGCTGCGGCGATTCGGGATCGGGGTGATCGACGGGGCTCTCGGCCAGGGACGCGAGCTCGCCGAAGAGCGCCGTCGCCCGTTCGACGTCCGCCGGATCCGCCGCTTCGTCGTCGTCTAAGACGGGCTCGACGATGCCGGTCGCGAACGCACGCCCGGAGGTCAGCTCGAGCAGGCGGAAGCGCTCGCCGCCTGCGACGACGATGTTCATCCGGTCGTCCCCGAGCACCTCGAGCACCTCGAGCACGGACGCGCGCGTCCCGATCTCGTGCACGGCCCCGTCGCCGGTTGCGAGGGCGAGGCCGAACTCGCTGCCGGTCGCAAGGCATTCCTCGACGAGCTCGCGGTAGCGAGGCTCGAAGATGTGCAGCGGGATGCGCTCGGTGGGGAAGAGCACGATCGGGAGCGGGAAGAGCCCCAGTTCCGGCATCCCGGCAGCCTAGAGAAGCCCTGAGAAGCCCGGTTGCGGTCGCGATTCGGGCCGGCGAGAATACGGCGTGGTTCCCGAGTCGAAGCTCGAGCAGACCGAGCACGGCCTCGAGCCCGTCGGGGAGGGGTGGTTCGTCCTCAACGCACGGGAGGCCCCCTGGATGGCGCGAAGCGGCCGTCCCGCGGTCTGTGGATTCGAAGGCGCGAGCGACTTCGAGCAGCTCGGCATCAACGTCTCCGTGCTGGGACCGGGCGAGCCGCTCGCGATGTACCACTGGGAGGCGGACCAGGAGGACTTCCTCGTCCTCGCGGGCGAGGCGCTCCTGCTCGTCGAAGGCGAGGAGCGACCCCTTCGCCGGTGGGATCTCGTGCACTGCCCCGCCGGCACCAGGCACACGATTCTCGGCGCCGGGGCCGGACCGTGCGTCGTGCTCGCGGTCGGAGCCCGCGACCGCTCGACCGGGCCGGAGTGGGGTGCGTACACGGTCGACGAGGTCGCCCAGCATCACGGCGCGGGCGTCGACCGGGAGACGACGGATGCAAGCGAGGCGTACGCGCGGTTCTCCCGGCGGCAGAAGACGAGGTATCAGGAGGGCTGGCTCGATCGCTGATCGGGCGTGACCATGGCGACGATGGCCGACCTCGACGAGCTCGCGCTTGCGCTGCCCGACACGACCAGGGAGGTGTCGGACGACGGCAGACCGTCGTACCTCGCGCACGGGAAGATGTTCTGCTTCCACCGGAGACCGCGCCCCGACGCGGTCGACGCGACGACCGGCGAGCGGCTCGCGGACGTGCTGATGTTCCGTGTCGACGGGCAGGAGGCGAAGGAGCTCATCCTGGCCGATCCGCGCGGCCTCTTCTTCACGACGCCGCATTTCAACGGCTACCCGGCCGTGCTGCTCCGCATCGGCGACCTCGAGAGCATCGACCGGCAGGAGCTCCGCGACGTCGTCGTCGACGCGTGGCTGACCCGCGCGCCGAAGCGGCTCGCGAAGGCGTGGCTGCGCGAGAACGAGCCCGGCGAGTGACGGCTTGCGCCGCTCTCAGTAGCGGTCGAGCTCGACCAGTCGCTCGTCGCTGATCCCGAAGTGGTGTGCGACCTCGTGCAGGACGACCCGCTTGACCTGCACGGCGAAGAGCGCGGGGTCGTGCCCGTACAAGCGCTCGAGCGGGCCACGGTAGATCGTGATCTTGTCCGGCAGCGCACCGCTGTAGCTCGTGCCCCGTCGCGTCAGCGGGATCCCCTGGTAGAGGCCGAGGAGCGGCTGCCCCGGCGGCGGCTCTTCCTCGACCACGATCTCCAGGTTCGAGAGTCGTCCGCGCAGGTCCGGCGGCAGTGAGTCGAGCGCCTGCTGGATCGCCTCCTCCACGCGGTGAGCCTAGAGGCTTGATCGCATCCGCTGACGGACCCGGGGCCGGTGGGTAGGGTCCGACGCGTGACGAGCGGGTTCGAGGACTCCGGGGACGCCTTCTTCCGGCCGAGCATCAACGGCCTGCAGCCGTACCAGCCGGGCAAGCCGGTCGAGGACGTCCAGCGTGAGCTCGGGCTCGAGCGGGTGATCAAGCTCGCGTCGAACGAGGGGCCTTCCGGGCCCTTTCCGTCGGCGCTCGACGCGATGGCCGCCGCGGCCGCCGACCTGAACCGCTACCCCGACGGCGGCGTCTTCCGCCTGACCGAGGCCCTTGCGAGCCGGCACGGCGTCTCCACGGAGGAGATCACGGTCGGCGCTGGAGCCGACGGCTGCATCGACCTGCTCAGCCAGGCGGTGCTCGATCCGGGCGACGAGATCGTCTGCGGCTGGCCCTCCTTTCCGAGCTACCCGATCTACGCGCAGAAGCAGGGCGCTCTGCCGGCGCTCGTCCCGCTCAAAGCGAATCGCTACGACCTCGATGCGTTGCTCGCCGCCGTCACTCCGAGGACCAAGCTCGTCTACGTCTGCACGCCGAACAACCCGACCGGGACGATGAGCACCGAGGCGGAGCTGGACGAGTACTTCGACCGCGTGCCCGGGCACGTGGTGACGGTCGTCGACCAGGCGTACTTCGAGTACGTCGACCGGCCCGACTACCCCGATGCGGTCGAGCGGTACGTGAAGGCGGGCGCACGTGCCGTCGTCCTGCGCACGTTCTCGAAGATCTACGGCCTCGCCGGGTTGCGGGTCGGCTACGCCGTCGGGCCGCGGGCGATCTGCACGGCGATGGCCAAGGTGCGGCGCCCGTTCGACCTGGCGACGCCTGCACAGGTCGCCGCGATCGCGAGCATCGACGACAGCGAGGAGCTCGATCGGCGCCGCGCCCGCAATGCCGACGGCCTCGCCCGGCTCGAGGCTGTTCTGCGCCGCTGCGGCTTCGAGCCCGTGCCGTCCGTCGGCAACTTCCTCTACGTGGACACAGGCGCCGACGCGGGCGAGCTCTTCGAGCAGCTTCTCCACGAAGGGGTGATCGTCCGGCCGCTCGCCGGCTTCGGCTCGCCGACCGCGGTTCGCATCTCGGTCGGCGCTCCGGACGAGATCGACCTGTTCGCGGCGGCGCTCGAACGCGTCCTGGCCCGCGCGTGAGCGGACGGCTCGCGCTCGGCAGCCGCGCAGCAGTGCTGCGCCACCCGAACTTCCGCCTGCTCTTCTTCGCGACGCTCGGTTCGGGGGTCGGAACGTGGATGGCGACGGTCGCCCTCACCGCCGAGGTCGCGAGCAGGACGGAGTCGCCGTGGTGGGTGAGCGCGCTCTTCCTCGTCACCTTCCTGCCGTCGGTGATCGTCGGCCTCGTCGCCGGCCCGCTGATCGACCGGCTCTCGCGGAAGTGGCTGATCGTCACATCGGACGTCGTCCGTCTGCTCGTCTTCGTCGCACTGCCGTTCAGCCCGAGCGCGACGGAGTTGATCGTGCTGGCCGCGGTCGCAGGCGTCGCCAACTCGTTCTTCCGGCCCGCGGTGCTCGCCGGCGTTCCGAATCTGATCGAGGAGAGCGAGCTTGCGGCCGGAACGTCACTGCTCCAGGCGACCGACTGGGTCGCGACCGCCCTCGGTCCGATCCTCGGCGGAGCGATCGTCGGTGCGACCGGCCCGCACGCCGTCTACTGGCTGAACGCCGCAACCTTCCTGTTCTCGGCCGTGCTGCTCGTTCGCATTCCCGCCCGTTTCCTGCAGAGCGAACAGGGAATCACGCGCGGCCACTGGCGCGACCTGCGGGACGGGCTCGCCGTGTTCAAGCAATCGCGGGCGCTCTTCACCGTGCTGGTCGCGTTCGGGTTGACGATGCTCGCGACCGGTCTCGTCAACGTCACGGAGATCTTCCTCGCGAAGCGCGCGTTCAACTCGGGAGCCTTCGGCTACGGACTGCTCTGGACCGCGACGGGCGTCGGTCTCGTCGCCGGCAGCCTCTACGCGAGCGCCGTTCTCGAGCGGCGGCAGGTGATTGCGATCTATCCGTTGGCGTTCGTACCGTGGGCCGCGGGGACGGTTGCGGCTGCCCTCGCACCGAATGTGTGGCTCGCGGCGGTCGCAATGGTCGTCTCGGGCTTCGGCAACGGGCTCGCGTTCCCGATGACGGTGCTGATCATCCAGCGGCATACCTCGGACCGGCTGCGCGGCCGTGCGTTCACCGTGATCATCAGCGCGCACAACGCCCTGCTCGGGACCGCGATGATCGCCTCCGGCGAGCTGACGAACGCCGTCGGGCCGCGCTGGACGTACGGCATCGCCGCGGCTCTGACCCTCTCCGGCGGCCTCACGGCGTGGATCCTGTCGCGGGCCGTCGTGCGGCAGCCGGCCGTGGTCCGCCAACAGGCTGCGTAGCATCACGGCGTGAGCGAGCGGCGCAACTGGACGAGGGAGCGTCTCGTCGAGGCGGTGGTCGCGGGCGACCAGCGCGCGCTCGCCCGTGCGATCACGCTCGTCGAGAACGGGGACGCGCTCGCCTACGAGGTCGTCAGCGACGTCTACCCGAAGACGGGTCACGCCTACGCGGTCGGGCTCACCGGCCCCCCCGGTGTCGGGAAATCGAGCCTCGCGTCGTCGCTGATTCGGATCGTCCGTGCGCAGGAGAAGACCGTGGGGGTCATCTCGGTCGATCCGTCGAGCCCGTTCACGCAGGGCGCGCTGCTCGGCGACCGGATCCGGCTCGTCGACCACTTCCTCGATCGCGACGTGTTCATTCGCTCGATGGGGACGCGCGGGCACCTCGGCGGTCTCGCCGAGACGACGCTGCAGTCGCTCCTGATCCTCGATGCGGCGGGGAAGGACGTGGTGTTCCTCGAGACGGTCGGCACCGGACAGAGCGAGGTTGGGGTGCTCTCGATCGCCGACACGGTCGTGCTCGCGCTGATGCCGGGCTCGGGCGACTCGATCCAGGCCCTGAAGGCCGGGATCATGGAGATCCCGGATGTGATCGCGATCAACAAGATGGATCACCCGATGGCGAAGACGATGCTCAGCGAGGTGCGCCAGGTGCTGGCACTCGGGCCGCGCGACGGCTGGCGGCCGCCGATCGTGCTGACGGAGGCGATGCGCGGCGAGGGTGTCGAGCAGCTCTGGGAGAAGATCGAGGAGCACCGCGCGTGGCTCGAGGCGGAGGGCGAGCTCGACGAGCGGCGCCGGCACAACCTGGCCTCCGAGGTCTTCCAGGTCGCCTCGACTCGCGCGCGTCGGCACATCGAGGCGGCCGTCGGCGACGACCCCGAGCTGCAGCGCCTGCTCGGCGAGGTGCAGGCCCGCCGTCTCGACCCGCTCACGGCCGTCCGTGAGATCCTGCAGAAGGTCTTCCACGTCGATGCCGACCCCGAGTGACATCGAAGCCGCGCGCGAACGCCTCGGCGACCGCGCGCGCATCACACCGGTCTACGGCTCCGACACGCTCTCCCGCCGCTGCGGGCGCCGGGTCTGGCTGAAGGCGGAGAACCTCCAGCGGACGGGGTCGTTCAAGATCCGCGGCGCGGTCAACAAGCTTGCGAGCCTCGACGACGCGCAACGTGCGGCAGGGGTGATCGCCGCGAGCGCAGGGAACCACGGCCAGGCTGTCGCGTGGGCGGCGCGCGAGCTGGGGATCAACGCGGCCGTCTTCATGCCGCAGGACGCGCCGATGGCGAAGGTCGAGGCGACGCGCAACTACGGCGCGGAGACCGTGCTCGCCGGCGCGATGTTCGACGACGCGCTCGCCCGGGCCCTGGAACGCGCGGAGGAGAGCGGTGCGACCTTCGTGCACGCGTTCGAGGACGAGGCCGTGATCGCCGGCCAGGGCACGATCGGGCTCGAGCTCGTCGACCAGCTGCCCGAAGCGGAGACGTTCCTGCTCCCGGTCGGCGGGGGCGGGCTCGCGGCCGGCATCGCGATCCTGCTGCGCGCGCGCCGGCCCGGGGTGCGCATCGTCGGCGTCCAGGCAGGCAAGACCGGCAGCGGCACGATCGCCGACGGCATCGCCGTCAAGCATCCGGGCGAGTTGACCATGTCGATCCTGAACGAGCTGCTCGACGACATGGTCCACGCCGGCGACGAGGCGATCGCCGAGGCGATCACGCTGCTCCTCGAGCGGACGAAGCTCGTGGTCGAAGGCGCCGGTGCGGCGTCCGTGGCGGCCCTCCTCGCCGGTGACGCGGGCGGAAGCGGGGAGGTGTGCGCGCTCCTCTCGGGTGGCAACATCGACCCGACGCTCCTGATCTCGGTGATGCGCCACGGGCTGACGGCCGCGGGCCGGTACCTGGTGCTGCGCACGCGGGTGCCGGACCGGCCGGGCGAGCTGCTGAAGCTCCTCGACCTCGTCGCGGCCGAGCGCGGCAACATCCTCGAGATCAACCATCGCCGCGAGGTGCTGGGTCTCGACGTCTCGGAGACCGGCGTCGAGCTGACCGTGATCACGCGCGACGACGAGCACTGCACCGAGCTGCGGCGCGCCCTCGAGGAGCACGGCTACCCGCTCGGTTGAGAGTCCTCTCAGGCGCCGCAGCGCCGGAACGAGACCACGTCGCCGGCGAAGTCTGCGATTCCGCCACCGGTGACGGCGCTCACCTCGAAGCCCTCCCGCCGCAGGAGCGACGCCGCGATGGCGGCGCGCGGCCCGCTCTCGCACACGGTGACGACGGGCCGTGACTGCTCGAGCGCGCCACAGCCGATCTTGCGGAGCAGCCGGTACGGGATGTTGCGCGAGCCCGGGATGTAGCCGGCGTCCCGCTCCGCCGCTTCGCGAACGTCGATCAGCTGCACGTCGCCTGCGGCGAGCATCGTCTGCAGCTCCTGCACGTCGATCGTCGGCAGCGTCTCCTCCGCAGTCGTCGCGAGCACGTATCCGGCGAGGTCGAAGATGCCGACCGTCCACAGCCTGCGGGCCGCGGCGAGCGCTTCCTCCTTGGAGCGTGCGTGCAGGACGACCCGTTCGCCCGGCAGCAGCACGAAGCCTGCCTTGGTGCCGAAGGCGCCGCCGTCGAGCGGAACGCTGATCGACCCGGGCAGGTGGCCGGCGCTGTAGGCCGCGAACGGCCGGACGTCGAGCACCGTCGCCTCGCCCGGATCTGCGAGCTCCGGCGGCGGGGCGGGCTGGGCGACCCACTGGCCCCGGTTCAGCGCGACGACCCGCTCGGTCGTCGGCGGCCTCGGCGTCGAGATCGACGCGGAGACCAGCACGAACTCCTGGACGTCGCGGAATGCGAGCGCGCCGTTCGAGGCACGTTCGTGCGCGATCGTCGAGGAGCGCTCGCTGCTCATGTTCCCGCCGCACAGCGACCCGGCGACGTGGCCCGGATACACCTGGATGTCGTCACCGAGCGCAGTCAGGCGCTCGAGCGAGCGAAACAGGTCCTCGGCGCCTTCACGCGCGTCGACCGCGAGGTCGGGGCGTGCCGCATCGCCGACGAACAGCGAGTCGCCGGTGAGTGCGATCCGGCCGCCGACGACGAACGCGCAGTGCTCGGGCCGGTGCCCGGGAGTGTGCAGGACGTCGATCGAGACGCCGCCGACCTGCAGCCGCCCGCCGTCTGCGAGCGCCTCGAACTCGTACGCGGGCTCGGCCAGCGGGTGGATCGCGACCGTGACACCGTGCTCGACCGCGAAGCGTCCATGCCCCGAGACGTGGTCGGCGTGGGTATGCGTCTCGAGTACGCGCTCGATCCGGACACCCGCGGCCTCAGCCGCCTCGAGGTACTGCTCGATCGCGAAGGCGGGATCGACGACGACGGCGAGGTGGGCGTCCCGGTCGCCGACGAGATAGGACGCGCAACCGAGGTCGTCGTCCACGAACTGCTCGAACAGCAGCACGGCGAATGAGGGTAACACCCTGTGCGGCGGCCGTTCTGCGGCGCCAGTCGGCGGCGGAGGGCGGCTTCGCCGCCCGGGAGCCGCCGCCGGTCGGGGGTGTGGGTGCCTCCTGACGTTCCCGAGGTGTCGCAGCCGACGCGGCACCGGAGGGGACAGTGCGGATGCACGGCCCCGGAGAGTGACGTGGCGGCTGCGGCGCCAGTCGGCGGCGGAGGGCGGCTTCGCCGCCCGGGAGCCGCCGCCGGTCGGGGGCGTCAGGAGCGTCAGGAAGGTGGGCGGAGCCAGAGGTAGAGGCAGGCGAAGAGGGCCCCGAGGGCAAGGGCAATCCCGACCACCCCGAGCGCGAGCGCGGCCTTGCCGAGCGAGCGGGCGCCTGCGTCCCGCGGCGCGTGGGCCTCGACGTCGAGAGCGACGCGGTAGGTGATCGACTTCCCGGTCCGGTCGCCGACGAGCACGTTGAAGAGGATCGTCTCCGCGCGCTCGGGCGCGGTGCCGCGGATCGCGAACCGCGCGAACTGGTGTCGCGGAATCGGCCCGCCTGCCCAGGTGATCGCCTGCCCGGTGCGGGACTGCGCCCAGCCGGACTTCGCCTCGGCGTCGTCGAGCTCGAAGTCGCCCGGGATGCCGAGCGTCACGTGGTCGATGCCGTGTGCGTCGCTCGTGTTCGGCACCGAGAAGACGAGATCGACGAGCTGCCCCGTCTGCACGCGAGACGGGTTGATCGACAGATGCGCGCCCGCCGGCGCCGCGGCGAGGAGTGCCAGGACGCTGCAGCCGAGGACGGCGAGTGCCGGTCTAGAGACCCAGGTGCTTGGCGATGACCATCCGCTGCACCTCATTCGTCCCCTCGCCGATCTCCAGGATCTTCTGGTCGCGGTACAGGCGCGAGATCGGGTACTCGTCCATGAAGCCGTAACCGCCGTGGATCTGCAGCGACCAGTTCGCAGCACGGTGCGAGAGCTCGCCCGAGTAGAGCTTTGCCATGGCCGCCGTCCTGGCGAAGTCGCGGCCTTCGTCCTTCTCCCAGGCCGCCTTCCAGACGAGATACCGCGCCGCTTCGATCTCGGTCGCCATGTCGACGAGCATCGTCTGCACCGCCTGGAACCTCGCGATGGGCTTGCCGAACTGCTCGCGGTCGCGGGCATAGGAGACGGCGAGGTCGTAGCAGCCCTGTGCGAGCCCGACGCCCATCGCTGCGACGGAGATCCGTCCGCCGTCGAGGATCGTCAGGAACTGGCGGAACCCGTCGCCCCGCGGCCCGAGCAGGTTCTCCTCGGGCACGCGCGCGCCCTGGAACGACAGCTCGCGCGTGTCGGACGCCCGCCAGCCGAGCTTCTGCATCGGCTCGGAGATCGTGTACCCCGGCGTCCCGTTCGGGACGACGATGTTCGAGATCTCGCCGTCGCCGGTCAGCGCGGTGATCGTCACGCAGGCGGTGATGTCGGTCCCCGCGTTCGTGATGAACATCTTCGCGCCGTCGATCACCCACTCGCCGCCCTCGAGGCGCGCGGTTGTCCGCGTGGCGCCGGCGTCCGAGCCCGCGCCGGGCTCGGTCAGCCCGAACGCGGCCAGCTTCGCTCCGGAGGCGAGCTCCGGCAAGAAGCGCCGCCGCTGCTCCTCGGTGCCGAAGTAGTAGATCGGCAGCGTCCCGAGCGAGTGGTGCGCCGCGACGGTGATCGCGACGGACGAGTCGATGCGGGTCAGCTCCTCGACGGCGATCGCATACGAGAGCGTGTCGGTGCCTCCGCCGCCGTACTCCTCGGGGATCGTCATCCCCATCACGCCGAGCTCGGCAAGGCCGGCGACGATCTCGTACGGGAATCGCTTCTCGCGGTCGAGCTCCTCGGCGACCGGCGCGACCTCCTCCAGTGCGAACCGGCGGACCGTGTCGCGGATCAGCTCGTGCTCGGCGTCGAGGTCGAAGTTCACGCGAAGCCCTGCGCGAGCTCGACGATCAGCCGCACGCCGTAGCCCGTTCCGCCTTCGTCGAGCGCGTAGTCGGGGCGCCTGCGCCGGATGAACCCCGGGCCGGCCATGTCGACGTGCGCCCACGGGCCGTCGCCGGCGAACTCCTGGAGGAACATGGCCGCGAGGACCGGCGATCCCTCGCGCAGGTCCGAGCCGTTCTTCATGTCGGCGAAGTTCGAGTCGATGTAACGGCGATAGCGCCGGTGCAGCGGGAACCGCCAGCCGAGGTCGCCGCTCGTCGCGGTCGCGGCGTCGACGCGCGCGGCCCACTCCTCGTCGTTTGCGAACCAGCCGGCGATGAGGTCGCCGAGCGCAAGCGACATCGCGCCGGTCAGCGTCGCGAAATCGATCACGTGCGTGGCGCCGTTCTCGCGCGCGAAGTGGAGGGCATCCGCGAGGACGAGGCGACCCTCGGCGTCCGTGTTCATGATCTCGATCGTCTTGCCGTTCGACGCTCGCAGGATGTCGCCCGGCTTGAACGCGTTGCCACCCTGCACGTTCTCGCTCGACGCGACCACCGCGACGACTTGCACCGGCAGTCCGAGCTCGGCAACCGCGGCAGCCCCCTCGATCACGGCGGCGCCGCCCGCCATGTCGCCCTTCATGTCCTGCATCCGCAGCGGCGGCTTCAGCGAGATACCGCCCGAGTCGAACGTGATCGCCTTCCCGACGAGACCCAGGGTCACGCCTGCGACCGCGTCCGGCGGGTCGTAGCGGAGGACGATCAGCTGCGGCTCGTGGGGGCTCGACCGCCCGACGGCGGCGAGTGCGCCCATGCCCTGCGCGTCGATCCAGTCCCGTCCGTGGGCCTCGACGGTGAGGTGAGGCAGGTCGAGAGAGCTCGCGTAGGCAGCGAGCACCGGCGGTGTCAGGTCGTTCGGGGGACGGTTCGCGAGGTCGCGCGCCGCATCGAGGTGTCGCGCGACGACGGCCTGCCTCTGCGCGAGCTCGTGCAGGTCCGCCGGCGCCTCGAGCGCGAGCGTCAGCTCCGGCCGGTCGGCATAGCCGCGCTTGAAGAGCCCTGGATCGTAGGCGCCGAACGCCGTCCCCTCGACGATCGCGCGCACGTGCTCCGCATCCTCGGCGCGCCACGCCACGGTCGCGCTCTCGCCGCGGAGCGCGCGCGCCGCGAGCGCGGCTGCCGCGCGCAAGGCGTCGCCGTCGAGCGGCTCGGTCGCGCCGACGCGCAGTTCGTCGTCGAAGCGGCGAACCTCCCCGGAGGGGAGATCGGCGTCGACGCGAGCGCGCACGTCGGAGCCGTGAGGCTCCCTGGTCTCGACCCGCATATCGGGGCGCGATGGTACCGAGGAAGTCGGGCCCCCGTAGCGAACTTGGCGGATGCGGAACGGGGTTTTCGACCATGGACGCCATCCAGCACACCGTCGAATCGCTCACCGCGGAGATCGGGCGGATCGTCGCGGCACGGCAGGATCTCCGCGCTGCGGGCGCCGGGCCCGAGTTGCTCGAGGAGAACCGGCGCGAGCTCGCGGCTGCGCAGAGCCGGCTCTCGGCGCTCCTGATCGCGCGGTACCTGCCGCGGGAAGGCGTCGCGTAGGTACGGTTCGCCGGTCCCAGACCCGAGCCGGTCCCCGAGCAAAGGAGCGATGCACCGGTGGCAGCCAAGGATTTCTTCGACAGCCTCGAGTCCCGTGCGGACGCTTCCAAGCTCGCCGGGATGAGCAACTCCTACCTCTTCGAGATCGAGGGCGAGGGCGCGTGGCTCGTCGACGTGCGCGACGGTGCGATCCGGGTCACGCAGGGCGGCGGGGAGGCCGATGCGACGATCCAGACCGGCGCCGAGACGTTCGAGAAGATCGTCAGCGGCGAGCAGAACCCGACGACGGCCTACATGACCGGCAAGTTGAAGATCAAGGGCGACATGGGCGCAGCCATGAAGCTCCAGAAGATCTTCTAGCCGCGTTATCCACCGCGTACGGCTTTGGCGATCAGGCGGTCTGCTCGATCCCAGATGCCGCGCTTCGCAGCCGCGCTCAGGTCGTAGACCGACATGTGGTCGGCGACGAAGCCCTGTGAGTGGATCGTGGCGCCGTTGATCTGGTTGGAGGGCACATGGTCGCGCAGCATGCGCGTCGCCAGCTCGATCGCTCCCGTGCCGCCGACACTCGTGTCCCGGTCGCCGACGAAGAGCCAGATCGAGGTCCGCTTCGGGATCAGCCGGAAGTTCGTATCTGGCTCGAATGACGGGTTGATCTGCCCTGGATAGAACGCGAGCACGAGTCGTGGCTTCAGGTAGGCCGCCGCCTCGACGGCGAGTCGTCCGCCGCGGGAGTGGCCGAGGAGCACGAGCGGCACGTGCGGCCGGCCGAGCGTCGCGAGCCCGCGGCGGGTGGCCGCGACGATGTTGTCGCGCGCCTGCGGGTCGGGCGGCGGCTGCTCGTACCGCGGGTAGATGACGTCGTAGCCCTCCGAGGCGAGGTGTGCCTGCCACGGTTCGAGCTGCTCGCCCGAATCCCGGCCGAGGCCGTGCAGGAAGACGACGACCGCCTTCGGCCTCCCGTTCGCCCGGACCGTCCAGTACTGGTCCTTGCCGGAGCCGGTGGACGCGAACGTCGGCTGCCACTTCGCGCCGCAGCCCGCGAGCGCAACGAGGACGCAGCCGCTAGCGATCCAGTTCGACCAGCACCGTGCCACCTGCGACACGATCTCCCTCCTGCACGTGAACGGCTCGCACCGTCGCGTCGTACGGCGCGACGAGCGGCGTCTCCATCTTCATCGCCTCCAGGACGACGAGCGGATCGCGTGCCTTGACTTCTTCGCCTTCCTGGACGTTGACCTTGATCACGGTTCCCGGCATCGGCGCGAGGATCGTGCTCGGGCCCTCGATCGTGCCGTGGGCGTGCGCGGTTGCGTCGATGTCGGGCGGCGGAGCGACTGCCGGGGACGGCAGGTTGAGCCGGAAGGCGCCGCGCCAGACCGGGTCGGGCAGCGCGGCGGGCGGGGCCGAGAGCGGCGGGTGCTCGACGAGGAACGCCGTCGTCGTGTCGCCGGCCCTGAGGGCCGGGTGGCCGACGAGCCAGCGGAGGAACGGCAGGTTGGTCGTGACGCCCGCGACCTCGGTCTCGCCGAGCGCAGCCGCGAGGCGGTCGAGCGCCTCGTCGCGCGTCGCGCCGGCCGCGATCAGCTTCGCGATCATCGGGTCGTAGCTCGTGCCGATCTCGTCCCCCTCGGCGACCCCGGCATCGACGCGCACCGACGTCGGTAGCCGCAACCGCTCGATCCGGCCGGCCTGGGGCAGGAATGTCCGCGGATCCTCGGCGTAGAGCCGCACCTCGACCGCGTGAGCTTGTAACAGTCTGTTACTTGGAAGGTCGAGCGGTTCGCCGCGCGCGGTCCGCAGCTGCCACTGCACGAGGTCGATCCCGGTCACCGCCTCGGTGACCGGATGCTCGACCTGGATGCGTCCGTTCAGCTCGAGGAAGAAGAACTCGCGTCCCTCGACCATGAACTCCGCGGTGCCCGCTCCGACGTAGCCGATCGCACGCGCGAACCGGACGGCTGCGTCCTCCATCTTCGCGCGCAGTCCCGGGTCGAGCGCGGGGGAGGGCGACTCCTCCAGCACCTTCTGGTGGCGGCGCTGAACCGAGCAGTCGCGTTCGCCGAGCGCGAGCACGGTGCCGTGCGCGTCCGCGAGCAGCTGGATCTCGACGTGGTGCGGGCGCTCGACGTAGCGCTCCAGGTAGATGCGGTCGTCGCCGAACGCCGCCTTCGCCTCGCGCCGGGCGGCGTCGACCGCCGCCTCGAGCTCGCCGGAGCTGCGGACGACGCGCATCCCGCGGCCGCCGCCCCCGGCCGCCGCCTTGACGATCAGCGGCGGCGCAGTTGCCTCGGGGATCGTCGGCACCCCTGCTTGCTCG
>Ga0157370_10005143_pt1 | contig 14749 bp, 10 predicted proteins | sample C35metaG_FD_113463 | JGI IMG/M metagenome (GOLD analysis project Ga0157370, IMG submission 113463) | Corn rhizosphere microbial communities from Kellogg Biological Station, Michigan, USA - C3-5 metaG | ecosystem: Host-associated > Plants > Roots > Rhizosphere > Soil | place: USA: Michigan...
ATGGGCACCGGCGAGTTGCGCAGGATCCATTCGCGCGTCTCGTGAATGTGCTTGCCGGTGGACAAGTCCATGATCGTGTCGGCGCCCCAGCGGATCGCCCACACCATCTTTTCCACTTCCTCGGCCAGCGACGACGTCACCGCCGAATTGCCGAGGTTGCCGTTGATCTTCACGCGGAAGTTACGGCCGATGGCCATCGGCTCCAGCTCGGTGTGGTTGATGTTGGCGGGGATGATCGCGCGGCCGGCAGCGATTTCTGCACGCACGAATTCCGGCGTGATGTCTTCCGGGCGCTGCGGCAGGTTGGCGCCGTACGAGAAGCCCGGATGCTGCTTGAGCAGTTGGCGGTACTCGGGCTTGTCTTGCAGCGCCTGCAGGTTCAGCGATTCGCGCAGCGCGACGTATTCCATTTCCGGCGTGATGATGCCGCGACGCGCGTAGTGCATCTGGCTCACGTTGGCGCCAGCCTTGGCGCGGCGCGGATTCGTCAGTTGTGCAAAGCGCAGGTGGGCCGTGGCCGGATCATTGGCACGCGTGCGGCCGTATTCGGACGACAGGCCCGAGAGGATTTCCGTATCGCCGCGCTCGTCGATCCACTTGGCGCGCAGCGGGGCGAGGCCCGCCTTCAGGTCAATGTGCACGTCCGGATCGGAGTACGGGCCCGAGGTGTCGTACACCGGCACCGGCGGGTTCAGCATCTCGCCCTTGTCGGTGCGCGTGGCGGTCTGCTTGATGGTGCGCATCGGCACGCGGATATCCGGGCGGCTGCCGTTGATGTAGGTCTTGCTGGAAGCCGGATAGGCAAACTTCTGGTCGAGCTCGGACTGCAGCGAGTCGAACGATGCGGCGGGGGCGTTTTTGGCTTGGGGCATGGTCTCGTCCTAGATTCTGTGGCCTGGTGGAGCAGGCAGTGGACGAAACCGGGAGAGGTGGCGTGACCCGAAGAACGGAGGGGGCTGCCAGAGACTACGCGGTGTTCTGAAACTTCCCACGCCGGTACGAACCGGATCGGGTGCGAAGGGACTCTCTCAGCCGCACGGCCCATCCGTACGGCACCCCTGTTTCATCCAACGAGGCTGAATTTAAGCACAGGGCTGCCGGCGTTGCCAGCACGAAAACCAGTGACGTGACGGTTGGCCGGTCATTTCAGTCCAAACCGCCACGCAATGTGCGGCGGCGCGCACCGGCGCAGCGTGCCTTGATCTTGCGCAACCCCGCTGCGTTTCACCTATGTGACGCTCAATCCCTTTTCTATTGCATTGCGGCACTGCCGCTGGGAGTTGTCATGCTGGAGCGTCGGTTCACACTCGCGGGGCGCAGCCTCGTACCCATCGTGCAGGGCGGGATGGGCGTGGGTATTTCGGCGCACCGGCTGGCCGGCGCCGTGGCGCGCGAAGGCGGCGTCGGCACCATCGCCAGCATCGACTTGCGGCATCACCACGCAGACCTGGTTGCCGCCACCGAGAAATCGCGCGACAAGGACGCCATCAACGCCGCCAACCTCGTCGCGCTGGACCGCGAGATTCGCGCCGCGCGTGAAGGCAGCCAGGGCAACGGCATGATCGCCGTGAACGTGATGAAGGCGGTGGAATCGCACCCCGCACTGGTACGCCAAGCCTGCGAGAGCGGCGCGGATGCCATCGTCATGGGCGCGGGGCTTCCGCTCGATCTGCCCGAGATGACCGCCGAGCACCCGAGGGTCGCGCTGATCCCGATTCTTTCCGACTCACGCGGCGTGGGCGTGGTGCTCAAGCGGTGGATGAAGAAGTCGCGCTTGCCCGATGCGGTGGTGATCGAGCACCCGTCGCACGCCGGCGGCCATCTGGGCGCGGCCCGCATCGAAGATCTGCGCGACGAGCGCTTTTCGTTCGCGCGCGTGCTGGACGAATGCCGTGAACTGTTCATCAAGCTGGGGCTGGCTGCGGAACAGATTCCGATCATCCTCGCAGGTGGCATCGATTCGCATGCCAAGGTGAAGCATTGGCTCGACAAGGGCGCCGCTGCGGTGCAGCTCGGCACTGCATTTGCGGTGACGGAAGAGGGCGATGCGCACGTGCGCTTCAAGCGGGTGTTGACGGGTGCAGAGCAAGGCGATATCGGCGAGTTCGTCAGCGTGGCTGGGTTGCCGGCGCGGGCAGTGATGACGCCGTGGTTGTCGCGTTATCTGTCGCGCGAAAGCGCGCTGCAGGCCAAGGCCAAGGTGCGGGATTGCCTGCAGGGGTTCGATTGCTTGCAGACGTGCGGATTGCGGGATGGGATCGGGAAGGTGGGGCAGTTCTGCATTGACCTGAAGCTTGCGCAGGCGCTGCGGGGAGATGTGGAGCGCGGGCTGTTTTTCCGTGGGGCTGGGAAGTTGCCGTTTGGGGAGGCGATTCGGCCGGTGCGGGAGTTGATGCATTACTTGTTGACTGGGGAGAAGCCGGCGGATTCCTCGACGGCAACCTGATGCGCTGAGATCGCGCCCAACAAAAAGCCAGCCCGAAGGCTGGCTTTTTGTTGGGCGCTTACCGCTTGTTGCTTCAGAACGGTGCAGCAAACGTCAACCGAATCCCCTGCTGCAAACCACCCATCCCGGCCATCACGCTGTAGTCCAACCCAAACGTGAGCGGCCCGGTGCGGAACTTCGTTCCCAACCCGATCTGCATGCGATCGCGCCCAAACGGCGTACCCGGCACGTAGTAAGCCGGGCCCGCCGATGCCAGATCGGCATACGCCAACCCCGCATTGCTCTGCCCATTGAAGTCGTGCTGGTATTCCACCCGCGCGAACGGCAGGAACGTGCCCCACTTGGTCTTCTGCGTGTATTCCGCACGCAGGCCCAGCGTGCCGGATACCGTCGTCACCGTCTGGTCGAAATACGTCAGCGCGTTGAGACCGGCGCCCGATTCGGTGAACTGATCCAGCGTCGATTGCGAAACCGCCAGGCGCCCGTAAGGCGAGATCAGCCACGTGCGATCGCGATGCTCATAGCCGGCCGACACGGAGGCGAACACTTGCTTGCCGTTGCGCTTGCCGGTGGCGAAGTCGTTGGAGTCCGTCACCCAGCGGCGCGAGTCGAAACTGAGCGTGCCGAAGCCGGCCACACCATCGACGAACAACGAAGGCAGCGGGCGATAGCTGCCGTAGAGCGCAAGGCTATAGCTGTCGCCCGTGCTCTTGGTGCCCGCGTTGCCGATGTCGGTGGAATCGCGCCCGTAGCCGAATCCGGCACCGACCGAAAACTGATCGGACACGCGGTAATCGGCGCCCGCCGTCACACCGCCTGTGGTGAAGCGGAAACCGGAGCGTTGCGTGCCCGCGTTGGCGAAACCAAAGTCCAGCGTACCGGCGCTCCAGAATGCGAGATTCGGGTCGGTGTTGTCCGGGCCCGCGCCGGCTGCGTCGGCACCGGGCAGGTCAGGGCCGGCATCGGCGTTCGACTTGTCGGCGTTGCCGTTGGCCGCATCGGTATTGCGCTTGCCCCGTGCGAACGGCCGCATGCCCTGGCCCTCACCGCGCATGCAGGCATCGTGTGCGGAAATGCCGACCACATCCTGGCAACGCGCCTGCATGTCCACGCGCTGGCCCGGCATGGCGACTGTCAGACCGTTGCTTGACGGTGCCCGGCCCGTGCCATGCAGCGCTTCCAGACGACGGTTGTAGTTGTCGATCTGCGTGGTGGCAAAGCGGCGCGCAGCCTGGACTTGCGCGTTGATCAGACCTGCCACATCCGGGTCGGCCGAGGGGTCCTTGCGCGGAGCCACGCTCACCTGCACCGTGGCCGGCGCCGAGGTGGCAAACGCGTTGGACAGCGTGTACGTCAGCACGGCCTGGCCGCCGTAGGTGGCCGACGGCGTGAAGTTCATCACATAGGTCGATGCCGCCGCAGCCGGGCTCTTCACGCCCGCTGGCGTCTGCACAGCCTTCTGCACGATCGTGGCCGTGCCAGCGTTGGCTGGCACCACCGACACCAGCGACGCCGCCGTGAAGGGGCCACCCGTGGCGCCTTCGGTCAAGTCCACGCTCACCGCCTGGCCCGACGACGTGGCGGCCTGTTTCTGCGCTACGGCAATGGGTACCGCATTCACGTTGACCGTCACCGGAATCGGCGCGGATGTGCCGGCCGTGTTGATCAGCGCATAGGCGAAGTTGACGGCGCCGGAGGTGGTCGGGGTGGGTGTGTAGACGATGTCCAGACCGTTGACGACGGCAGTGCCGCTGGCAGGCGGACTGACAATCGCAATGGACGAGAACGGACCGCCCGTTGCATTGGCCGTTGCATGCAGCGTGATCGGCGCCGTCGACATGGTGGTGGCCGTGATTGCCGGCGCGGTGCCGATCACCTGGCCCACCGTGATCGTGTAGCTGCGGGTCCCGTTGTACGGGGCGCCGGTGCCGGTACTGCTATCAGTGGCCTTCACAGTGAACGTGCTGCTGCCCAGCGTAGTGGGCGTGCCCGACAGAACGCCTGTGCTGGCGTTCAGGCTCAGGCCCGCAGGCAACGTCCCCGTGGACACGGCGTACGTGTAAGGCGCGGTGCCGCCGGCCGCACTGAAGGTCTGGCTGTATGCCGTGGTGACCTGGGCTGGGTTAGCGGCCGCAGGACTCACCGTGACCGTGGGCGCACCGATGGTGACGCTGTAGGCACGGCTGGCCGTGAAGCTATTGGCATCCGTCGCCGTGATGGTGAAGTTGAACGTTCCGCCTGCGGTGGGCGTGCCCGAGAGGACGCCGGTGGTGGTGTTCAAGCTCAGGCCTGTCGGCAACGCACCCGCCGTCACGGCGTAGGTGTACGGCGCGGTGCCATTGGCTGCCGAGATGGTTTGGCTGTACGCCGATGCAATCGCCGGGTTGGGCAGCGTGGCCGGCGATACCGTCACGCTAGGCGCGGCGATGGTGAGCGTATAGACCCCGCCGACCGCAAATGGGGCACCCGTCCCCGTCGAACTGTCGGTCCCGGTGACAGTAAAGCTGACCGTGCCGGCCGTGGTTGGGGTACCTGCCAGCGTGCCGGTGGCGCCGTTCCAGGTCAGGCCCGCGGGCATGGTGCCGCTGTTGACTACAAGGCCATAGGTGTACGGGCTCGTACCACCACTTGCCGTGAAGTTGCGGCTGTACGCCGTGCCTGCCACACCGTTGAGAGAACCCGAGGCAGGTGTGATGGTCAAGGTGGGCGACCCAATCGTCAGCGAGTAGGCGCGGCTGCCTGTGTAGGGGCCGGTTCCGGTACTGCTGTCAGTCGCGGTGACGGTGAAGTTGAACACGCCACCCGACGTGGACGTACCCGACAGCGTGCCGTTACTGGACAGCGTCAGCCCCGCCGGCAGCGAACCCGCCGTGACGGCGTACGTGTAGGAACCTGTGCCGCCGCTGGCCAAGATGGTCTGGCTGTAAGCCGTAGCGACGGTAGCGCCCGGCAACGTGCTCGGGCTCACCGTAACGGTGGCAGCACTGACCGTCAGGGTGTACGCACGGGAGCCGGTATAGCTGTTGGCGTCGGTGGCCGTGACGGTGAAGTTGAAGGTGCCGCCCGCCGTGGGCGTGCCAGTAATCGCCCCGGTGCTGCCGTTCAAGCTCAGGCCCGCTGGCAGCGCACCGGCCGTCAGTGCGTAGCTATAAGGCGCGGCACCCCCGCTGGCCGTCGCAGTCTGGCTGTAGGCGACGCCGACAGATGCCGCACTCAGTGTGGTGGGCGACACAGTAATGGTGGGCGCCGAGGTGGTCAGCGTGTAGGTGCCAGACGTGCTGTACGGCCCGGTGCCGGTTGCGTGGTCCGTGGCCGTCACCGTGAAATTGACCACGCCCGTGGTGGTGGGCGTACCGGACAACACGCCGGTGCCGGTGTTGAACGAGAGACCGGTCGGTATCGTCCCGCTATTGATGGCAAGGCTATAGGTGTATGGCGCCAGACCACCACTGCCCGTGAAGGTCTGGCTGTAAGCCACGCCGGCCGAAGCGCTGAGGCTGCCCGATGCCGGGGTGATCGCCAAGGTGGGCACATTGACGACCAGCGTATAGGCGCGGCTGCCCGTATACGGGCCGCTGCCGGTACTGCTGTCGGTGGCGGTCACGGTGAAGTTGAACGTGCCGCCTGCCGTGGGCGTCCCCGACAGCACGCCGCCAGAACTGAGCGTGAGGCCGGCCGGCAACGCTCCAGCAGTGATGGCGTAGGTGTAGGCCGCCGTACCGCCGCTGGCCGTTATCGTCTGGCTATATGCCGTCGCAACGGTGGCATTGGTCACTGCGGACGGCGAGAGCGTGATCGTCGGTGCGGCGACGGTCAGCGTGAGCGTGCCGCTGGTCGCCGTGAACGGACCGGTGCCCGTGCTGCTGTCGGTGGCCGTGACGGTGAAGTTGAACGTACCGCCCGCCGTGGGCGTGCCCGACAGCGTGCCGTTGCTGGCCAGCGAGATGCCGGCTGGCAGCGCGCCCGACGCGATCGTGTAGGTATAAGGCGCCGTGCCGCCACTGGCCGAAGCCAGCGTTTGGCTATAAGCCGTACCCACCGTGCCGCCTGCAGGCGAGGACGGCCCATACGTGACCGTCGGATTCGACACGGTGACAGTCACGGTGGCGGGCGCAGACGTGCCACCCGCGTTAGTCGCCGTGTACGTGAATGAGTCCGGGCCGGAGTAGGACGCGCTCGGCGTGTAGGTGATCGACGTGCCCGACGCAGTGGCTGTGCCGTGCGTTGCCTGCGTTGCGATGGCCACGCCGGTCGGCGCGCCGCCGGTGATATTCAGCGTGACGGGGTTGCTTGTACTGCCGTGTGCAACGGTGGTGCTGACCGCGTTCGCAACGGGAGGCGCCACAAAAGTGTAACGATCAGACGCGCCAGTGGTGCTGGTTCCGTTGGTATTGGTTACGGTGACGTCAACAGTGCCAGCTGCCCCTGCCGGTGAGGTGGCCGTGATCTGCGTGGCGCTATCAACAGTGAAGCCGGTTGCGCTGGTTGCACCAAATTTGACGGCCGTGGCGCCGGTGAAATTGGTGCCGGTAATGGTGACGGAGGTGCTGCCGGCGGTGGGGCCTGAGCTCGGCGAAATGCTCGTCACCGTCGGCGCAGGGTTAATCACAGTGATGATGACGGTACCGCTCGGTGTGTAGGTGACACCGTCGTCACTGGTATAGAACACGGCCGTGTCAGTGCCGCTGAAGTTGGTGGCCGGGGTATAGACGAAACCACTGGTGTTTGGGTCCCCGGCTGGAGGCACAAACCCGTTGTAGACCGCAATGGTGCCGCCCTGTGCGGTGGGCGTCGTTTGCGCGGGCGGGTCCGTATTGTTGCCGTTGCCCGCGCTGTCGAATGCGATGGGGATTATGCCGCCATGCTCGCAGTTAGCTTGATCGGTGGGAGTGAAGGAATAGGCCTTCTTGGTGTTGATTGTCGTTGAGAACGTGACCGTACACGAACTCGCAAACGCCCCCTGCGACAACACTGTCAGCCAAATCGCCAGCACGGCCAGCAGGCCCCGGCGCATCCATTCCCGCCCCTGCGCCTTCAGGCACCTGAACATTGACCATCCGGCGACCCCACGCCGGCCATACGGGCTGCTTTGTTTCAGCACGCGCATTTCTCCCTCGCTCCGCCCGCTCTGTCGCGGGCTTTTCTCTTTGTGGCGTCATGGGAAATTCAGCGCCCGATCCCTATCAGGCACTCCCCGGTAATGAGGGGAAATAGCGCGCAGATTTGAACACCGACAATCCATTGCATAGCGTCTAACCATGCAATGATTAAGCGTTAACCCTCACAAATACCCCCCGACAGATCAGTGCCCCTTTGTTTTTTTAAAATGAGCAGGCGCAATGATCTCGACGCGATGCTATGAAAGGTGTCCCGTGTCGTCAATACCAACTTTCGGATGAATTGGCATGATGTGTCGCTTTTGGCACGCTCTTCTGCCTTGACACTGGATTTTCATATGGGCAACGCGAAAATCCCGTCCATTATGTCTGGTGATACGCCATGACCAGACTGGCAATCAAATTGAGACGCAGAGACCATTAATATAAAAATTTCTGCTTCGAAGCGAAGAATTCAATATCGTGGCGGTGCCACATTACGAGGAGGGGTCGTGAATCAATACCTGGGCGAGATTCGCCTCTGTGGATTTCCTTTTCCACCAAAAGGATGGGCCTTGTGCAATGGCGCACTGCTGCCCATCCAGATGAACACCGCGCTGTTTTCGCTGCTAGGCACCCAATATGGCGGCAATGGCACGACCAACTTCGCGTTGCCGGACCTGCGCGGCCGCACGCCGCTGCACCGCGACCTCCAGGACTACGTGCAGGGCGAGGTAGGTGGCGCCGAGACCGTCACGCTGTCGACCCCGCAACTGCCGGCGCACAGCCACTCATTCACCGCATCGACGACGCCTGCCACATTGCCGAATACAGGCATCACGCAGAACCATCTTCTAGCCACCAGCAACATTTACAACGCGACGAATCCGGGGCCCCCGAGCGCGGGCACCCTGCTTTACGGCGCCCCGGGCACATTGACGCCACTGTCGAGCGAAGCCTGCGGCTCCAGCAGCGGCGGCAACCAGCCGCACGAGAACATGCAGCCTTCGCTGGCGCTGAACTACATCATCGCGCTGACCGGCGTGTACCCGTCACGCGGCTAGGAGATCACTCATGGCAGAACCATACGTTGGCGAAATCCGCCTGTTCGCTGGCAACTATGCCCCGGTGGGCTGGCTGCTTTGCCAGGGTCAGATCATTGGCATATCCGAGAACGAGGTCCTCTTCACCCTGCTCGGCACCACTTACGGTGGCGATGGCCAGAGCAACTTCGGCTTGCCGAACCTGCAAGGGAAGCTTCCCGTGGGACAAGGGCAGGGCCTAGGGCTCACCAACCGCCTGATCGGTCAGCAGTTCGGCGTCGACAGCGTGACGTTGACGACTGATCAGATTCCGGGGCACAACCACGCCATCAACTGCACCAGTGCAGCCGCCACCACCATCACGCCCGGCCCCAGCACACTGCTGGCGACCGTACCGAACGCGCAGGGCTTCTACGACGCCGGCACGGCAAATCCGCCGGGCAAGGCCGCACTGGCCCCCCAGACGATCGGGCAGGCCGGTGGCAATCAGCCACATACCAATCAAATGCCGACGGCCTCCATCAACTACATCATTGCCACCGCGGGCATCTACCCGTCGCAAGGCTGAGTCGAAAAGGGAACCCCATGTCTGATCAATTCCTCGGAGAGATCCGGGTCTTCGGCTTCAACTTTGCCCCGGTGGATTGGGCAGCCTGCGACGGCGCGATCATGCCGATCTCACAGAACACCGCGCTGTTCTCGATCCTGGGCACCATGTATGGCGGCAACGGCACGAGCACGTTCGGCTTGCCCGACCTGCGGGGGCGGGCAGTAGTAGGCACGGAGCAGAACGGCGTGCCGAACGAGTTGCAAGGCTCGTCGACGGTCACGCTGTTGAGCGAGGAGATGCCCGCTCACACGCACACCGCATACGGTGACAACAGCCGTGCAGCTTCACAAACGGCAGCAGGCCGTCTGCCGTCGCGCTTCCAGGTGACATTCAACCAGGCGTTCATCGCGACGGATTCGTCCCCGGCCCTCACGACCCTGTCCCCGCAGGCAGTCGGCATAGCCGGCGGCAGTCTGCCGCACGAAAACATGCAGCCATACCTGGTGATGAACTACTGCATCGCCCTGCAGGGCGCTTGGCCGACGCGTCCGTAAGCCGAGCCCTCGTGGCGGACCGGCCGCGCATGTCGCACCGGTCCGCCTTTCGGCTCCCCGATTTCCGCATCCGTCTTTTCGTTGCCCCCATGACCCTCTCCGCCGAGCTGTTCCAGCCGCATGTCGGCACCGCGTTCTCCGTGCTCCAGGAGCCCGGCCAGATCCCCAATCCGCAGTTCACTCTGCGACTGAACGAAGTGACCACACCCGCGGCACGCCCGGGCCAGCAGGCGTTCTCGCTGTTCTTTACAGGCGATGCCTCGTTCACGCTGCAGCAGGGCACGTACTTCCTACAGCACGACACGCTGGAAGAGCAGCCGATGTTCCTGGTACCGATCGCCCGCACCACGGAAGGCTTCCGCTACCAAGCCTGCTTCAACCTTGCCTGAGGCACCGCATGCCTGCCTTCTCGATCGAGCACCCGGGCACCACGCTGCGCCCGCTGACCGACGCAGACCAGCCCTTCCTCCTGCACCTCTACGGCACCACCCGCGAAGCCGAACTGCAGGCGACCGGCTGGACCGATGAACAGAAGGCGCAGTTTGTCCGGATGCAGTTCGATGCCCAGCAACGCGCCTACTTTGCCTACCCCGACGCGGAATTTTTCGTGATCGAACAGGAGGGCGTACCTGCCGGGCGGATCTACCTGCAGCACCGGCAGGAGGCCCTGCTGATCATCGATATCTCGCTGGTGCCGGAGCGGTGCGGTTCGGGGATCGGCAGCGCGGTGCTTTCTGCTGTATTTGCACAGGCCCGCGCTTCAGGAAAACGCGTGCAAATTCATGTGGAACGCTTCAACCCCGCTCAGCGCTTGTATCAGCGGATGGGGTTTCGGCTGGTGGAGGACAAGGGCGTGTATCTGTTTCTCGAGTGGGATGGGGCCGCCATCCAAGCGGCAGCCGTATAGAAATCCTCCTCCACCCACCCCCACCGCCGGTGGTCTACCATGGCCCACACAACCAAAAGCACCACGCCAGGAGACCCCAAATGCCCACCGAGGCCACCCACCGCGTCTTCAACCAGGTCCCGGACCTGACCGGCTTCAACCCCTTCACGTCCGACACCACGCTGCAAGGCGCACTCGAACGCCTGGGCGGCGGTTGGAACGCCAGCGCGCTGCAAGCCTTCGGTGACCAGCTCGGCGCCCCCGAGACGCTGCGGTGGGCCGCGGAGGCCAACACCTACCACCCCGAACTCCATACCCACAGCCGCACCGGCGAGCGCATCGACGCCATCCGCTTCGACCCCGCGTGGCACGCGCTGCTCGGTCTGATGCGCAGCCAGGGGCTGCAGGCGCTGCCGTTCGCCGAGCCGCGTGCGGGTGCATGGGCGGCGCGCACCGCCGGCTATTTCATGCAGGCGCAGATCGAATCCGGCACGCTGTGCCCGGCGACGATGACGTTCGCGAGCATCCCCGTTCTACAAAAAGAGACTGCGCTGTTTGCCGACCTCGGGCCGCGTCTCTACGCCCGCGAACACGACGCACGCGATCTGCCGTGGCGCCAGAAGACCGCCATCCTCGTCGGCATGGGCATGACCGAAAAGCAGGGCGGCTCCGATGTGCGCAGCAACACCACGGTGGCAACGCCGTTGCGCGGCGAGGGCCGCGGCGCCACATACGCGATCACCGGACACAAGTGGTTCTTCTCCGCCCCGATGTGCGATGCGCATCTTGTGGTGGCACGCATGGGCGCGGAAGACGGGCCGCTGTCGTGCTTCTTCGTACCGCGCTTTCGTGACGACGGCAGCAAGAACCCAATCCAGATCCAGCGCCTGAAAGACAAGCTCGGCAACCGGTCCAACGCCAGCAGCGAAGTGGAGTTCCGCGGCGCGGAGGGCATCCTCATTGGCGAGGAAGGGCGCGGTATTCCGACCATCATCGAGATGGCCACGCACACGCGGCTGGATTGCGTGATCGGCAGCGCGGCCATCCTGCGCCACGCGCTGATGCAGGCGTTGCACCACGCGCGCCATCGCATGGCATTCGGCCGCCTGCTGGCTGATCAACCGCTCATGCGCAATGTGCTGGCCGATCTCGCGCTCGAATCGCAGGCGGCAACGTTGCTGATGATGGAGTTAGGCAACGCGTTCGAGCGTGCCGATGTCGATCCGCTGGCCGGGGCGTGGAAGCGCATCGTCACGCCCGCCGCCAAGTTCTGGGTCTGCAAGCGCGCCATCGAGGCGACCGGCGAGGCGATGGAAGTCTGGGGCGGCAACGGCTACGTGGAAGAAGGCCCGATGGCGCGCCTGTACCGCGAAGCGCCGGTCAATTCCATTTGGGAAGGCTCGGGCAACGTGATGTGCCTGGACGTGCTGCGCGCCATCGCCCGCACGCCGGACGACGCGCTGCGCCTGGTGCACGACATTGGCGAGCGCGCGCAGGGCCGCCGTGCCGTGCGCGCGGAGCTGGCCGCGCTGCAGGCAATGCTGCATCAGCCGGGCGACATTCAGGAAACCTCCGCGCGCCGCATCGCACAGGGGCTGGCGCTCACGGCACAGGCCGCCCTGATGCTGGCCCACGCCCACCCCGACGACGCCGAGCGCTTCATTGCCAGCCGCTTCCATCATCAGCACGGCCGCGTGTTCGGCACGCTCGACGGACATGCGCAGGAGCTTGGCGCGGTGCTGCAACGCGCGTGGCCCGTATGAAGATTCTGTGAAGAGAAACGCGGGAATACTGGCGTGAAAGCGGGATGAAAGATCACATCGCCTAGGGTTGGGGAGCCGCGCGAGCGCGCCGGCACCAGAAAAATAACCAGACAGGAGACATCCCGTGCCGCACCCGACCCGCGCCTTGCTCGCGGCCGGCCTGGCGTTGTGCGCTTTCCAGGCGTTGGCTGCATCCCCCGTGCTTGACCGCATCCGCGATACCGGCACTGTCCGGCTGGCGTATCGCGAGAACTCCGTACCGTTCTCCTATGTCGATGGCGGCAAGCCGGTGGGATATTCGATCGACCTCTGTGCGAGGCTGGTCGAGGCGATCAAGGTGGCGGTCAAGCGGCCCGACCTGAAGGTGCAGTACGTGCCCGTGACGCCCGCCACGCGCATCGGCACCATCGCCGAGGGCCGCGCAGACCTCGAATGCGGTTCGACCAACAACACGCACGAGCGGCGCGAGAAGGTAGCGTTCACTATTCCGCATTACATTGCCAGCAGTCGCATGCTGGTGAAGACCAGTTCGAGCATCCACCGCTGGGAAGACCTCAACAACAAGACGGTGGTGTCCACGCGCGGCAGCACAAACGGCGGGCAGATTCGCGCGATGGCCGATGCGCGCGTGCTCAAGGTCAACGTGGTGGAGGCCCGCGACCACGCCGAAGCCTTCGGCATGGTGGCGGCCGGCAAGGCCGATGCGTTTGCGATGGACGACGTGCTGCTCTATGGCTTTCGGGCGACGTCGCCAAACCCGGCGGACTACGCGGTCGTTGGCAGCAACCTGGCGGTGGCGCCGTACGCAATCATGCTCGGCAAGGACGACGCGGAGTTCAAGAAGGTGATCGACCTGGCCATGTCACGCACGATCCTCGATGGCGAGGCGGAAAAGCTCTACAAAAAGTGGTTCCAGCAACCCATTCCGCCCAATGGCGTGAAGCTGGAAATCCCGATGAGCTTCCTGCTGCGCGACTCGTTCAAGTTCCCGACCGACAAGGTGGCGGATTAGCGCAACGCTGATCAACCATGCACCGAGAAGGTGCTTGAGGGTATACCCGCATTCAGCGCATAATGCGCGCCCATGGCGGCGCGTGACATTGCTTCACGTTTTGGCATTCCCGGGGGGAGTGACGGCGCGCCCCAGCCAATGCTGCGCAGCCGGGCGGATATCGCCCGGCAATCGATTGCGCGCACGGCCGCGTCGATAGGGCCCCGATGCGGTCGGCTGGCCATTAGAAGCCCAAACCTCTCCTAGGACCTTTGACGATGCCGTTCGCTGCGCGCACGTGGCTGCTGGCCGCGCTTGCCGTTCCCGCTGCTGTTTCCACCGCTGTCTTCCCGTCCACCGCCGTTGCCGCCACCCCGACGCTCGATCGCATCCGCGATTCGGGCACGGTGCATGTGGCGTATCGGGAAGACTCGATTCCGTTTTCGTACCTTGATGGCACCAAGCCGGTCGGCTACACGATCGACATCTGCTCCCGCCTGATCGATTCGATCAAGACTTCGCTCAAGCGCCCCGACCTGAAGGTGCAGTACGTGCCGGTGACAGCCGCCACGCGCATGGACGTGGTCGCCTCGGGCAAGGCCGATCTGGAATGCGGCTCGACCAACAACTCGCGCGAGCGCCGTGAGAAAGTCGCGTTCACCATTCCGCACTACATCACCAAGGGCCGCATGCTGGTGAAGGCTGGCTCGCCGATCCAGCAATGGGAAGACCTGAACGGCAAGACCGTGGTGGCCGCGCGCGGATCGAGCAATGCCGACCTCGCACGCAAGCTCAACGAGACGGGCATGACGATGCACGTGGTGGATGCCAACGACCTGCGCAGCGCCTTTGCCATGCTGGCCGATGGCCGCGCCAATGCGTTTGCCGGTGACGACATCCTGCTCTCGGGCATGCGCGCCACGGCCAAGAACCCGGCTGATTACCGCATGACGGGCAAGACGCAACTTGTGTCGTCGTACGCGATCATGCTCAGCAAGCAGGACCCGGAGTTCAAGAAGCTGATCGACCAGTCGATGACGCGGCTGATTGTCGATGGCGAGGTGCCGAAGCTCTACAAGAAGTGGTTTCAGCAGCCGATTCCGCCGAATGGGGTGAATCTGGAGGTGCCGATGAGTTATTTGCTGCGGGATTCGTTTAATACGCCTACGGATAGTGCTGGGAACTAATGCTGGCGGCTGTTTTGTCCCCTGCCGGGGGTGGGCGTTTGTGGTTCATCCCTGGTTTCATCCCCTGCCGGGGCTGACTTACTTTCTTTGTCTTGCCAAAGGAAGTAAGCAAAGAAAGGCGCGCCCGAGATGGCGACTTCCCCTTGAATTTATGTCGCAGAGAGGGGAAGGGAAAAACTCGCTGCGCTCAGACAGTTTCCCTTCCTTTTTCCTCTCTGCAACAGAAATTCAAG
>Ga0157370_10005145_pt1 | contig 14748 bp, 12 predicted proteins | sample C35metaG_FD_113463 | JGI IMG/M metagenome (GOLD analysis project Ga0157370, IMG submission 113463) | Corn rhizosphere microbial communities from Kellogg Biological Station, Michigan, USA - C3-5 metaG | ecosystem: Host-associated > Plants > Roots > Rhizosphere > Soil | place: USA: Michigan...
TAATTAAATTTGGACAACTCATTGCCCCAACATCACCATATCGTTTAAGATTTTTGTCTGCCATGCTGGAGTAAAATAAAGCCGAGTCTGGTTCCTTCATTCTGTAATAGCTCATCCCAAGATATACTTGTGCCGGAACCGCCATAATGTAATTATGCAATGAGTCGAACAGCTGCTTTGACTTTTGATGATACAACAGTGCTGTGGAATAATCTCCTGCTGACCTGTATATCAGGCCAAGCCTGTTAAGTATTTGCCCACGGCCGATCGTAAAATTGTATTTCTCGGTGATCCTTAAAGCCTTCAACTCCAATTCCAAAGCCCTTGGGCTATTACCTGACATTGAAAGAACATATCCCATTATAAAAAGGGATTTGTATTCCCCTTCCTGAAATTTTATTTTGCGTGATAGCCCAAGAGCCTTCTGACCATAAAACAAAGCAGAGTCAACATTGGAGAACTTATATTGGTCAGCCAGTTCTACCATTGTAAGCACGGTAGTTGTATCCATATTGTTGATGGAAAGTTTCTGCTTCAGACTGTCAATAATGGATTGGTGATTACCCTGTGCAAACAGCTGCAGTGACAAAAAGCATAAAAGGAAAAGACCTGTAATTTTTTTCATCATCCTATTTATTTAAGGGTAATTCCACGATAGATCCAGTTCCCTCACCCTACTTAAATATATATCTATTTAATATAATATTTGCAAGAGCTTTAGTTGGAATACAGGCCACGGACCTACCTGCCGGCAAAGGCAGGTTACACGGATTGACACGGATTAATACAAGGCACAGATCTCACAGATTACACAGATTGCACAGATAAATACAAATTAACACAGATAATAGGACGGCCATGCCGTCCTATTTCCGAGAAAATAAGTACCATTAGTAAGTAACGGAGGCCCCATATGACGGCGCCAGCCGTTGTATCATCTGTGGAGAAAGGCTTATGGCTGATGGCTTATCGCACTTGGGAACCGCGAGAAAATCATCTACAACTACAATGTATCGGAGGCCCCATACGACGGCGCCAGCCGTTGTATCATCTGTGTTAATCTGTATTAATTTGTATTGGCTGTATCAATCCGTGTCAATCCGTGTAATCCGTGGCCAATTGTATTCATCTGTGTAATCTGTGCAATCTGCGTTCATCTGTGGCCTGTATTTTTATATCGATCCAAAAAACATAACATTGATCAGCTCCCCTTTCAATAGCATTCAATATTTTTAGCGCCCAAGATATATTGTCGCCATGATTGTCTTTATTCCACGCCGCCACCATAAATATTTTATTTTATTCATCATTTTGCTTTTTACCGCCGCGAATTTTTTATTCGCCCAGGAAAGAGCCGATAGCATCACTATAACTCCAGCGGTCCATACTATCCAGCATTCACCTGGATTCTCAACAGGCAACTTTATAACCCATTTTGGTTTTACCCCGGAAGAAGGACTAATACTTGGATCAAGTTTCCGTGTAAGGTCGGGTCACCAGCCCAATAAGTCGCTGACCGAAATATCCGCGACACATGCTTTTTCAACTCGCGCCTGGAGATGGAGGATCTATCATGAAATGAATGCTGTATTTGGCAACAATAATGATCTCATTACAGATATTGATATCCGCATCCCCAACAACACAACCTATTTCTATGGATATGGCATGAACTCTGTTTATGATAAGAGTCAGCCTGAACATTTGAAATATTACCGTGCCCGCTACGACCTGGCCGATGTATACATCGATCTGCGTCACCATTTCTCGCCAACTGTAGCACTGACCATAGGAGCTAACTATGAGTATTATGAAATGGATGGCTCGAACAAGTTCAATGCAAGAAGGTTTATTTCACAAACAGGAATGGGTCCCACGAAAAACGGTCTTACAGCTAAAGGAATTTTCAATCTGCAGAAATATTTGGGCTATGTAATTTCACTAAATGTGGATACAAGGAACTCCAGGTTGTTCCCTGAAAAAGGTGTGCAATGGAAAACCACTATACGGCAGCTTTATCAACTAAAAAGCTCAAGGTATGATCCCACCATGATCAATTCGGATCTTTCCTTTTATTTGCCGCTGCTCCCTAACAGGTTAACTTTTGCCAACAGAATAGGGATTGGAACAACCCTTGGGAGATTCAGTTATCAACATGCGCAATACCTTGGCAACAATGATGATCTGCGAGGTTACTACAAAGAGCGTTGGGCTGGAAACACAAAGGTTTATAACCAGGCTGAGGTTCGCTGGAGAGCAGGAAGTTTGCAAACACGATTAACCAAAGGGCCATGGGGTCTGCTGTTCTTTACAGATGCCGGGCTGGTATGGACACCCGCCGACACAAATCATCATCCTGCCATTGGATATGGCGGAGGTCTTTGGTTCGCTCCAGGGAGCAAACTGCTGATCACCGTTAATTATGCTGTTTCCAGGGAGGAGAGTATACCCTTTTTGTTAATGGGATGGAGGTTTTGACATCACTTACTGCTCAATCCTTCACCAGCACTGCCGTCCCCTGGTACTTATTATCCACAATGATAAGCAGCATCGGCTGGGTGACAGCCAGACTCTTTTCACCAACAACAGTTTTATAGCTGAGCACAATGGAACTGTCTTTTTGTTTTAAGCTGGTTACCACGATTTCGGTATGCCTGTCAGTTGGTTCGCCGATCACAGTCAATGCATATTGCCTGGAAAAATCGATAGGAGTTACTTTTCCCCTTGGCCCCATAAAAGCAGCTTCCCCAAAAATACTGTCGAACACTTCCTTCGAACTGATACGAGGGCCGGCGAAATTTTCTTTTTTAAAATCGTTACGCACAAAATAATTGTTGGCAACGATATAGGGAACATCAGTGGTTTTCGGGGTCGCGGTCTTTTCCGCGTCTGAATCCTTTGGAATATTGTTTGCGCAGGAACTGATCACTACCGCAAGGGCAAGCATGATGGTCCAGTGTTTTGTTTGCATGAGTTTTTTGTTTGGAAAATTAAAGCTGCCGGTGACAACTGATCTTTTTATCAGTCTCCCTGAAATATCTTTTGATGAAAGCATAGAGACCGGGGTCGTAAGCCTTTAGCTCCTCTCTTGTATTTATCTCATTGTGGATACCATTGGATGGTATGGACTCATCATTGATATTGTACCAGTCCTGTACCCCCTCGGCGAAATACTCGTCCATATTCGAAGCTGCATAGGTATTTTTCCAGAGCCCATGGGCAATAGCGTCATCATAGATCTGCTTCAACTCCTCATCAATAGTTGTATCCACATATGTTATTCCCAAAGCATAGATCGAATGAGCGAATTCATGAATAAAAATGTCTTCCGGTGCATAACTATCCACGCCTTCACCATAGCAAAGAATATTCTCTTCGGCGCAGGTGCTGATGGGATATTCAACACTGGCCCCATATCCCCTGCCGCGGGTATTCCAGTTGGTTTCCGGAAAGAGCGTATTCCAGTCACGACATTCGGGCAGATCTGTAGTGACCTCTGTTTTGGCCATGATCCCCACGCGTAGTTTGTTTTCGATCAGTTTCTGCCGCACATCTTCTCTCATGGATAACATTTCATTCATCATTTTCTTAACGGCGACAAATGCTTCGTCGGGTACTTTCTCCGAGCCAATGATGGGGATGCCGGATGCATCCAGCCACTTTTTATAGAAAGGATCGAAATGCAAAGAGGGCGGAGGTTCACTAACGGTAACAGTATCCTGTTCTGCCGATAGAATATCTATTTTAGCGGCAACCGTTCGCTGCGCCTCCGCGCTTTTATTCCTGCAGCTTGCAAGAATTAGAACAAAGACTATAAAAAAGACTATTGAACGATATGTGATCGAAATAATGCTATGCATGGATCTTACCCTCATTTAATTGCATTCATTATTCCATTTCGGATCAAACGTAGTCCCATAGATCTTCACACATCCGTTTGGTGGTTCGGGCCAGGTTTGGTTAAAGACAACTTTCCCGTCGATCTGGTTCTGGATCGACAAAGTAATGTTATACGCACCCGCAGGAAATGTGAATTTCTTTGTCCAGCCCAGCAATACATCATGTTGGTTCAACAGCGTTTCTTCTTTGCCCTTCAAAAAATAGCGTAAGGTGATCCAGGCACCATATCCTCCTCCCTGCGTTACGGTCAATTGATTTTTAGATGTTGTCATATTTCCCACCTCCGGACAATCATATTTGATCTTTGGTTCAAAAACAGTTCCGTATGAAGTGAAACACATATAGGTAGGAGTCCTGATCGACGTAGAAGCAGCGCTCTTGTCTGCATTGGTGAATTGTTTCCATCCGCCTGCAGCATAATAACCTTTCACTACAATATTCGTTGCATTCCATGGAAGGGAAACATAATCTTCATTGCCCACCGACAATTCTTTTGTGTCTGTGCTAAAGTTCTTTGTGGTCGTTGGCATATTGGGGCCGCTGGTAGTAACAGAATAGCTAACATTGAATTTACAAACATAACCGGCCTGGCAGAAAAAGCGAAGCTCACCATCTACGTTTGCCGGTATGATCGCGTAGTGGTTGACTGCCGCTTCCTGGAATGCCATGAAGAACAAACTTCTTCCGGAAGTATCGCTCAACACATTCCGGATATTTACGTAATCGGAAATGGCGGAGCCAAGTTTCATTTTCATCATCGGTTCGATCTTAGCCTGTTCCACTTCATGAAAACCCTGGATCGTTCCCACTACGGCGATCATGATCACGGCAGTTACAGGCGCAGCCACTACTCCTGCCCAACCGCTGATGGCAACAAAGGCCGCTGCTGCATCTCCGGCAGCTAATCCAGTACCACCAAATGCAGCGAAAAGACTGGTGCCAATGAGGGCGCCGGCAGAGGTCCCGCTGGTAATAACGGTTGCTACTCCCAATGTACTTGCTAACGTCGCTACGGCGAATGTGCCTGTAACGCCCGCGAGTGCAAAACCGGTAGCCAGGGCAACACCATTTGCAGATTTGTCAAAAGCACCGCCCATTCCATTCTTTGCTATCAATGCCTCAGGCACATCACGATGGGTGAATAACTCACCAATGCCATTGGTCTTTGCTTCGCATTCTTCCTTGCTTACTTTTTCATAAGCACACCAGTCCGCTTTCCATTTCTCAAATTCATCCAGTACCCCTTTGGTCGTCCTGATCTTGATGCTCCTGTAAACATCTCTTGTCCAGTTGGTCAGTGCAACGATCGAAGGATTGGTTTCATTCTCTGAAGAATTACGGACAACGGTCATCACCAGCACACTAAGTATCCCATTGGTCCGGCCTTTGAATTCATTGATCCTGCCAATATCACTGACCAGTTTATCGGCGGTGTATCCCGGGGTCAGATCAACGGCCAGTATCTCTGCGGAATGCAGGGCCAGTTCGCCAAAGACTTTTTCAATAGGAGATAATGAAGCCCATTGCCTCGGTTGTTCATCATAAGGAATTACTCTGCCCGTTGGATTAAAACCCAGTGCCGCTAACATCTGCGCCTCGTAGGTTTGATGACGCGGAAACAGTGTTTTGAAAACCCTGGTGGTGGTTTGCGCATTCGCAAACTGCAGGCTGAGTGAGAAAACGAGGGCAGGAAGAAACCTGAAAAATGTTTTGGGGGATAGCCTTTTCATGCTGAGTAGTTTAAAAGTTATTTATTGAGGTTATTTGTTGGTGTCTGCGCATTTTCCAGTCCATGAACCCGGCGATCAAATAAGATCACTACTGTCGCGATCAATAACAGCGAGAGGATGATGACCAGGATCGTATAGAGTTTAATGTTGGAAATGCGCATCCTGTTTTTTTGTGAAATGAAAAATACGCGGAGGCTGGAGGGGTTTCCAAAAATTTGGGAAGACAATGGTCTGCCGGAGTAGTGGACAAAAACCTGACAACGCTGCTGGCCAATGGCTTAGGATCAGTAAGGGGTTGAGCTGTTTTAGATGTTGGCAATGAATTCTTCAATGCTGTCATCGCCTTCCAGTTGCAGGCGTTGGCGCAAACGCTGCCTGGTTTTATATACACTATTGGGGGATATGCCGAGGATGGAGGCGATATGGTTAGTGGGAAGTTTCAGGCGGGTGAGGGCAGCCATCCTAAGCTCGGCGATCGTGATATCACTTACTTTTTCCCGGAGGTTCAGGAAAAAACCGGGATAGAGCTCTTCAAAAAATGATTTGAACTTTTCCCAGTCAGCTTCCGTAAGTATGGTAAGGTTAGAAATAGTGGTAGCTAACTCCTGACGCTCAACAGAAACCGTGCGGTTATTCAGTTGTCGTTGCAGTTGCTCCGCCAGGCCTGTTTTTTCGATAAGGTTTTGGGTAACCGATTGTAATTGTTCTCGCGCCAGGGCCTCCGCTGCATTTTTTTCCTGCAACACCAGTTGCTCTTTGTGTTTTTGCTTTACCCTGAGCCGGTTTACGTACAATAACGCAATGATGGAAACGAGTATAATTAAAACAAGGATGAGATTCCTGAACTGCAGCTGTGATCTTTTTTCCCTGTTCAGTTTTTGTATCTGGAACCGGCTTGTTTCATCATTCAATTTTGCCATCGAGATCTCCTTACTGCTGGTGCTCACTACTTTTTCAAGGGAGTCATTCAAGGCAGCGTAGAGATTGTTATAATAAAAAGCGCTGTCATAATTTTTCATCTGCCTGAATACCTGGGAGAAGGTAAAGTAGGTATTGCGAATGTAAGCGGCATCATTCCATAGTTTCAACAGGTCAAGCGCTTCTCTTGCTTCAGCCAGTGCATTGGTTGTATTTCCCAATGCGAGATCGGCACGCGCTGCATACTGCAATGAATTGGCGGCATTATCGTATAACGCTCCTTCCTTACTGATCTCATAATCTTTTTTTAATAATGCATAGGCGGTATCGTACTCTTTCCGCGAGTAATAGATCTGTCCAATATTACCTGAAACAATGCCTTCCCATATCTTGTTATGTTTTTTGGCGAGTTCGAGTGCCTTGTTATAATAAAAAAATGCGGAATCGTAAAGCTGTTGCCGGTGAAAACCCAGGGCCACAGTATTGATGCAGGAAATAGTAAAGGGAATAAATTCATGAGGATCTGTTTGCCAGGCCCTGACCGCTTTTTTTGCATACCTGATACAATCTTTATACTCGCGAACCTTGTAAAGCAGTTCTGCCAGCAGCTGGTAGTGTCGGGGCTCTACCCTATATCCCAGTTTTTCATAGAGATCGATGCCATTCATGGCATACATAACGGAAGGGCCGATGTCAACAAACGACGAAGCGATAGAACTGTATTGCATGCTCACAAAAGCGATCAGGTAATCATCTTCCGATCTGTAAGCCATTTGTATTGCCTCGTTCAGCAGGCTATACACTTTTTCCTTCTCTACCGATTTACCTGGTTTCAAATGGTTATCGGCAATACACAGGTAAGTGATCTGTCTTGCCTTCATGCAATCCAGTCTTGCCTGCAAATGATAGCCGCTTCCTTTCGCTTTCTCCGTCATTTCATCCAGGAAGGGGAAGATGATCGTGCTGTCGAGGGGCTTCAGTACTGAATCCAGTTTTTCAAAACTTGTTTCAGCGGTATAATTCTTCCTGCCCAGTTCATCCACCCATTTTTGCGGGTCCAGCTGCCAAGACTGAGCCCATGAGAACATACTTACCAGGAGAAGGCAAGGCAGGAAAGAGAGATGGTAGATTTTGTTTCTGTTGAGGCCGGTCATAAGCTGTATCAATATAGGAAAACCGTTTGATATCTGAACCTATGGCCTACACACTTTCATTTCGAGCGAAACGAGAAATCTTTTTCTCCCCCTCCCCTCCCTATGGTTGTCATTCCGAGCGAAGCGAGGGACCTTGTATTTTACTTTGTCCTTTCCAGCGCAGTGAGGAGCTTTAAAGCTCCATGCATTTTATGTTTAAATAACAAATACAAATAACCACTGAGGTCACAGCGGAACATAGCGGAAATACAAGCGATAGGTGCCGCCGTGGCTTGCCGTGTTCGCTGTGTTCGCCGTGGTTAGCTTTTCTTTTTTAAACCACAAGTGACATAGCAGAAATACAAACGAAGAAAAATACAAGGTCCCTCGCTTCGCTCGGAATGACAAGGCGGAGGGGGAGAGAGAAGGAAAGACTTCTCGCTTCGCTCGAAGTGAGAGTAAAGCAATACTCAAGATCCGGAAATAAGAAAGAGCTTTACAAATACGGCATTCTCCGCACACATTTTGCTTGCCTAGCAGCAATGGATGGAGTACAGATTTTAGGGATCTTTGCAGGTGTTACCACTTCTTTTTCTTCTATTCCTCAATTGATTAAGGTGATCAAAACAAAGGAGGCAAAAGATGTATCGGTAAAAATGCTGATCGTTCTGATCATTGGAATGGCCTTGTGGATAGTTTACGGCTACCTGAGAAAAGATCTGCCCCTTCTGCTCACAAATTCATTTTCCTTATTGCTGAATGCAATTTTGTTGGGAGCAAGGATCAAATATGCAAAAGGGGAAAAATAGAAGGCACACTAAACTTCTCACATAAAAATGTAGTTCAGGGTTTCTTTTAAAAGGCCTTAAATAGCTCCCATAAATGAATAACTGGCCAGCCATTTGATATAATTTATATATATGGAAAGGAGTTCACAGCCTATTGAAAAGCAAATGATCAGCAAAGTTCCAGAGGTAACTGTTTTGTTCTGGATCATAAAAGTATTATGCACTACAGTTGGAGAAACATTCGCAGACTTTTTGAATGTAAATCTCAACTTTGGCCTGACCTGGACATCCGTGATCATGGGAGCATTGCTGATCATTGCGTTACTATTTCAATTCAGAGCTAAGAAATACGTACCAGGTATTTATTGGATCACAGTAGTTTTTATCAGTGTCTTTGGAACTTTAGTTACTGATAACCTGACCGATCGAATGGGTGTTCCTCTTGAGACCAGCACCATAATATTTAGTATCCTGTTGCTATTGACTTTCGCTGCCTGGTATACAAAAGAAAAAACGCTCTCCATTCACTCCATTATAACTCCGCGAAGGGAAATCTTTTACTGGCTAACCATACTATTTACATTCGCACTTGGCACAGCTTCAGGAGATCTAATGGCAGAAGCGCTGGGGCTTGGATACCTTGTAACCGGGGTTATTGTAGCTGCAGTGATCATTATTGTTATGATAGCAGAGAAGTTCAGGCTAAATCCAGTTCTCTCATTTTGGATCATTTACATCATGACGCGTCCGCTTGGCGCTTCGATCGGCGACTTATTATCACAGCCAACTAAATATGGCGGTTTAGGGTTAGGCGCTACCGTTACGAGTGTGATATTCCTCTTAGGGATCCTGGTCATAGTTTTATTTTTCACCTTCACTAAACACGATGTTATCGAAAACCCTGTAGTTGAAAAAATAGAAGACAGGGAGGGGAAAGGACTTATCTGGCAAACAGTTCTAACGGTAGTTATCTTTATTGTTGTTGGTGTTTCTGCCTACTATTGGAGGCAAAGTGTAATTCGGCAGGAAATAAACCGGCCCGTTTCAGCTACTAACCCCGGCCAGAACACTTCATTATCACCCCTTGGAGATCTGTCGGTATTTATTAAGATAACGCAGGATATACGAGATCTGGTTGTTGCACATGATCTGCCAGGAGCGAAAACCCGTTCCACCGATCTTGAACATGAGTGGGATAATGCTCAATCCAGGCTTAAACCGATGAATGCTGCAAAATGGACCGAGGTTGATGATGCGATCGACAAAGTATTAAGAGAATTAAGGGCAGTAACTCCGAGTGAAGAAGGCTCGAAATCCGCGTTGGATGCCTTGATAACTATACTTAAGTAAATTCAAAGGCAAAACAAAATCATACTATAACTATAAAGGCTTGTTAGGTGGGCTAAGTTCTTAGGCTCTATAATTCCTGGAGTAAATCAGAAACAAAATCTTTTGTCATCGTACCAATATTAGCGTGGTATGCACCAAGTTGTTCGGAAATGCTCGATTTCCACCCTTGCGCAAATCTGATTCTCTGGTTATTGGCAGTGCTTTTTATAGTTATTTTCCCGGATTTTATTGCTGAGTTATTTTCGATGATCTTATAAGTAACTACAAGGTCTCTGAAATCTGGCTCTACATAAAACTTAGTAAGTTGAATGAATAAGATAATATTGGTTTTGTCAACAAATGCAAACGAACGTGGAATTTCTTCAACTACCAGCTCTAATTTTCTGCCATTCAATTTAGCATTGATGGTGCGGGCCTGTGTGCTTAAAGACTTTACAAAATCATTTATTGAAAGCATAGGATTCAATGTACAGATATGCCGGTAATCCCAATGCCAGTAGACGATCAACGGAATGAACTGCAACGTTTTCCGTTCTGAAGAGGAGATATCAGGCGGTATGATAGGTAGTGAAGTTGAAACAGATACGTCAGGAGTCCTTTTGGTGTCGATCTTTGGGACCTGGCCATTGAATTGGTCTGACACATAGGCATCCATATGTCTCGGGGTAAGGCAGCCGGAAAAAAGAAAGAGACCAACTATTGAAATAGAAACAAATAGCCGGTGCATTCTTTTTAATTTAGCGATCATCTGTTTTGGTTTTTTTTATTAACATCACATCCTTTTATCGAATCTCAAAAACTTTCAGAATTAAGATAGCATTTTATTGCTACTGCACCATGGCACATTTGTCATGAAAGTGACTAAATACAAACGAAGAAAAATACAAGGTTGCTTGCTTCACTCGGAATGACTATAAGGAGCAGGAAAAGGGGTGAAAGACATCCCGCTTGGTCGAATAGAAGTGATTATTAAGCGTGTCGATTGCTTAATTAATAACAAACTTAGATACCCCGCACTTAATAATTTTTAATTGGCCTGTGCCTTGTTGTATTTCATTGATCATTTGAAAAGAACCGTTCCCCTTGTTCTCGTACTTGACATAATGGACACCAGAAGTTAATTCATATACCGGTTGCGAACTTTTTGCAGGAACAAATATTTCAGTAACAATCGGGTTATTCCCGTCGTTTGGATTTGCACCAATTGCATACACCCAAACAGTAATTCCTTTGTCTCTTTTGTTTTCAATTTCAGCATCACCTACATTCTTCCGATCGCAATCCTTAATCGTATTTTCCTGGTTAACTTGCACACCCGTATTTTGAACTGTGTGGCTGAAGCCATTCTTCTGGTAAGATATTACCTGTTCCATAGATACGCTGCCCCCATCAACACGAAATTTTATTTCCTTTGTATTCACTTCTGTGATCAATCCATAAATGACTATGCCATTTTTTAAATGAATGGTGTCCTGCGCATGTAAAATATTCATGCCAAGTAACGTTACCGACAATAATAAAAGAACTTTACGCAACATATACTAAGGTTTTATTTTACTTGATAGCACCCACCCACTCCCCAGGCATTTTTTGCACATAATATCGGCACGGAAAGAACCTTCATCAAAACACTGATAACATATTGCAAAGCCAGCTCCAAAACACTGATTGCAAATATTTGTTCCTTGGCCGTTACAATCCATGCAGGTCCTTTTCCCGGTTCCATTGCAATCATAGCATATAAATTTTCCATTCCCGTTGCAATAGTCGCAGGTAATTTTGTTGCCGGTGGCATCAGTTGAAAACCCATGACCGAAGCAGCGGCTGCACTGCGTTGATCCTTTCCCCAAACATTGGCCGCAGTCTGTCTGACCAGTACCCCGACACGGTAAACAAGGTAAGATCTTATTACCGCGACAATACAAACAGTTTATATGGCCGGTTCCATGGCAAAGACTACATTTTAGGTTTTGAATAGCATGACCAGTTCCATTACATGCTTTGCATTTGTGATAAACAGGCTGTGATACCTTTTTTTCCGAAACAAGTATAAGGTTTGAAAGCGATACCCATCCATATTCGTTAACACCGATAAGACAATAGGCCCAACCAGGCCTGGTATAACCAGGTAGTTTTAATACCATCTGCCCAGTCTCTCTGTGTTGAAATACTTTAAAATCATTATCAAAAATATCTACCGACCGAACATTCATCGCGCCGCTTCTTAGCCTATATATTTCACCAGGCATCTGCAATTCCCTTCCACGAAAAAGAATTCTCTCTGCACTTACGACCGGGCCCACTGGTTTCATAGTGCCGTTACGCATTCTTACAAATACCTCATCATCTATAATGTAAGCCCTGTCCAACATACCATCAAGCATTGCTTCATTTGCAATGGCTAACCCGTCTGTTGTTGATACCAAGGCCCCATCCACTTCAAATTCACCTGCCATAGCTCCAATTTCGGTGGCATCAAAAGCGAAGAATTCAGCAAAACAACCAGATGAGGTAATAATAAGCACACTAATAAGCGCGCTAAAAATAAATTTCTTGTAAGATGGGAAATACATGGTGTCTCAGTTGGCAGGGTAGTTGCCTAAATCGCCGGCATCTTTATTAAATATACAATTATTCAAATTTCTTATTTGATCTTTCTGATTACCTAAAAAACAATTCTTTAAACGATTAATTCACATTAAAGTCGTTCCAAATTAATATTAGTGGGATATTCTGAAGCCTGATTTTTATTTTTTATTCAATTGAAGTTGAATCCAAATACTAAATAGCTACGAAAAGTTTTGCAAAAACAAGCGACAGTGTATAAAAACACAACCGACTAGATATGAAGATCATGCGAAAAAAAAAGTAACATAAATTATCCCTTGTTTATTCCATTTACATAATCTGATATAAAAATCAGACGGGAATTCAACATTCAATAAAAAAACCACCTACATTTTTACTTGTAGGTGGTTAATTCTTAAGCTCCTGCTTCAGGACTTGAACCTGAGACCCTCTGATTAACAGTCAGATGCTCTAACCAACTGAGCTAAGCAGGAATATCCCCAATAGGGGGACGCAAAAATAGGGATATTCAGGCTTTTAGGGAAACAAAAACCTGGAAAAATACACCTCAAAGGGGCAAAATAATTGATATTTATCCCTGCGGCCTGTAGCGATCAACATCTTTCCCAATAGTGCCTGCTTTTTGCTGCACCTACATGGCCTTCAACAAAATATCTCATATGGATGATCAACAGTTTGACGTAATTATTATAGGAGGTAGCTTCTCCGGCATGGCCGCCGCCCTTACCCTGGGCCGATCCTTACGACACGTATTGATCATAGATAATGGCGAGCCCTGCAATAAATGCTCGCCTCATGCGCATAATTTCCCAACACATGATGGCAGAAGTCCCGGGGAGATCGCCGCAATGGCTAAAAAAGACGTGGAAAAGTATGATACTATCCAGTTCCTTAAAGGATGGGTACAATCAGCTCAATGCTCCGGTCAGCATATTGAAGTGACGCTCGACAATGGAAAAATATTCAGATCCTCCAAACTGCTGCTGGCCACAGGTATCAAAGACAAACTGCTTCCCATTGAAGGCCTAGCCGAATGTTGGGGTATCAGTGTGCTGCATTGCCCCTATTGCCATGGCTATGAAGTGAGAGGCAAACGAACAGGTATACTCGCCAACGACGAAGGCACCTACGACCTCGCTGTATTAATATCTCACTGGACCAACGACCTTAGCATTTACACAAATGGTAAGGCCGTCTTCACTGCAGCGCAACTACAAAAACTGAAAGACAATAATATCCCGGTAATAGAATCGGAAATAGAAAAACTGGAGCACGACCAGGGAATGATCCGCCACATCGTTTTTAAAGATGGAACAAAGTCCGCACTCGAAGCGATCTATACCCGCACGATCTTACAGGAACATTCTGCTATCGCTGCATCATTGGGTTGCGCTTTTACCGATACCGGCTATATACAAGTGGACGCCGGCCAGCGCACTATCGTAAAGAATGTATATGCCAGCGGAGATAATTGCAGTCACACACGTACATTGGCGAATGCGGTGACAACTGGAACCGTGGCGGGAATGGCGATCAATAAAGATCTGATTGATGAAAAGTTTTAAATACAGGCCACAGATGAACACAGATTACACAGATGAACACAGAAAACAGCCAATAATTATTGTATTTATCTGTGCAATCCGTGTAATCTGTGATCCAAAATATTTTCCTTTACTTTAAGCGATACTCATCCTTCAAAATCCTCAACAACCCCATCGCCTTCTCCAGCGTACTATCTGCCAGTACCCTGCTGCCTGCATTATTATAATTACGCAACTGGCAGAAACTGGCATATTGAATAAAATCATTCTTTTCCCTGCTTAATAGTGGCAGGTCCTTTAACTTAAATGAATCCACCAAACTCCTTGACACATCTGCCCGCATGATCGGGTTCATATAATAAGCATTGAAGATCTTATTCCTTGCAACGATCACTTCATTATAGGTGTAGTGCTGAAGGTTGATGTTGGCCAGGAGGTCGCGGCACGCCTGGTCGTAATGCGCAATGGCACTTATTACCAACTGTGTTTTAAAATAGCGCAAGCCGCCCGAACTTTTTAATTGTTGCAAAGTGGCATCCTGGAAAACGGGAGAAAATATGCGGGTGCCGAATCGTCCGTAATAATACCAGGTGCCGGTAGGATAGGCTTCCAATGGTTGGGTATTCACCATTACCTGGAACGTATCCACTTTGGGGTTCACAAAATTATATTCCCTGATCAGCGCGGCCAGCATAGCAGTATCTGCTTTTACATCTTCGCTTAACAATGCTGCATATTGTTTTGCTCGTTCAGCTTCTACCTGGTGCTCGCGCAAATTCTCTGCAAGGAAGCCGCA
>Ga0157370_10005146_pt1 | contig 14747 bp, 15 predicted proteins | sample C35metaG_FD_113463 | JGI IMG/M metagenome (GOLD analysis project Ga0157370, IMG submission 113463) | Corn rhizosphere microbial communities from Kellogg Biological Station, Michigan, USA - C3-5 metaG | ecosystem: Host-associated > Plants > Roots > Rhizosphere > Soil | place: USA: Michigan...
ACATGTCCAAAGGCACAGTCGTAGCCAACCATTTGGAAGCTTTAGGTCATTTCCCGGTAACCCGAAGTGACCTTGCGGCGGCGGCTAAATTGGCTGGTGTCGTATCGCGGCTATATATCACTGCCGCTGGGGCAATTTTAGAGATATGTGGGATGGAAATGCCTCGTAATTCAGTTCGCTTCCCTGATTTGGATAAAGCTACCGCTTCTTGCACTTAAGGCCCGCAGTCCGTTTTTTGTGCCTGTATATCGAAGCGCGGGATTAATGTTTTCCTGCCTAGTTGGTGGGGGTAGCGTCAATGCACTATAAAGATCACTGCAAGTGATTGAGTTGAAGGACCCCTTATTTATAAGTACGTTGTGACAATGATTTAGGTGGTGTAAATGCGCTTCGATTCTCGCTAGCGCTGGCGCCCGTTATGGCGGCTTGGAATATCCAGCCTTCCTATTCGTCGCCTTGATGGGGCTATTGCTTGCAGGCAATGGCGCACTGAACCTACGCAGCGTCCGCCGCCTGATCCCGCCTATTTGAAGGACAAGCCTTGAACACACAGCTCACTCTCGTCAGCCACCAGCTTTGCCCTTACGTGCAACGTGCAGCTATCGTGCTTGCCGAGAAAAACATAGTTTTTGAACGCATTAATGTCGATCTTTCGAATAAGCCGGACTGGTTCCTGCGCATCTCCCCGCTGGGTAAGACACCGGTGCTCTTGGTGGATGGCGAGCCCATCTTCGAATCGGCCGCTATCTGCGAATACTTGGAGGACACGACGCTGCCGCGGTTGCATCCGGAAAACGCCCTCCAACGCGCCCGCCATCGCGCCTGGATGGAGTTTGGCTCTGTCGTGCTGAACACCGTTGCCGGTCTCTACAACGCCGCAGACAATAAGGTGCTGCAGGATAAGGTTTTAGAGATGCGTAAGCGGTTCGAGCAGATTGAGGCAGTGTTGGGTGATGGTCCGTACTTCGCTGGCCAGTATTTCTCGGTCGTCGATGCCGTATTCGGCCCGGTCTTCCGATACTTCGATGTCTTCGACGGCATTGCCGACCTCGCCATCTTCAAGACCACCCCTCGGGTGCGCGCCTGGCGCGTCGCCTTGGCTTCGCGGCCGACCGTACGCGATGCGGTAGATCCAGCCTATGCCCACTTATTGCAACGTTTCCTTGCCGAGCGCGGCTCGGCACTTTCTGCACTGATGAACCACTAGCTGTAGCGGTTATCTTGGACAGATCGCTCGTGAGGGCTGAATTTTCTGGGATGCCTACTTCCTCCTTTCAGTCGTTAAAGAAGGCGTGGCAAACTGCGTGCAGCCTGAAGCCTAGGGAAACTTATATGGACGCCTCCTGGAGCTCAATAGTTAGCCATGCTGGCGCGTAGCTTGGAGCAGTCTTATATCCGGCCAGATGTGCAGGCCGAAAAGCCTGCTGTCCCTGATGGAATCCGCTGACGAGGCCCTCATCTGAAAATCGAGCTGAAGGCTGTGCCCGTGGCTCATAATCCCTATCCGGTTTACCCCGTCACGGTCTGACCTATTTCGCCATCAGGTGCTTACCGCCTGTGCTCCTTGTGAAGTCAGTTGGTTCCTGTTTTCAATGCCCCGTAGGGCATGCCGTAAAGAGTTCGGCCGGATACGTAGAGGCCTTGGCCAACACGGCCCAAATGGTTCTGGCAAGCTTGTTAGCCACTGCGGCGACCGCCACGTTATAAGGCATTCTGGTCGGTCAACTGGGCAATCTCGTTAACGAGAACAACCGCGAGCGGCCAGCACTGTCACCCGCGCCCGACGACGATCGCGCTGACTGACCGTGGCTGATCTTATGCGCCGACTCAGTTCAGTTTGTTCTTCTTCACTGAGCACAATGTCCTGAGAATTCATGTGATCGCTCCAAGCACTGACTGACCACAGAAGAATAGCTCAGGTTAGAAGCTTATTTCGGAGACAGGACACTAGCGGTCTGCGTGGGTAGTTCGTTAGTCTAAAAAGGCCAGAAACAAGCGGCCCAATAATTTAAATAGATAAATTAATTAACTTTTCAGCCCACTAGTACTGCCCAAATTTTTGTCGGTATTCTGTAGGCCTCAAACCGGTTAGCTCCTTTAGCATACGTCGCATGTTGGAATCGTTGCTAAACTCCAATTCTATACTAATCATACTGACAGGTACCGAGGTGAGAGTGACTCGCTCACCGACTTGACTCAATTTGATACGCCTAGCATAAGTTTCCACCGCAAGCCCCGTTTCGTCTCTTACCTTGCGAGCGAGTGTGCGTTCGGACATTCCGAGTGTTCCTGCCAACGTTTTCACCGTGACTTGTGCGGTCGGCATCTGCTCAAGCAGAGCATCTAGCTTCCGCAGCAGCTTGCCGGGCTGTTCGATCAAACTCATAGCGTAAGGCAGTGTAGGGCAGCGCAGGCCGCGAAAGTACAATCAACTTGATTAGGTCGAGAAAAACATCAGGGCTGACGTTACGTTCGATCAGCGTTTGTGCGATAGGCGGGTAGCCATTTACACCCGAAGCGGTGGCAGCTCGTTCATTGAAAACACAGTTATGCTCACTCTACCAGCGCACCTTATTGTAACGCTTAACTATTGCTTTCGCGAGCCACCAGGTTACCGTCGCCGGTTGATCACTCAGATGGCCACTGGCAGCCAGCAGACATACACCCGTGCAATAACTCCAAAGGTGACAACAACTGGAACGTACGGAAAGCCTCCTTACTAGATCGGCATGAGTAACTAAAGCCTTTTCTACGTGTAGCGCAAATTCCGACCAGAATCCCGGAACAAGTATAGCGTCCAATAAACTGCTGTCGACGGTATCCGTCGCATGCAATGTAACGCCATGACTACATTCCACGGGGCCCGCTTGCAAACCCACAAAACAAGTCTCAAAAATTATCCGCCCAGTGCGCCGGTTCGTGAGATGCATAAGGTCGGCAAACGAGAGCAGGCTTGCAGGCATGCAGTTTGGAAACAATAGAGGACCAATTTTGATGGTTTTAGACATGGCTTAAAATGAACCAATTATGACGAGTCTTGCCATTTAGGCCGCAGATGCAGTCGTGCACAATAAGGTCATACCCTAAGAAGGCTTTATGTTGAAAGTCCAGCAAATACGCAACGCTACGATCATTCTCGAATTCGGTTCACACCGCATCCTCGTCGATCCGATGTTGGCAACAAAGGGCGCGCTACCGCCCCTGCGCTTGTTCGGTGCTCGGTTGCGAAACCCATTAGTCGATTTGCCTGAGTCCGCGTTCGATGCGATCGACTCGGTCACGCACTGCCTGATCACGCATTGTCAGAAGGGGCACTTCGATCACCTAGACCGGGCAGCGAAGCGCTGGCTAAAGGAGAAGCAGATTCCAGTGATCTGTACCCCGCAGGATGCGACCTATTTGGCAGAGCGAGGCTTGAATATCCAGCCGCTTTCGGATGACCACAGGGAGGGTGTCTCCTTTCTTGGGGGCAAGATTCGAACGGTTAAATGCACCCATGGTAACGGTCTCATAGGCAATTTAATGGAGTACGGGGTCGGGTACTTCATTGAAATCCCTGGAGAGCCGAGTGTTTACCTCAGCGGCGACACGATTCTCACACCAGCTATACGAAAGTTCGTTAGAGACTATCAGCCGCAATTCAGTGTAGTACCAGCCGGCGGCACACGGTTCGATATCGGTGAAGACCTCATCATGGGAATTGAAGAGGTCGTTACATTCGCGAGAATTTCCACAGGTACTGTAATAGCTAACCATTTGGAGGCAATAGGTCATTGGCCAGTAACTCGTTCCGAGCTCGCTGCGGCAGCAAAGCGAGCAGGTATGGACTCGAGATTGCGTATTCCGGCAGATGGCGAAGTATTAGAGCTGACCTATCTTGTCGGCCACTCATTATGCATCCAACTTTAAATTATAAAAAAAACACATACACAAAAGTTTGGTAGATGCTTTTTCCATTGTGCTGGCTTACTATGCGCTGACAATAGCATTTTTATGTCATAAAACTAATTATCGCAAGTTGTGCTGGTATGAAAAGTTGAATTGTATGCGGCACTTCAATGATGTGATGAAAAATTTTAAAATTTTTGGCTGCTTGTTGCGAGCTGCATGGTGTCCGATCAAACGCTGGCATTAGCTAACCGCCCAGCGTCGACAACTGGCTAATTTGAGCCACTGGTTCGTTTAGATTTATTCCAAAAGTGTGAGCGTCCGTACTGTGGCGATCCTCGTTTAAAAATTCCCGATTACTTCAGGCGAGGTTATTAATATGGAAATTAAAGTACGGATAGTCAATGCATTCATCGATGGAAGTGAAGGCGGTAATCCTGCGGGCGTAGTGCTGGAGGCCGATGCACTTAGCGCCGATGAGAAGCTATCGATTGCGAAATTGATTGGTTTGTCCGAGACAGCTTTTGTTTCGAGTTCGCAGCATGCCGCCTTTAAGTTAGATTTTTTTACTCCGATACGACAAATTGCTCGCTGTGACCATGCGACGGTTGCTACTTTTTCACTGCTGCGCCAACTAGGGCAAGTAAATGAAGGATGGACTACCAAGGAAACCCTTGGCGGTAATCGGGATATTCTGATCAAAGACGATAAAGTCTTTATGGAGCAACGCAAGCCCGAATACCGCAGGCTGGAAGATGATCCTCTATTGCTTGAAGCGGTTATGGTAGCTATGGGTATTGACTCAAATCAACTTATTAACGGACTTTGGCCTACATGGGTTAACACTGGTGGTGCGTTCGTTATTGTTCCATTGAACGACCAAGATCTGGTGGCCGCGTTAAACCCAGATAATGAGGCCTTGGCGCTCCTCAGCGAATATTTGGATGTGATCGGGTTCTATGCATTTTCCACTGACACTTATGGCTTGCAGCGCGCTGCGGGCGCGCGGATGTTCGCACCTTACTACGGTATAACCGAAGAAGCTGCCACCGGCATGGCTGCAGGCCCACTGGCTTGTTTTCTCCACGACTATATGAGTTTGCCCGGGGAACGCTTGCTTATCGAACAGGGCTATTTAATGCGGCCACCTTCCCCAAGTGTGATTACCGTCGATCTTAAACTAAGTGGGCAACGTATCGAGAAACTGATGGCGGGCGGCCGCGCCCAAGTGATGTGTGAGCTTAATATATATACATTTAGCTAAAATAATCCTAAATATAGCTCGGGTTGCGTGAGGTGGTTTTTTTGAACTGCCTTGTAAATATAACAGCGCGCGGCGGGCGTTTTGGATCAATATAATGTTGGTGGGTAACTAGGTGCGCAAGGTGCATATAAGTCAACAGTGGAAAATTGTGTGTGATCCAAAAATTCGTACCATAACAAAAAGCTGTTTGACGTGGAATTATTTGTTTTTTTAGTAAATAAAATTAATAGTTTGGTCTGGGGCAGGCCGATGCTCGTAGCAATCTTGGGTTCCGGTATTCCTTATGTTTCGTTTGAAGCTGATGCCTTTAAGCAAGATAGGTGCTGGCTTTGCGTTAATGTGGCAAGGCCGTAAGAAAGACGATGGAGAGAGTGGCGAAATTAGCCCGTTCGAGGCTCTTATGACCTGTCTGGCCGCTACTGTCGGAACTGGTAACATCGCCGGAGTGGTCACCGCAATGGTTTAGTAATTTTTACGATAAACAAATAATGAGGCTGATAGGTCTGTCCGAAAATATTTTTGATCCCGTGGCGGACGACGCTTACATAAGATAGATGATGATCTAGATCGTTGCTAGCTTTGGGAGTGAGTCGTATTGCGAACTACGAATTGCAAATATAAACCCGACTTATATATGTCGCGTTAATTCAGCGGCTGAAATTCAAATTAAGTGGTATTAAAATGAAATTAAAGCATCAGCTGTGTGTTGGTTTTGGTGGCATGTTTCTGCTAACTGCTTTAGTTAGTTTTTTTGCGGATTTAAGTTTGGAGGTGATGGGGCGTAGCACTCAGGAAATAGCCTCTGCTGGTCGTAAGGTTGAGCTTTCCTTAATGATTCCCGGTATACTAAATGTTAATCGTGAGCGTGCGATAAAGACGTTGTTTGTCGATGACGCCGAAGCGATTCGGCTCCTCGATGAAGAGAGGGCTAGAGGGGTTAAGTTGAATGACGCCTATCTTCAAGAGTTTGAGGGGAGCGTAACCGACCCTCAAGGTTTAATTTTACTAGAGAAAATGAGGGAGAAGCGTAAAGTTTATTTGGACTCGCTCGCTAAATTCGTCGCAGAGTCGAAAGGATCTGATCGGAATACTCTCATGGCGACGGTTGACAAGGAGTTAGGATCAAAAATAAAGGAATATCAAGAGGCGTATGCTGCGATGAGTAATTATCAATCGGCAGAATTAAGTAATAGCGTTGCGAGAGGCGCTGAGGCGATCAGTAACGCACGTATGAGCTTTGTTATAACCTTATTCGTTGCGGTATTTATTTCGTTTGTATTGGTTTTCTGGATTCTTCGCTCTGTCTTGAGGGTCTTGGGCGGAGAGCCTTCCGAAGCAGCTCTAAGCGTGTCTCTTATTTCTAAAGGCGATTTAACGCAGCCCATTCATAGTGCCACCCCAAATAGCTTACTTGGTAATTTGGAAAACATGAGAAAAGAATTTAGCACGGTAATGTATCGATTGAAATCCGGTACGGAAAAGCTCGTAGATTTTTCTGAGGCGTTGGCAAATACATCACAGGCTGTCGCCATAGGGGCGGGGCATGGTAGCGAAGCTGCCTCAAGCATTGCTGCTTCAATTGAGCAAATGACGGTCAGCATATCTCATCTTTCCAGCAATGCATCCGCAGCTGCACAATCGACTCAAGAGACCCGTATAACAGCCAGTACGGGTAGTTCTACTGTTTTGGAGTTGGCAAATTGCATGGCCGCTCTATCAGTTAGAGTTAAAAGGTCTGCTATCAAGGTTGCTGAGTTAGGTAAGCAATCAGATGAGATTCGCTCTATAGTTGGATTAATTAAATCTATCGCTGACCAGACAAACTTACTTGCGCTGAACGCGGCAATTGAGGCTGCCAGAGCAGGGCGGCAGGGTAGAGGTTTTGCAGTAGTAGCCGATGAAGTTAGATTGTTGGCTCAGCGCACATCACTTTCTACTCACGAAATTGCGAACAAGATTGAAAGTATCCAAAGTAACGTCAAAGAGGCCGTTGCGATAATGGATGAGGATGTCAAGGTTGTTACACAAGGCGAAAAACTTGCTAGTCAAGGGGCTGACGCCATAAGCACCATTTGTAGAGCTACGGAAGATTTCGTGGGTATCGTTCAGAACATCAGTGATGGTGTTAGCGAGAACTCAGCTGCCAGCCTAGAAGTTGCGAGAACGGTCGAGAGTATCGCGACATTGTCTGCGCAAAATAGCTTGTCATCCCCAAATGTCGCTTCCACTGCGAACGAGCTGTTCAGTCTTGCGAATGAACTACGCAAAGTTACTGATAAGTTTAGAACGGCATGAACAATTTCGATGTCTGATTAATAATATGTTGATGCTGTACCCAAATCTTCGACGTGCTAGGTCAACGATGAAAGATACTTCCTGACTTGGTGAAATGCGGACCTCGAGCAAACTGAACAGCTGAGCCCTGATGAAGCAAATATCTTTCGCTGATGCCGATAAGCGTAAGCAGACCCGCCGCGAGCGCTGCCTGATCTAGATAGATCAGGGCGTGCCCTGGAAGTAGAGGCTGTTGAGTCAGTTTTCAATCAGCGCCAACAATTGCCCCTCCAACTGGATCACCAATGTATGCGCTGGACCACCGCCATCATCCCTTAAATAGTGCGTCTTGTACCATTAATGTAATGAATCTTATCTAGGCCGCTTGGCAGGCTGGGGATGCGATCCAGGCTTGCGCGCCGGCGTCGTCTATTTCGGTGGACCATTGGCGATATTCGATCAAGGCGCCGATAATGAAGTCCATCGCGGTTTCTTCACTGTCTGCAGCCGCACGAGTGCAAGCAGTGGGTGCTCGGCAAGGGCTGTGCACATGGCTTTTTGGCCGATCTCGTCCGCGTCGATTATTTCTTTGAACAGGCCGGTCAGGTCGACCAACTCAAAGTCAATGCGATCATCATTCGGGTCCAGCTTCACCGCGCGGCAGTCCGCCGGGTGCGGTTTTGCTTGGCCTTGGCTTTGGCGTGGTGGTGCGTTTTTGCTGTTTGTTGGCGGAAGCCATGGGTTTTGATCCGTCGTACGTTAAAAGGACTGATTGCGCGGCACTGTCCGCCCGGGCGTATCGGGGGCCAGCTCGCTCTTTTGCAGCCAGAACAATGCAATCGGCCACAGTGTGGCTTGGTATGCGCTGCGGAAAAATGCGAAATGTCCAACTTCTTGTTCGCCGATATCTTCTGGTGCGATCCGCAGGTGGGTTTTTGTGCTGTTGATGAAGTACGCGAGTAGGCGTTCGATGGCTGGAATCGTAGCGTAAGGATCGTCTGTGATGCTGATGGCGAGGGTTTTTGCGCTGACATTGGCGAAGGGCAGTCGGCCGCTTTCAGCGTGCATGAGGCGACCACTGGGTCGTGTTTCGTACAGCGCCGAGGGCGTGCTCCAGTCACGAACGACGCCAGCGGGTGTATCTTCTAGCCAGCCAAGACGTTTGCCGGGGAAGTAACCGCATAGCATTGTGATCAGTGGCATCACTACGTGCCACCTGCTGAACATCCGCCAGCGTTGCGCCGCGGCGTAGTCGCGCCAGTAGGCGAATTGCGCACCGACGGTTACCATGTTCCGGATGAGTTGCCCGGATGCACCCAGGCCTGCAGCGCAGCCACCAAAGCTGTGGCCGACAACATCTATGGGTTGACCAGGAAATTCACGCTCGGCGCGCTTGAGCATCGCCTCGAAATCCAGCGCACCCCAGTCGGACCATGACGCCTGCAACTGCCTTAGCGATAACGGTCGCGACTCGCCAATGCCGCGGTAATCGTAAGTGATGACGTCGAAGCCGTTGGCGAAAAGATAATCGGCGAAGCGCGAGTAATGCCGACAGCGAACCGAGGTGGCAGCGTTGATGATCACCACTGGACGAGTGATGTCTTGAGACGAATGCCGCCAGGTGTAACCGCCAAGGATGTAGCCGTCTGCGGCGGGCTCTTTGAAGGGTTGGCCGGAAACGGGCTTTGTTGGCAGCGACTCGACTTGAGTGGTGGGCAATGCGATGTCCTGCAGATTCATCAGTGTGACCTTAGGTGGTTTTTTATTGTTCACGCTCGGTTTCGTATCTCCCATGGCAAAAATAGTCTTAATTGATTCAATTTGAGTCAGCTGACGAAATTTTGCGAGTTTAGGGTCAAAATCCGATGCGATCGGTGGTCAGATCAAATGCAAACGCTTGGTTAAGTGCAATGCAAGCGAGTGGTCAGTGCCGATGCAATCAGGTGCTCAAACGGAGTGAAATTTCGCAGAGGAGGAAGCCAAGCCTGATGCGATGCGTTATTTGACCCATTATTACAACCTAGTCAGGCTCCATGGCTTCAACGAATACAGGTCAACCGTAGCCACGGCAGACCTAGGGGAATTTATATGGACGCCTCTCGCAGCTCAATTAGCCATGCTGGCGCGTAGCTAGGAGCCGTCTTATATCCGGCCTGTTGTGCAGGCCGAGAAACCTGCTGGCCCTGATGGAATCCACTGACGAGGCCCTCATCTGAAAATCGAGCTGAAGGCTGTGCCCGTGGCTCATAATCCCTACCAGGTTTACCCCGTCACGATCTGACCTATTTCGCCATCACGTGCTTACCGCCTGTGCTCCTTGTGAAGTCTGTTGGTTCCTGTTTTCAATGCCCCGTAGGACATGCCGTAAAGATTTCGGCCCGATACGTAAAGCCCTTGGTCAACACGGCCCAAATGGTTCTGGCAAGCTTGCTAGCCATTGCGGCGACCGCCACGTTATAAGGCCGCCTGGTCAACAAACGTTCAACCCACTCTGACCGGTGTCCTCTATTGAGGATCTAGCGAGCACCATGCATCAACAGCGTTCGCAGATACGTGTCTCCGCGCATGCTCAGCCCCAGTTGCCGAACTCTGCCTCCGGTGCCCGTTTGTCGAGGATCCAGTCCCAGCCAAGCCGCGAACTGGCGACCAGAATGGGAGGTTGTCTCATCTCCCAGTGAGGCAACAGCGGCTGTAGCGGTCAACAAACCAATTCCGGGAATCTCTGCAATTTTCTGGCAGTCGGAGCTCTCACGCAGGCACTGTTTCAAACGTAGTTCGATTTTTCGAATTTCCTCATCCAACTGGATAATCCGAGTCCACTGATCGCGTACGCTGTCCAACACCATGGAAGGCACTCGATGCTCAGCATCGGCGAAGGCCTCCGGAACGGCCTTACTCAGCTGGGCATAACCTTCTGGCAGCACAATTCCGAATTCGTAAAGCAGCCCACGTAAGCCATTGCTCTGCATGACGCGAAATTTCAGCAACTGGGAGCGGATACTGTGTAGCGAGAGGATCGACTGCTGATCCGCCTGTTTGATTGCCACCAGGCAAGCGCCGGGCTGCTGCACCGCTGTCCAGATGGCTTGAGCATCAGTCGGTAATGATGAGCGTTAGCCTAGCCAACTCAAACGCTGCCCTCACGCTCGATAACCAGAATCCGTGCTTCTCCACGAGGATGCGCAACATGTTCACATCCCACCCCTACGAAAAACACGTCGCCAACCTCCAATGTCACGACGCGCTCGATGCCTGACTCGCGATAATGCATATCTACCGTGCCGTCGAGAACTGCGAATACCTCCTCACCATCGTTGACATGCCACGTATATGGCTGGTCGGTCCAGTGGAGGCGGACCGTGGTTCCACCCATGTTAGCTATGTTGTCAGCACCCCAAGCGCGAGTGGCGGTGAAATCTTTGCTACGAATAACTCTCATTGATCACGGTTCTCGAAAAGATAGTTAATTTCTACCAATTTATCAGGACTTTTGACCGTCCAATGCTGGCCGAAAAGAAGGCTTGGATTGAACGCCCGCTTTTGGCCGATTATTTTTGAAAAAGTCGGTCCTTCCAAACTACCCGCTTACTGGCTGCTGAAAACCATCGTCGATGCCACGCTGATCGCAGTCCCGCCGTCGACCAAGAACAAAGTTAAGAAACGGGCATGACTATTAAACCTTTGTACAGCCAGCAGGGTTGTGAACGCGCTGCGTGGAGGCGGGATTATTGATCAGCTTATCAACCGACCGAGTGGGCCGCGCGACGAGCTCTCCACCACAGTTCGGGCATGTGTCCGCGAAAACGGTCGTTGTGCAGTCCTCGCAGAATGTGCACTCGAATGAACAGACGCGCGCACCAGACTGCTCCGCGGGAAGGTCTTTGTCACAGCATTCGCAGCTAGGTTTCATTTTCAACATGAGGTTTCCTTTACTGAAGTTTATCGCTATGCGGGTGCGTCTACGTAAACCCACGCGGTTCGCCCGGAAGACAACAGAGCTGAGACGCGTTTTGTAGTCTGATACTTCGTATTTGTCCGCATGCGCGAGTTCGTCGTCGCTGACATCATAAGATGAGGCGGGCGGCGAAGAATGAGAGGATCTCATCGCGGGCAACAATCGTCGGTTGGCCCGCCTCATCGATCAGATGGGCGGTCACCACGCTGTGCGGGCTCGCCACCACATGTTCGAAAAATGGCGCGAGGGAGTCGCGATTGGCCGCGCTATCGGGAAGCACTCGTGCAATGAAGCGCTCGCCAAGCGCCTCGGAATAGGCCGCGAACCGCTGCGCCTTGCAAAACCTGTCTCCCTCGAAGCGGTAGGCTATGACGGTCAGGTTGTCCTTGTCGAGACGTTGCCGCACTGCGGCCAGCTCGTCGGGCGCGATTTCCAAGCCAGTAGGGTCGTCCAGCGGCAGCGTCGGCTGGCACAGCACTGGCGCCAGCACCGAGGGTTCAAGCATCATCGTGAGCGCGAAGTTACCCGTAAAACACATCCCGATTGCGCCCACGCCCGGCCCGCCGCACTCCTCGTGCGCCAACCTCCCCAGCGACCGGAGCCACTGGGTCACGGGACTCGACCCTTTGTTGGCGAATGCGCGAAACTCGGCGCTGACGCATGCCCGCTGGAAGGTGGCCTTGCCTTCGTCGACGCTAGGTACGACGCCATCGCGGCCGAACAGCGACGGCATGTAAACGGTGAATCCGGCGTCCCGCACCCAGCGACTGAAGCGAGCGACATGCGGACTGATTCCTGGCATTTCGGTCATGACGATTACTGCCGGTCCGGTGCCGGACACGTAGACCACCTTCGCGACGTCGTCCAGGGTGATCTCGCGAGAATCGAAGTCGTCGAGCGGATCGTGCTCATTCATGTTCCATTTCGGCATCACAAAGAGTCCTTTTATCAATCAATCGAAGCTAGTTATAAAGAACCCCGCCCCAAGGGGCGAGGTATTAAAAGATGCTAAATTTACGATGGCTCCATGTCGTAGTAGACTTCGTCTAATCAATGGTAAAAGGCTGCGCTGCAAAAGGCCCGAAGATACACCTCGGTGAAAAGCCTAACCGAAAACAACTCAATCATTTTGATCGTTCGCCGTTAGCAGCAATTGCACAAAAGCAATGCGGGAGGCCAGTTCCCACAAAACCTAAATCATTGTCACAACGCACTTATAAATAAGTGTTCCTTCAACTCAATCACTCGCAGTGATCTTTATAATGTATTGACGCTACCCCACCAACTAACCTCGCCATGCGATCAGGATTACCGGTCCACTGACCCTACAATTGCAGATTAAGTTCGCCCATCATCTGAGTACGACCACCCACCATCAATCGCTCGATTCGTTGCCCGTCGAGCTGCAGGTCCACCGCAATCACACTTGGTGATGGTGGATTCATCAAGTAACCCTGCTCGATCAGCAGCCGTTCGCCAGGTACTCCCATATAGTCGTGGAGGAAGCACGCTAAGGCTCCGGCCGCCATACCAGTGGCTGCTTCTTCAGTGATACTGTAGTAAGGCGCGAACATACGGGCGCCAGCGGCGCGCTGTGGACCAAGGGTGTCGGGGGAGAATGCATAGAAGCCGATCAAATCCAAGTATTCGCTGAGGCGGGCCAAGGCCTCACGATTCGGCTGCAACGCCGCAACTTGCGCCTGGTCAATCAAAGGTAAGATAAGGAACTCTCCGCCTGTGGTAACTTGTGTTGGCCATAGCCCGTCAGCGAATTGATAAGATTTGATGCCTAAGGCAACCATGATCGCCTTGAGCAATAGCGGATCATCATCCAGCCTCCGGTATTCAGGTTTGCGTTGCTCCATAAAGGCCATGTCGCCTTTGATCAATATTTCCCGATTGCCGTCGGTGGTCTCCTTGCTGGTCCAACCCTCGCCTACACGTCCAAGTTGGCGCAGTAATGCAAAGGCGGCCACTGTCGCATGTCCACAATGCGCGATCTGTCGAGTCGGGGTGAAAAATTCCAACTTGAAGGCGGCATGTTTTGAACTGGAAACAAAAGCGGTTTCCGATAAGCCGACCTTGCTTGCAATCGATAGCTTTTCAGCGGTGCTGAGGCCATCGGCACCCAGGATTACTCCAGCGGGATTACCGCCGCAATCACCATCGACGAATGCATTGACCACCCTTACATTTACATTCATGTCAATAATTTCGCTTGAAGTGACGGGGAAGTTTCACGCGAGGATCTCCCGGGGAGGGTGACTCGCCATCATGCTGGACATCCGCGCGAATGAGGCCTAGTTCCCCAAGCGCCGCATCGCTCAGGCTAGCCAATTTACGGCGATCCGCTGCTAACTGATGCCAGCGTTTGATCGGGGCACAATGCCGCTCTAACCAAAAACGCAGAATTTTGCATTTTTTGAGCAGGTCACGTGAGAGCGCAATACCCTTTTGATTTTTCATCTCATCCTTTTTTTGGGGAGATATCTGGTGAGCAGGAAAACATTAATGCCGCGCTTCGATATACAGGCACAAAAAACGGACTGCGGGGCCTTAAGTGCAAGAAGCGGTAGCTTTATCCAAATCAGGGAAGCGAACTGAATTACGAGGCATTTCCATCCCACATATCTCTAAAATTGCCCCATCGGCAGGGATATATAGCCGCGATACGACACCGGCCAATTTAGCCGCCGCCGCAAGATCACTTCGGGTTACCGGGCAGTGACCTAAAGCTTCCAAATGGTTGGCTACGACTGTGCCTTTGGACATTTTCGTGAACTTAATGACCTCGTCGATTCCCATGATGATTTCACCCCCGAAATCGAAGTGTGCACCGCCTGCAGGCACTACGCTGATTTGAGGCTGATGGCGTAAAACAAAGTCTTGTACAACCTGTGTGAGAATCGTATCGCCACTCAAGTAAACGCTTGGCTCTCCAGGGACCTCAATGAAATAACCGACTCCATGCTCCATCAGTTTGCCAATCAGGCCTTCACCATGCGTGCATTTGACCGTTCGAATCGTGCCGCCTAGGAAGGGGGCCGCCTGCTCGTGGTCGTCCGAAAGTGGATGAATATTCAAACCACGTACGGCCAGATAGGGGGCGTCGCGGGGGGTACAGATCACTGGAATCTGCTTCTCCCTTAGCCAGCGGCTTGCTGCCCGATCTAGGTGATCGAAGTGTCCCTTCTGACAATGTGTGATCAGGCAGTGCGTTACTGAGTCCAGTGCATTGGCCGCTGACTCAGGCAGATCGACAAGGGGGTTTCGCAACCGGGCACCGAATAAACGCAGAGGTGGAAGCGCACCCTTTGATGCCAGCATCGGATCGACTAGGATGCGGTGGGAACCGAATTCGAGAAT
>Ga0157370_10005148_pt1 | contig 14745 bp, 10 predicted proteins | sample C35metaG_FD_113463 | JGI IMG/M metagenome (GOLD analysis project Ga0157370, IMG submission 113463) | Corn rhizosphere microbial communities from Kellogg Biological Station, Michigan, USA - C3-5 metaG | ecosystem: Host-associated > Plants > Roots > Rhizosphere > Soil | place: USA: Michigan...
GGACGGTCAACAGAAAAGGCGAAGCAGTTACGCTCGTCTACCCGAATATCGCCCAGGGCGCGTGGTCGGACGAGGATTGGGGATCAGCCGGCCCAGCCTGCATTTTTCCGATTGGAGTGTGCATTGCCGCGGGGAAAGATGGCATTGGCTATCCGGTGAAGACAACTGACATGGGCGCGACGATGCCGGCGGATCTGAATAATCCAAAAGCGAACTGCGCGAAGCTGGCAGGTACTCCGGTGTGGCTCACGATGGACCCGGGCCCGGTGGACCCGTGCCCAGCGGATCCAAAGACCCTTAATTTTTTCCCGTTCGGCGATACGGCTCATCTGCACATGACGCCTGTACAATTCCATGATCCGCTTCTGAAAGCCTGGACGATCTTCGTCTGGGGCGAGAACGCGCAACTGCATAAGTGGAAAGTCACGCCGCCGGGGAAGCTGACATATATTGCCCAGAGCCATGAATACGCGAGCGCGAATGTGCGCTACGGCGATCCCACGGAACCGAACGGCGGCATGCCGGGCGGGTTCTGTTCGGGCTCGAGCAACGGAGCGGACCCGAATTCAGCGATCCTGGTTTGCACGGTTCCCTATGGCGATGCCAACACTCACGTGGTGAACGGGCGGCTGCTGGTATACGACCCCGTGCACCTGGCGGCAGACGGCAGCCTCAAAGTGCTCTGGGATTCTCAGAATTGGGGCGTGCAATTCCTCTATAACAAGTTCGATCCGCCCGTGATTGATGGCGGCCAGATCTATGTGCCCAATTACAACGGCGGCGTGGACGTGTATAAGCTGGCGCAGTAAGGGAGCATGTTAAGCTCTGAATCGCCCACACTGAAATTATGGATCGAAGAAGCTTTCTCTCCACATCTCTCACTGCTTCTGCTGTGTCGCTGGCCGGCGCTGCCGGAGCGGCGGCTGCCCAATCAGCCGTTGAATACTACGATCTGCGCCGTTATCAGCTTGTGAACGGGGCGGGCACGAAGCTGACCGATCATTATTTCGCTGACGCGCTCATACCCGCGCTGAACCGGCTCGAAATCGGCCCCGTTGGAGCCTTCTCCGTCTACTTCGGTCCGGATACGCCTGCATACTACCTGCTCCTGCCCTCAAGCAAACTCGAGACGCTTGTAACATCCGATCTGGAAGTCGCGAAGGACTCTGCATTCATGAAGGCCGCGGCGCCTTTCTGGGACGCTCCAGGCGGGACGCCACCTTTTGTCACGATTGAGAGCACTCTTCTGCGGGCATTTACCGGGTATCCGAAACTTACCGTCCCGGCCGCTGCAACAAGGAAGGAAAGGCGCGTATACCAACTTCGCACTTACGTGTCGCCGACCAACATGGACCACGTGCGCAAGGTGGAAATGTTTCATCATGGCGAGTTCGACATCTTCGCCAAAGCCGGCGCGGGCAACGTGTTTTTCGCGGATGCGCTGATCGGTCCGAGACTGCCGAGCCTGACTTATATGCTCAGCTTCCCGGATGTTCCGGCGCTCGAAACCGCCTGGGAGAAGTTCAACTCCGATCCGGACTGGAAGAAACTTTCGAATGATCCGCGATTCAAGCTGGACCCGCCGACGGTCTCGAATGTCACGAGCCTGGTCCTGCGACCGCTTTCCTGCTCGCAGGTGTAACTGCGCGCGTCCGCAACGCTATTTGAACCCGACCCGCTGGAGAAGCTTCTGAAAACGGGGATCGGCACGGATCGAAAAAGGGATGTACTTTCAGGAATTGCAGAATGCCGGCAGTTCGGGGACACTGCGGTCCTAATGGGCGTTCTGTTTGGAAGGTCGCGTCCGCGATTGGTCTGCACTGGCGAATAGAAGTACGTGATTCGTTTGAGGGCGTCAGCTCGTAATCTGCAAATCACCCGTGGTTCTGCGCCTGGCGCGAAACCTGTTTCCCCGAAAGGACAACTGCGGCCGGGAACAGCCTTTGGCGGCCAACCATTTCGTTCTTATAGTTGTCCACGAATGCAAAGTGCCCTTGTCTCAGTTCGAGCACCGAAATGTCAGCACGCCCACCTTCTTTCAGCGTGCCGTGGGTTCGAAAAACGGGCAAGACGCGGGAAGCGTTGACCGTCGCGCAAGCCACTACCTGATTCAACGACATGCCGAGCATAAGGAGCTTCGACATGACATTCGCAAAATCGATTACCTGATCTGCGCGCCCTTCGGGAGTCCAATCGGTTGAGATCGTATCGGGAAAGAAACCGGCCCGCAAAACGCGTTGCGCGATATCCCAGCGCAAATGACCAGTTCGTCCGTTGCCGACATCAAACCGAACGCCACGCCGGCGAGCTTCGGCAACCGCCGGGAGGATCTGGCCGCGGTCATCAATGATGCTGTTGGGAGGGGGCGCAAACATGTGAGTAACGATGTCACCCGATTTCAGAATTGGCAGCAGCTTGCTCAATGGAGACGCTGTCTGCCCCATATGAATCATCACGGGCAGATTGAAAGACGATGCAACCTGCTGCGAACGCCTGAGGACCTCCATGTCGTTGACGCCAGCGACATTCCGCGACAGACGCGCTTTCACTCCAACGACCATATCGCGATTGCGATTTATGGCCTCTCGGGCGGCGCCCACGTCGGCGAGGCTGATGTCCATGGTGTCGCCTTCCGGCAGGAAACCCGCGTAAAGTGCGTATGAATATCGATCAGTCCCGGCAAGACCAGCTTGCCGCGCGCATCGATCGTCTCAACAGAGGCGCCTTCGAGATCGGCTTTGACGGTTGCTATATGACGGTTGACAATCCCGACATCGCGTACGGCATTGAGGCCACGCGATGGATCAATTACGTGGCCGCCTTTAACAATCAAATCGTATTTAGCCGTACTGGCCGCGAATGCGCCAGAAACTCGAGAAATCTTTTCAATGATCGTGCTTAAGTACAGCAACTGGCGCCGATTCATATCGGGCCATTGTACTCTCGATTGCGCCGGGAGCAATTCAGGAGGCGCGTCGAGGGAGGTGGCAGACGGCTCAGGCGCTCTCTATTTGCCGGGCATGGGAATTGATACCGCTTTGCCGGCGCCGCGTTCGGCGATCCAGATGGTGTTGCCGGCGGGCTCAACCGCGGTCGGGGTTTTCAATCCTTCCTTAATGACCGCCACGCTGGCCTTATCGCCATTGACCGTCAGGACCGAGATTTTGCCGCTTTTATTCTCCGCGACGAGCAGTTTGCCTTTCGCGGCGCGCATGCCATCCGGCCCTTGTACAGGCTGATCCAACTGGATCTCGACAGGCTGCCCGGCTTTTCCCGCGTCCACCGGGATGCGATAGATCTTGTTCGTCATGACGTTGTTTACATACAGCACGCTCTTCAGGAAGGTGATTCCGTCGATGCCGCGGAGGACGGCATCTTCCAGGAACAGCTCCGCAGAGGAAGCGCCCTTCGGCAGCTTGTAGATTTTGCCATTGGCGGTGTCGGTAATGTAAAGCGCCTTATCCGGCCCGATGGAGAAATCGTTGCAGGTACTGTTATCGCCAGGCAGATTCCAGCGAAGTTTTTCAGAGCCAGTGGAGAGATCGAAGCCCCTCAGCGCGGTGTGACGCTTCACCGGCTTCATGTCCGCGACCGGGGTCAACTGACATGTCCACAGCGTTTTGGTGGCCGGATCCGCGAGCATGCCGAAGAAAAATGTACCGGCTCCTTCCGCGCTCGCATCCACGAACTTCTCGGCAGTGGTCGAGCCCCGGCGCACCTTGTATACAAATGGAGTGCTGGCGCTGCCGACTATCAGAGTCCCACCCGGCGCGACGGTCAAGCTTTCGGGTTGGGATTTCTCGTCAACGATAAGAATTTCCGCTGCGGAAGCGGCTTGCGCAAAGCCCATCAACAGGACGGCACAGCCGGCAAACCGTAGCGCAGTTAAAGTTAGCATCGTCAAACCCTCGTTTTTTTTTTAGTTTCTACACCAGAAGAGCGAACTGCTCCGGTCGCCTGCTGTTTACCCGCTAACTAACGCGAAGTTATCGCCTGGGGCGTCACATGGATCAGGGCGCCGGGATTGGCGTCTTCCAGCATCCACAAAGAGCCATCCGGGCCTTCTTCCACATCGCGGATGCGGTGACCGACATCCCAACGCTCGGCGGCTTTGGCGCCGCCATGGCCATCGAAGATGATGCGGTTGAGCGTCTTCGTCGACATACCGCCGACGAAGCCGTTGCCATTCCATTGCGGGAAGGTCTGGTTGCCGGTGTAGAACATCAGATTGCCCGGCGCAATCACTGGTACCCAATAAAGCACGGGCTTTGCGAGATCGGGCCGTGTGTCGGGCCTGGGAATGGGCACGCCGTTATAGTTATTGCCGTAGGAAACGAGCGGCCAACCATAGTTCTTACCCTTCTCGATCAGGTTCAGTTCGTCGCCGCCGCGCGGGCCATGCTCCACTTCCCACAATTCGCCAGTGGGCGAGAACGCCAGGCCGTAGGGCGTGCGGACGCCGCTGGCCCAGGTTTCAGCCGGCGTCAGGTTCGGGCCGGGATACGTATACGTGCTGACCACCTTCGCGGTTTTGGCGGCTTCGGTATCGCTGGGCGGATCGATCAGTGGAACAGTGGAAGCGCCGGTTTTGCCGAAATCGGGATTGCCGGGGGCCGGTTTGCCATCGAGGGTGAGGCGCAGGATTTTGCCTTCCGGCTGATTCGGATCCTGAGCGGGCGTCATCCGCTGGCGATCGCCAACCGAGAGGAACAGGTACTGGCCGTCCGGCGAGAATGCGATCTGAGCGCCTTCCTGTCCACCCTTGCCTTTGGGCATCTGGCGCCACAGCACCTCGAAGTCTCCCAGCCGGGCAGAGTTCGCGCCGGCGTGCAGTTTGGCGCGGGCCAGCGCCAGACCGCCGCCGTAGTCGCCCGGCTCCACATAGGTGATGTAGATCGTCTGGTCAGTGGCGTAATGCGGGGAGAGGAAGACGCCGTGCATGCCGTTCTGACCCTGCCAGTAGACGGGGGGCGTATTTGCGACCGCGATCTTCTGCCCCTGTTGCGACACCAGCCAGATGGGGCCTACTTTTTCAGTCACCAGCATGCGGCCGTCGGGCAGGAAGGCCAGCCGCCACGGCAGTTCGAACGTGGCCACGGTGGTCATGGTGAAGGGCAGGCTGGGTTCGGGCTTCTGTTCGCCCACGTTCACCTGGGCCCAGGCGGCTGCGGACACCAGGGTGACAAGCAATGCCGCGTTCGTCAATTTCATTGGCAATTCTCCATGTTTCCCGGTTGCTCCGCGAGGCAGTTATTTCGTGGGTTTGTATTCGACGAAGAGTTCTGGAAATTGCTGCTTCAGGGCTTCGATTTTCGGCCGATCGCAAACCTGAATGTATGGATTCTGCGGGTTGTAATAAGCGTAGTCCTGATGATAGTCCTCGGCCCGGTAAAACGCTTTCAAGGGCGCGACCTGGGTGACGATTGGGCCGTGAAATACCTTCTGCTCATTCAGCTGGGCGATGTACGCATTGGCCAGGCGGTGTTGTTCTTCATTGGTATAGAAGATGGCCGACCGGTATGAAGTTCCGACGTCCGGACCCTGACGATTCAATTGCGTGGGATCATGGGCAACCGAAAAATAAATCCGGAGCAACTGGCCATAAGTGATGATTGACGGGTCGTAAGTTATCTCGACCGACTCGGCATGACCTGTGGTTTCGGTGATGACCTGCTGATAAGTAGCGGTCTTCGCCGAACCGCCCGAATATCCGGCCACCGTGTGCTGAACGCCTTTCACGCGCTCGAATACCGACTGCACTCCCCAGAAACAGCCGCCCGCGAACACCGCGATCTCCTTCCCGTGCTGCGTTGCGAGCGGCACGTCGGTTTTGAGCGGAGGTATCGGAGGAGCAGCGCTCCCAATTGCGACGGCGAGCACAAGGCCAATCAGGGAATGGAGAGAAACAGAATGCCGCATAGGGATCTCTATTTCATCGTACTTCGGAATCGGGGCGGAAGGCGCCTGCCGGAGCATTTGGGGCATCCCCGAAGCGACGCCACGCCCGGCAAGCGCGAACGCCTATAATATGCGGACGTGATGCGGCGCTTTTTAATCTGCCTGGCCGGCGGACCGGGGTAACTCGAGGCCAGCTTGCTCATCTTTATCTCTTACGCACGCGTTGATGGTTCGCAACTCGCGAACTACCTGGCGGACCAGCTTCGTTCCAGTGGTCACGATCCGTGGCTGGATCGGGAAAGGATGCGCGTGGGCGCGATCTGGACCGAAGAGATTGAAATCAATCTGGATTCAAGCGACGTTGTGCTGGCTCTCCTGTCTGACGGCTCCTACAAATCCGAGGTCTGCAGGGCGGAAACGCTACGCGCGTTTCGAGCAGGCAAGAGGCTGATTCCGATTCTGGTTCATCAGGGCGCCGATAGAGCTCTGCATCTGGAGGCCCGCGATTATATCGACTTTTCAGACGCCGGCCTGTACGAGAGCGCCATGGCGCGGCTTCTCGATGGCGTTCGAGGCAAAGTTGGATACCGGCTGCCGGAGAGAATGCGGAACACTTATGTAACCGCGTCTCCTCCGCAGGAACCGTTTATTGCAAGGCCCTCCGAATTGAGAGGTCTTCGCGAGAAGTTGCTGAGCGACGAAACCGCTCCATACCCTGTTGCGATAGTGGGCATGGGCGGCAGGGGGAAAACCACGATCGCGAAAGCCCTTTGCGCCGACGCCACCGTTCAGGCGGCATTTTCCGATGGCATCGTCTGGCTCTCCATCGGCGGCGCCGGAAACGATCTCGTCCTGCAACTACGGGAATTGGGCAAAGTGCTGGCGCAACCGCTGGACCGCTTCGACACACTCACGGCGGCGCAGAACCAGGTTAGAACGGCGATTCGGGACAAGGCTCTCCTGATCGTGCTGGATGACGTCAGGACCCTCGCCGATATCCAGTTCTTTTCGGAGTTGCGCGGCGGATGTCGCATCGTGTTTACGACGCGCGACAAGCGCCTGGCCGCTGCCCTGAACGCGGTCCAATTCGAATTGCCCTCTCTCGACAAAACCGAGGGCGTCCGGCTGCTGGCGGCGCGTTCGAGGACGGCATTGTCCGATCTTCCGCCTGAAGCGGAGGACATCGTGGAGTTTTGCGATGGCCTGCCGCTCGCAATCGCAATGGTTGGGGCAATGCTGGATGGCTATCCCATGAGGTGGAAGACGGCGCTGAAACGCCTGCGGGAGGCGCGGCTTCGCTGGGTCCGCCAGGGTGTTGGTGGTTATGAATACAGCAGCATCCATGCCTCCATTGAAGTGAGTCTGCGGGAACTGCCGGCCGCCGAACGCGAAAGATACCTCAGCCTCGCGGTATTTCCGAAAGGCGAATCCATCCCTCTCGAAACGCTCGCCATGTACTGGGATGTTGAGGCGGACGAGGCGGAGGATACGGCTATTCTGGTCAACGATCTTTCGCTCGGCAGCTTCGATTCGACGAGCACGCTGAAGCTGCATAACCTGCATTCGGACTACGTGCGGGAATGCAACGGTCCCGAAAATGTGCGCCAGCAGCATGAACGACTGCTGGATCGATACGCCTCGGTCTGCGGCGGCGAGTGGAGCCGGGGACCCAGGGATGGATACTTCTTCCAGCACCTCGCTTATCATCTGGACGCAGCAGGAAGAAAAGAAGATCTGGATTCCGTTCTCTTTGACTACGCCTGGCTCGAAGCCCGATTAGTCGACGCTGATCCGGTAAGCGTCTCGAATGATTTCAACTACGCGGCGGCGGGGGATGCCGGGCGTAAGGTTCAACATGCTGTGCTTCTTTCGTCGCATGCGTTGCGGCTGGATCGAGGACACCTTGCATCGCAACTCACCGGCCGTCTTCTGGATGAAGACAAAGATCCTCGAATTGTGGCGTTGTTGCAAAAGGCCGGACAGTCCTCTACAGGCTTTGGGCTGATGCCGTTGCTGCGGAGCCTGGAAGCGCCTTTGGGCTGGCTTCGGACGCGTATGTTTGGCCATGAGCAAGGCGTACGCGCTCTGGTATTGAGCCCGGACGGCAGCAGACTGATTTCCGGATCCCGGGACCAAACGATTCGCGTCTGGGACGTGGCAGGGAATCAGCCATGCCGGATACTCCATGGCCACGAGGAAGGGATTGCGGCGCTGGCGATCGAGCCCATCTCAGGGTATCTGTTCTCGGGATCCTGGGACAAAACAATCAAGGCCTGGGACCTGGAAACGGGAGAAGTGGTCCATACGCTCACAGGCCATGAAGGCCCCGTACTGGCTCTGGGAATCATCCGAAGTACAGGCCAGGTGGTTTCGAGCGGGCCGGACGGAAGCATAAGAATCTGGGATGCAGCATCCGGGGCGGAGGAACGGCGGCTGCAGAATTTCTCCCGGTCGGTGTTCAATCTGGCGATTACGCCGGATGAAAAGTATGTTCTCTGCGTTGGATACGACGAGTCGGTGAAAATTATCGACCTGGAATCCGGCGCTCTGGCCCGGCAACTGAAGGGGCACCGCGAAAATGCGGCCGGTGACGGAATAGCCATAACGGAGGACGGCCGCTTTGCCTTATCCGCATCCTTCGATGAGACAGTCAAAATCTGGGACCTGAGAACCGGAGGACTGGTTCGGACTCTTGCGGGTCACCGCGGAGGAGTTCGATCGGTTTCACTATGCCGCGAGGGGCAGTTCGCTTTGTCCGGTTCCAACGATGGAACCATCATTCTTTGGAACCTGAATACCGGCGAGCGCGTGCGCGCCTTTTATGGACACGAGGGCCCGGTGGACGTTGTGATCGCGGCGCCTTCAGGAGCAGTGGCCTATTCCGCATCGGATGATAGCAGCGTAGCCGTTTGGGACCTGACCAGGGATTCCCCGGAGCCAACGGTTGGAATTCCCGGAGGAGTGGATAGTCTTCACGTGCAGGAAGACGGCAGAAAAGCAATCTTCGGCAATCACACGGGAGAAATCCATCTGTGCGACTTCGAGGACCCGGATCGGAACAAGCTGCTTACTGGTCACGAGCAGTCAGTCACGGTGGCCGGGACCCCTGATGGACGCCGGGCGCTCTCCTGGTCCAAAGACCAGATCCTGCGAGTCTGGAATCTCGAGAACCTGGAGCAAGTCGCGTCCTTTCCCGCTGAGGGTTCCTGGCTCTCCGCAACCATCGCGATTTCGACCGATGGGAGCCGCGCTGCGTTTTCGGATACAGACAAACTGATTACCTGGGATTTGGAGACAGGCAGGGAATTGGGGTGGTCTGACGGCGGCACAATCAGATCTTCGTTCGGCGGCATCGCCTTCACGGAGGATGGCTCGCGGTTGATTGTTCCAAACGACAATGCGTTGAATGTTTACGATGCTGTCACTCACGAGATCGTTTACGCGTTGCCTGATTTGAAGACCGTTCGTGATCTCGCCATATCCCGCGAAGATCGAATCGTTTGCGTCTGCGGGTATTCCGAAGTGTGGTACGCCAATCTGGGTGCCCCAGCAGTACCGCGTCCTGCGCTGCTGTTCAAGCAGGAGCTAATCGGGTGCTACGTCGACATCACAAGAGACGGCAAGCTGGCCGTTGTCGCCGGCGACGATCGCCTCATTCGGGTGTGGGATCTCGATGGCAAGAAGTTGCTGGCCTCATTCGCCGCGGATAAGAAGCTGGCAGACTGCGCGATAGCCGAGGACGGCAACCTGATTATCGCGGCTGAATCCGCGGGGACGGTGCATCTTCTGCAATTACGCCGGCCTGCTCACGGTGCGGCTGACAGCTCTTCTCAGTCTGCGCGGAGCGCCTGAATAACATCCACGCGCGAGGCGCGAATGGCGGGCCATGCGGAGGCGAGCGCCGCGGCCGCCAGCAATATGGCCGCGGCGGCGGCTATGACCAGCGCCCCCGGCGATTGCAGGTGCTCGAACCAGCTGCCCGCTATCTTCCGCAGCAGGAAGCCGCAGGCGAGACCTGCGCCGATGCCGAGCGCCGTCATTGCGGTTCCTTCGGCAATGACGCGCGCGAGCAAATGCCGGGGCTGCGATCCGACGGCCATGCGGATGCCGAACTCGCGGGTGCGCGCGCTTACCGAAAACGCCAGCACGCTGGCCACGCCGATTACGGCGATCATCAAAGCAACGACCGCGAAGCCACCGAACACGATGGCATTCAGGCGGTCCGGCGTGAGCACCTCGGCGCGGACATCTTCGAGCGTGGCGGCGCGCTCGACTGGCTGATCCACGGAGAGGGAACGGATGCTGCGCGTGATCGGCCCAACGAGAGCGTATGGGTCCGAGCGGACGTGAACGAACATTCGCCCGCCGAAAAGCGGTCCCTGACCGAATGGCTGATACACCGTCATGGTGGGGCGGGGAACCATGTGCTCGTCATCGATATCCGGGGCGATGCCGATGATGCGCATGGGCTTCGGCTCCATGCCAATGAATTTAATTACCGGATCGGTCCAGGTGACGCGGCGATTGAGCGCGCTCCGGTTCGGGAACATGCGCTGAGCCACACTCTGGCTGATGATCGCGACCGGTTCGGTGTCGCTGCGATCGAGATCGTTGAAATCCCGCCCTTCGATCATGGGAACGCCAAGAGCGGCGAAGAAGCCGGGCGAGATGATGCGGAACTTGCCGCGCGGATCGTCTTCGACGGAGCTGTGCGTATAGCCTTCGGCGTTGAATTGAAGACCCGGACCGAGCGTACCCCCTTCGCGCCAGGGTGTGACGACGCCGAGGGCAACTCCATCGACGCCCGGCAACTGGCGCACGCGACGCATGGCTTCCCGGTAGAAATTCAGCGTCTGGTCTTCAGTGCGGCCGAAAGTGACGACCGGAACGTTGATCGTGAGCACGCGGCGCGTATCGATTCCGGTCTGGACATCCTGCAAGGCGAGCAACGCCTTCAACAGCATCGCGGCGCCGGCGAGGAGCACGAAGGAGGCGGCAATCTGAGTGATCGCAAACGCCCGAAGCCGCCGCGAAGCGCCCCCTGTCATGCGGACGCTTCCCTGGGCAAGGTTGATGCCGGTGGAACCATCGCCCGAGGGAAGGCGGGGCACAAATGCCAGCAGCGCGGCGGCTACGAGGGCGAGCGCGGCGCCCACCCAGAGCATGCTGGAATCGATTTTGAGATCGAGCGCGCGGACCGAAAAGCGGGATGCGTATCGCGCGAGGATGGCGACCATGGGGCGCGCGCTCACGACGCCCAGCACGGCGCCGGCGCCACAGAGCAGAAGGCTTTCGGCAAGGAGCACGCGGCGGAGCGCTGCAGTACTTGCGCCCAGAGCGGCGCGAACCACCAGTTCGCCTTCGCGCCGGATGGTGCGCGCCAGAATCAGATTCGCCACGTTCGAGCAGGCGATGACAAAGATCAGTCCGGAGGCGGCGAGCAGGACCCACAGCACGGTCTTCGCGCGCGACGTGATCTGATCGCGCAGCAGAACGGTATCGATGCCGAAATTCGCTTTAGCGGGGTAGGCGTCCGGGTGCTCCTGGACCACGACGCGGTGGATGGCTTTGAGCTCGGCACGCGTTTTTTCGAGAGTTGCGCCGGGCGCGAGGCGGCCAAACAGCTCGGTCATGCGATGGACCCGGCCGGTAACCATGGTGGCGGAGAGATGGTGCGGGCTGGTAACGACGTTGGCGATGATCTCGGTTTCGGCAGGATAAGGAATGGAAGGCTCGAGCACCCCCACGACGGTGGCGCTTCGCGCGCCGAAAGAACCGAGCCGGACCACCTTTCCCAATACTTTGGGATCGCTCTTGAGCGCGGTCGTCCAGAAGTGATATGTGAGGACAACTGCGCCGGCCGCCGACGGCCCGTCATCCTGAGCATTCAGCAGACGGCCGAGGACGGGGTGGAGGCCCATCACTTCGAAATAGTTCCCGCCCACGACTCCGGCACGAATCTCCCGCGGCTCGCCGAGTCCGTTCAGGGTGAAACCGACGGTGGAGAAATCGCCGATGGCGCTCAGAGACTTAACGCGCTGCCTGAGGTCCTGCACCTCCGGCACTGAAAACAAAGCATTTTCGGCGCCGAGCCCCGGTGCGCTCTGGCGGATATAGATGAGCCGGTTTTCGTCGCGATTGACCAGAGGCCGCAGCAGGATGCCGCGCACCAGAGTGAAGATGGCGGTGTTCGCTCCGATCCCAAGAGCGAGGGTGAGGATGACTGTGATGGACAGTCCCTTCGCTCCCGCGAGCGAACGCACGGCATACTTCACGTCGCGCCAGAAGACTCCGGCGGTTTCGCGGTCGAATAATGTGTCGATGTTGGCGGCCATGCCTGCTTACCCCCTCTGACTTCGCCGAATCTGGCCCGGTCACAGTATTGTCGTTCGAGGGCGCGGCTTTTCGACAGAGCCGATGAAAAAAATCGGCGGCGGAAATCAGCCTTCGCCAGTTTTTTTGAGGGCGACCGCGTTCATGCAGTAGCGTAATCCGCCAGGGGGCGGGCCGTCGGGAAAAACATGGCCGAGGTGGGCGCCGCACGTATTGCACACGGTTTCCACTCGCTTCATTCCGAACTTGTTGTCAACGTGATACGCGATGGCGTTGAGAGCGGCGGGCTCGGTGAAGGATGGCCAGCCCGTTCCCGATTCGAACTTATTGGCGGCGTTGAACATGACCGTATCGCAGCAGATGCAGGAGTAGATTCCCGGCTCGAAGCGGCTGCACATCTCCGAACTGAAGGGGCGCTCCGTGGCCGCGTGCCGCGTTACCTGGTATTGCTCCGGGCTGAGCTGGCTTCGCCATTCGGCGTCGCTTTTCACCACCTTGCGATCGGGCGGTGGACTGCCTTCCTTTGCGAGTCTCAGAACATCGGGCCATTTCAGCATTACTGCGGGCCTTCCCTGCGCTTCGGCTGCCATGTTTACACCTTCTTCAGGACGGAGAACAGGCCGTCCATCGATTCTTCGCTCGAAGTATAGAGATCGCGTTGGGCGTTGCGGTAGTGGGTTTCGAGGGACAGCGTATGTGAGTAGCGCATCTTCTCGAGCGCCTCAAACTGGCCCACGAAATCGATTTCACCCTTGCCGATTGGCTTCCACGCTTTTCCGGAGGCGTCTTTCAGATGGATGTGGCCGATGCGGCTGTGGTCCAGCAGATCCCAGCCTGTCGGATACGGCTGCTCGCCCGCCTCAATGCAGTTGCCTGGATCCCAGTTGTGCATGAGACGGCGGTCCGAAATGGCTTTGAACAATTTCGCGGACTCAGCGCCGGTGGCGGTATTGCAGGAGAATTCATTTTCCATCAGCAGGACGACGTTCTGGGTTCGTGCGACTTCGAGCGCGCGATGGAGTTCGTCCACAATGCGGCCGAAGATGGCGTCGGGGTCGGCTACGCGCTTGAAAGTGAAGATGCGGACCTGGTCCGTGCCCAGCGTATGGGCGGCTTCGGAGGCGCGTTTCAGGTCTTCCAGCTGGCGCTTGTATTCGCCTTCGCTCGGGTTGAGTTCCCGGGCGCTCTCGCCGAGCGGCTTCGTGCCGGGGAGCGCGACTTTGTAGACGGCCGTATCGAGCACCGAAACCGTGACTCCGGCATCGTCGAACTGGCGTTTGATATCGCGCAACTGCGCCGGAGTCGCGGTGCGATACACGTATTGGCTCTTGCCATCGAGCTGCACGTTGCGGACTTCGGCGTAGCGGAGGTGGTACTTCGGGTAAAAGCTGGAGAGCACGCGCGAGAGGTCCGGGGAGACTTCATCCGTGATGATGCCCAGCTTCCATGGGTAATCGAATTCGCCGGCGCGCGCTTTCAGCGAGGAGAAGGCGAAGGCCCCCGCCGCGCCGAGGCGATTGAACTCTCTGCGATTCATAGCCACGATCCTGTTATATAACGATCCGGGATCTCGCAGCATGGCAGGCGCAGGGGGTCAGTATACCGTTTTGCGTTCCGCATGAGCATTCCATGCCTGATAACCTGATTGAGACGCGCGCAGGGCGCGTTCTGTCCGCGAAAAGGGCTGCGCCCGCCTGCACTTCGCCGGGAATCATTTTTCAATGACCCTCTTTCGCCTGTTATGCGGACCAGGCACTCGAAGGAGGCAGTCCTGAATCTGGAACAACAGAAGAAACAAGTCCGCGAACTCTTGCGGGCGATCCGCGCGGGAAATGCTGACGCTCTGGCGCGGCTGCGAGGGCGGCATCTCCGGTGGGCGGCTGAAGATGACGCGACCGTTCAGAAGGAAGCAGCTCTGCATGATGCCCAGTTCGTTATCGCGCGCGAACAGGGCTTTGCGAGCTGGACAAAACTCAAGGCGTATGCGGAGCCTTCTCCACATAGCCGGCACACGCGACTCTTTATCGCGGACCTGCAGTGGATAACGGACCGGGTACACGGGCTTCTGCGCACCCGGCAATCGGCAGGTCCGGCGGCTCTCGAGCAGATTCGTGAATGGCATCCGCGATTCAGCGGCTGCCCGGACGAAGAGATTCGTCAGGCGCCGTTCACCGAAGCAGATGCGCAACTGGTGTATGCGCGGGAGCACGGCTTTGACACCTGGGATGAGCTGGCTCAGCGGGTGAAGCTGGTTGCATCAGCCTCAAATCCGGAGATGAATGAGCCGTTTCTCGCCGCGTTCCGGGCTTTGGAGGCGGGGGACGTTGCGCGGCTGCAGTTTTTGCTCCATCGTCATCCCCGACTCGCGCGGGAACGCGGTACCAATGGCAACACTCTGTTGAACCTCGCGGCCAGTCTTGCCGCTACCCGCGATGCGGATGCGGGCCTTGCAGCGATCGAAAGTCTGCTGGCCGCCGATGCGGATGTGAATGATCCGAACGACCGCGGCTGGAC
>Ga0157370_10005149_pt1 | contig 14743 bp, 9 predicted proteins | sample C35metaG_FD_113463 | JGI IMG/M metagenome (GOLD analysis project Ga0157370, IMG submission 113463) | Corn rhizosphere microbial communities from Kellogg Biological Station, Michigan, USA - C3-5 metaG | ecosystem: Host-associated > Plants > Roots > Rhizosphere > Soil | place: USA: Michigan...
CGTCTGTGCCTTTTCTGTTTGAACTGAAGAAACCACCATTTGCATCATCACTAATGATCAGCCCAAAATCATCCTTAGAGGAATTGATTGGCGCACCCATGTTCTTTGGTGTTCCTACAGGCTTCATTTCTTTAAGTACGACTTCAAATAAGTCCAGACCACCTAATCCAGCGTGGCCATTCGACGCAAAGTACAACTTTCCAGAACGGTCCAGGTAAGGAAACATCTCATTGCCTTCTGTGTTGATCTTTTTGCCCAGGTTAACCGGACGGGTCCAAGGACCCTTTCCAGATCGTACGGAAAAGTAAAGGTCTGTTCCACCATAGCCCCCTGGCATATCCGATGCAAAGATCAGAATGTTTCCTGCCTGATTGAGGGTAGGGTGCCCTGTTGAGTATTCATTACTGTTGTACGGAAATTCCGTGATCTTTTTCAAGTCACGTCCGCTAGCCATGTAAAGCTTCAACTTGATAACGCCATCTGTACTTTTCTGTGTTTGGCCTTTTATGTAGTTGTTTCGCGTAAACATGATTGAGCCATCCGGGAAAACAGCTGCAGAGCCATTATGGTATTTGCTGTTGACTTTGCCGCCGAGAAGTTTACTAAGCGTGGCTGTACTTTCCAGTCCCGGTGCACTTAAATACGTAGAGCCGGCTGCATACTGACCCAGGGTTTTGGTGTCGTTGCTGGTCGGCGCGGTATCATCATCGTTGATGCGCACCTTTTTGGTCGTTTTCAAAACTGGCTGTTCAGATACGGAATCCGGATCTACGGACTTGATTTGATTTAGCTTACTAACAACAAACAGGTTGGTAAATGGCGTATTATCCCATTCAAAAATATGCTTGACGTAGCGGCCAGCCTGGCGGTTGCTGCTAAAGATCAATCCTTGATTGAAGTACATTGGGGAATACTCCGAACCCAGGGTATTCAGATTCGTATACCCGATCTTCCAGAAACTGCTTCCCTTTTCAAAGCTGCTCGCTTTGGACCTGGCCAGATTTTTTGCACGTTGGTCTGAGGGTATAATCGTCAGATATTTACGATACCAATTTTCCGCTTTTTCATATTGTTGAGCAATTGACAACTGCTCAGCGAAGCTTAATGCCCATTCTGGCTTGACTTTCTGTTCTTTCGATAGCTGTTCGTACCATTTAAGTGCTTCGGGATAATTGTTGGTCATTTTATAGCTGTAAGCCAGCATCTCCTTCACACTTGTATTTGCGGAGTCGGTCTTGATGACATCGGCTAATCTGCTGATCACCGCTGCATACTTATAGGCATAGAAGTCCGCTGTTGCTTTTTTGATCTCTGCGTCTGTCTTCTGTGTACTTTGTGCAAACAGGAGCGAGGCATTAAACATACTGGCAAGAAGAATCAGGCTGGCCTTTCTGGAAACAATCCACTTCATAGGTAACATTAAAAATATCTTGGTGAAATAATCTTACCACGTTCAAATCCGAACTCATAGCGCAGCATGATCTCGTGACTACCCGAATTGAAACCCTGCAGTTTGGTTACACTTCTGTCATAGCTGTATCCGATCCGGATCTGCGGTGTCGCCTGAATCTCAAGCAATCCCGCGATATCTGCACTCGTTCTATATTGCGCCCCAATTCCAATCACGTCTTTAATCCATAAAGTACCGTTGATATCTCCTTCTATTGGCGCGCCATGCACATACTTAATTAAGAAGGATGGCTTTAAGTTTAAATCCTCAGATACCGGGAATACATATCCGGAAGAAAGAAACACATGCAGCGCTTGCTTACCTGCAAGACGTGCGCCGTTCTCACTGGGTTCCGACAAGCGGTTAGGAACAAGGTCCTGTGCGGAAAGCCCTACAAAGAACCGATCCGAGTTGTAATAAGCTCCCGTTCCAAAATTAAACAGGGTGCGTCTGACGTTGTTGGCGAAAGCCGGATCATAGGGGCTTCCGGTGTTCAGATCTACACTGGTCAGGTCGGCGCGGTATTGGCTGACATCTCCCTGTAATCCGAAACTCAGGCTTCCCTCATCTAGACGGATCCTGTAGGCCAGACTTACGGCTGCAGCATTGGTCTGCGTTACGCCCAGCTTGTCTGTAAGCAATTGAAGTCCGATACCAAAACGTTTGTCCATGACCGGTGCATCGATGGTGAAGGTACCCGTTTTCGGTGCACCTTCAATTCCTGTCCATTGGCTTCTCATTAACGCTGTTGCAGATACCACATTACGACTCCCGGCATATGCCGGATTAATAGCGAGCGTGTTGAACATGTATTGCGTAAACATGGGATCCTGCTGTGCCATTGATGTTTTGGCAACCAGGAGGATCAGGGCGCTCAGGAATATAATTTTTAATCTTTTCATTATCTGTTAATCGTTATGTAGCCAACATATTTGTCCTTGTTGTCAACCACTACAACATAATAGTATGTACCTGCAGGTACTTCATCTCCAATATGGATTCCTTCCGTCGTCTTCCCGTTCCAGTTGTTCTTGTAATCTTTTGATCTGTAAACCCGGTTACCCCAACGGTTATAAACCTCTAAGAAAATTTGCCGGCCATTGGCATTCTCAATAACAAAAGCATCATTGGTTCCGTCGTTATTTGGCGAAAAACCTTTAGGTATAAATAGTGGGTTTTTGATCAGTGAAGCCGGCGTTGGATCGCTTGGTGTAACATCACCTGTGACCAGCGGATCCGGGTTTAGGCCATCTGTTGAGGTATCTGAAGTCTTCGATCCATCACTTTCCGAAGTTCCCTGAACAAAGGCTGAGTTGTTGAACACACCGTCTTTGTCTGTTAAAATTACATTGATTTCCAGGGTTACCGTTTCCTTTGCTTCCGGTTCAAGACTGCTGGTGTTCAGTAGCATTTCTTTATCCGTTATACCATTATAGGCTGGGTTAACCTGCAGCGGACCTGATGCATTGATGCGGTTTACCGTTACTAAACATCCTGGAAAGGTTGCGCTTAAATCGTCTGTTAAGCTGATCTGGCGGATCAAGATATCCCCGCTGTTCACCAAAGTAAATAGATAGGTAAGTTTATAACTTCCATCCGTATTTTTGGTGTTTGTAATTAAAGCTTTGGCCAGGCCGATCTTGGCCGGCATCTGAACGAAGATCGTTACCGTACCTGGATTTCTGGACGGATTACCATCTGCATCAATGATGGTGTATGTAAAGTTATCCTGACCGCTGTAGGTTGGATCTGATGTATAAACGGGTAAACCAGTAACCGGATCGATTTTAACGGTCCCATGTTGAGGTTGCGTGATGATATTGATTGTCCCACCCGGTGGTACCGGAATGTTGATGATGATCGGTTTTCCAGATATACCGCCGGTAACGATGTCCGGTGCGTCAACCGGAGCCGGTGCTACCGTTACTGTAACTGTGGCTACATTGGATTCATTACCATTGATGTCTTTCACCGTGTAGGTTAGCTGGTCAGTACCCTGAAAGCCCGGCTTCGGGGTATACGTGAGTTCACCGGTAGGGGATATGGTCACCGTTCCATTGGTTGGCGGTGTTTTAATGCTTATAGAAGCCGGATTCAGGTTGGCTGTTCCGGTAAAAGTATCGTTATTTAAAATAGGGATATTAACGGGCGCGTTGATGATCGTTCGGCCGGCATCGTCATTGGCTACCGGAGGTTGAGCCACTGTAATCTGCACATCGTCCGTTAAGCTACAACCCCCCGTAGAACTCACCGTCCATCGGAATACGTACACACCACCAACCAGATTGACAACAGTTGTATTGAAGTTGGCCGGGTTCGTAAAGGTTGCTGGAGGGCCGGAGATCTGCGTCCACCTTCCTGTATTCGGACTAGGGTTACTACCTTGTAAAATAGTACTGGTGGATACGCCTGTATTTCTCAGGAACTGATCCGGGCCTGCAGTTGCTGCGACGGGTGGTGCCGAATAGATCAAACTAATATTTCCTGGGTTTGATAATGTACCCAGGGAATTGATAAAGGTATACTGTGCAGTTACTGTCCCTGTAAATCCCGGAAGAGGGACAAAGGTCACAATACCTGAATTATCTACGGTAAAATTACCTTTACCAGCAACCAAAAAGGATTTTTGTTCGCCACTAACCGCCGGGTTCAGGTCTATTCTGGTTTTAAGAATGCTGACGCTTTCTGTAGCGCCCGTATCATTCGCAGTCACATCTAAAACTGCATTTCTGCCGTTACAGATGTTGAGCGTATCTGGCACGGCAACAGCTCTCGGATTGTATAAATCGATCGCCACATTCCGGATCTCATGAAAGTTGGTTTGATTACCTGTAGATGATGCAAAACCATATCGAAGCGTTGCTGGCGCTGCCTCCTGATAATAGTAATTATCAATGATCTTGGTTTTTATCTGTGGCTTTCCACCTTTAGTGATGTAAACGTTAACATTGTATCCACCGTTCGGATTCGGGACCAATTCGATCAATACCTTACGATACCCGCCTTGAGTTGGGTCTGTCACACGGCCATTTGGATTTCCCACGAGTGGAACACCCAGGGCATCGGTTTGCACTGTCGTTAGAAAACGGTAATTATCAGGGGTTAATGCATCGCCATTACCCTTCCCCCTTAAGGTAACGGAACCTTTCACTTGCTGGGTTCCACCCTGGCGACCTTCATTCGGATTGGAAAAGTTACCGAACTCATCCAGACCAATACCCAGGTAACCTTTACTTACCCCAGGAGAGATTGGCGTTGTGGTTGTAATCTGGGCGTATCCAAGGGATCCACCAAATCCCCCAATGGTAAAAGGCTGTGCGGTCGCATCAAATAAGAAGAAGCTGATACCATCTGCTCCTGATCCGCCATAAATACAATACTCAAACTCAACTTTAAGACCATTGGTAGAAGGAAAGTTGTTTGTACTGTAAGCAAAGCCCTTCTGATTGGTTGTTGCGTTGGTAAGTCGAAGGTAACCAGAGCCTTCAGGGTCAATTGGTTTTCCTCCGGTGGAAGTGTCGCCTGCGGCTGTCAGGAATGCGGAAGGTGCGCCACCAAAAACAACATTCTTGGCAGTGGCACCGCGGAAGCTTTCCTCATATGGGAACTGTGCATACGCTTTTGAAATAATTAAACTTAAAAGAAAAAAGGGGAGAGAGCGGAGTAGATTTTTTGCCATATATCTGGAACAGGAATAAAAGCATTGGAATAAAAAGAACAAGAGATGCTGCTGAAATTTATGGGTTTTTAATTCCATGTAAAGGTAAGCTGTTCATACATTATTTTAATGGAAAACATCACAAATAACATAACTTCTTTAAAAAAGATGTGCAGTTTTGCCTAGTAAGTTATCTAATGTGTCCTAAATTGGTAACACTTTTTCCCAAACGCCTGTAGAACCGTTGAATATTCGGATAACTTTCGCAGGATTACCGGCGACCACCGTGTAGGGGCTTACGTCTTTGGTGACTACCGCTCCCCCGGCCACAACAGCATGTTTGCCAATGGTGACGCCCGCGGTTATCACCGTATTTGCACCGATCCAACTATCATCCTCCAGTTTAACTAATTTCGTTGCGACAGATTGTTCCTTTATTGATATTAAAGGGTCAGAATAGCTGTGGTTCAAACCGCTTATCACAACATGCTGTGCCAAGATGACATTATTTCCCAGGGTCACCGGACCAATGATTACCGACCCAATTCCAATAAGCGTGTTCGATCCAATGCATACCTGACCTACGCCATTGTTTATCGTTGCAAAGTCTTCAATGATCGAATTGCTCCCCAACTGAAAATCCTGGAATGGAATGACGTCTAATCGTGTTCTACGTCGAATTATGCTGCCTTTTCCGCGTTTGTGAAAGAATGGGTTAATGAGAATGTTTACCCAGGCACGAGGTTTTGCCTGGTTATGAGGGATCAAAAGCCAGTGAATTAGTTGCTTTAATTTGCCGTGGTTTTTTATATATTCCGCTATAAACCCCATATCTGGCGTCATTTAAAGTTCCAATTAAAACACTTTATTAGAGTATTTTTGAAACAAGAACTATATATTTGAACATTCAATTTGATTTATGGCTCTAAAAAGGTGTGCAATACTGTTGTTATTGGTATTCATGTTTACACATTTCCAGGTTCAACAAGCCGTTGCCCAGGAAAGTATATTAAGTGACGTCTCTTATCTATACCTGGAAAAACTTGTCGCAGCGGCTAAGGAGAACTATCCCAGAGTGAAAAGTTTAAACAGCCAGGTTGCCATTGCAAAATCCAACGTCTCGGCTGCTAAGGTCTCCTGGTTAGATCCCTTTTCTTTCCAATATGTAGCCCGTTCAAACGAAACCAACACAAACGTCGTGAATATCACCACAGCAGATATTTTAACCGGCTACCAGTTTGGTGTAAGCTTCAACCCCGGAAGTCTTTTCAGCAAACCAAGTGCCGTTCATAAGGCGAAAGAGCAAGTGAAGATCGCTTTGTCTGATCAGGCCGAGTACTTCCTGACCCTTGAAACGATGGTGAAAAGCAGGTATATTCTGTACCTGCAATATCAACGATCCCTTGTTCCGGTCAACAATGCATTCAATGATGCCGAAAACAACCTGAAGATCATTAGAAACAAATACGAAAAAGGAGAGGCCACATTCCTGGAATTTAATAGTGCGTCAACCGCATACAGCCAGGCTTATCAAACCAAGTTACAGACAGAAGCCAGTTACTTAACAGCCAAGGTTTCACTTGAAGAACTAACCGTGAAACCATTGGAAAATATTAAATAGGATGAATGAGGTCTTTAAGTTTCTCAATCTAGTTAGAAAATACCGTTTGATTCTGATAATCGTTCCTATCATAACGATTATAATCACCTTCTTTTTGGTTCGGAATCTGGCCAACTCCTACATTTCTCAGGCACAGATCGCAACCGGCATCGTTGATGAAAGTCAGCAGCAATCGGTATTGATCCAGGCAGTAACCAACCGGGATCAGGTTGCTCAAAAGTTCAGTAACCTGGTGGAGATCATGAAAATGAACCGGGTACTTAATCAGGTATCCTATCAGTTGATGCTGCATGATCTGACCAGCCCGAACCATTTCCGTAAGGAAAGCAAGTTGCTGGGTGAGCTGAATACCGGCGCCCGTCGCCATGCCATCCAGGTTTATACCGAGAAATACAAAAAGAATGAAGCGCTTACTTTATCCAATCCTGATCAAAACGGATTGTATCAGGTGCTTGTCTCAATGAACTATGATCCGGACGCCTTACGTGGCAAGCTGCAGATCTTCCGTTCCGGAGAAAGTGATTACATTGTTGTACAATTTGAATCTGAAAACCCCGAGCTTTCTGCCTTCGTAGTCAATCAAATTTCCTCCGAGTTCATCCAGAACTATTCTACGAGCTTACGCCTGAAAAAGATCAAGGAGAATGACTTCCTGCGGAATTTACTACGCGAGAAAACGGACTCCCTTTCAAACAGGATGTCCAGGCTTCGTAATTATCGGGTAAGTAATGGCGTGATCAACCTGCCAGAACAATCCAAGCAGCTTTATAACCTGGTTTTGGAATACGACACGAAAAAACAGGAAGCCATTGAAAAAACAGCTTCCTATGCAGGCGCCCTGAATGAAATTGACCGCAAATTCGATCCTAAAGAGCGTAAGTATATAGAGGCGACCATTTCTAAGGTAAACCAGCAGATCATCAATACGAAAGCAGAGTTAACCTCTTTGTACAACCTGTACATCAACAATGATCTGGAGCAGCGCTATAAAGACAGCTACGATTCATTAAGTACCAAGCTAACCGAACAAATCAACCGTTCTGCAGATCAATACATCACCAACCCACTGGCAACTAAACAGGAACTGATCGGTGAGAAGATGAACATGGAAATCCAGATGGATATTTCCAGATACAGCATCAATTCTATTGAAAATAAGATCAATACCCTCCGGGCGCAGTTGAATAAGCTGGTACCTAAGGATGCAGATATCCAGGCGCTGGACATGAACGTGGATATTGCCAGCAAGGAATATCTTGATGTACTGGGCAAATATAACCAGAGCAACCTGGAGGCTTCCTTTACAAGCAATATGAGTGTTGTCCAGCCGGGTGTTCCGGGATTGGCGCAGCCATCTAAGAAAATGCTGCTTGTGATCCTGAGTGGTATTATCACCTTTGTTTTCTGTTTGCTGATCATCTTCATCATGTATTTGCTTGATCAAAGTGTCAGCCTGGCTAAAGATCTAGCGAATGTGACACAGGCTCCGGTTCTGGGATCGTTAAGCCTGCTCAAATCACCCTCTGTCGACTTGCACAGCCTTTGGGAGAACCAGTCTCTGAGCAAAGACTTGGTGGAATACAAAAACCAACTTCGTTCCATTCGGCATGAGATCGAAAATCAGCTGCAGGATAAGATTTTACTGATTACCAGTTTGGACAGGCATGAAGGAAAGACGCTATTAGGCTTAAGTTTATCTTTTGCCTGGCAGATGACCAATAAACGCATCTTGCTTATTGATGGGAACTTTAGTAACCCGACGATCAGCAAGGCGTCTACAGCTAAGTTTTATCTGGAAGACTTTCTATCTGCGCCTGAAAACGTGAACTTTCAAACCCGGGCGGCTAGCATCGACGTTTTAAGTAATCGTGGGGGGGATGTTTCCATCCTCGAGCTGGCTAGCTATGAACAGATTAAAGCGAAGCTGGAATGGGCAAAGGGTTTTTACGATCTGATTATTATTGAAACCGCCGCCTTAGATGATACCAATCAGGCTAAAGAATGGTTGATGTTCAGCCAGGACTCTGTATCAGTCTTTGAAGCAGGTAAAGTGATTACGGAAACAAATCGTGCATTTCTCTCTTATTTAAAGGACACTGGTAATTTCCGGGGCTGGATATTCAATAAGGTACCAAACAAGTAAATATGAGTGTTATCGAGATTATATGGATAGCTGTTCAGATTAGTATCGGCTATAATCTGATCTTACCATTTATTTTTTATCTAAGCTGGTTGGTGTCCAGGAAACCGGCGAAGGCATCTTTATTGCCCTCCAGAAAACGGGATTACGCCGTTATTGTGACTGCATACGGGGACATCGGACTTTTACCTGCGGTTATTCAATCTATCCTTCAATCCAACTACAACAACTACCTGGTTTATATCGTTGCGGATAATTGCGATGTGACCGGGCTCCATTTTTCTGACCCCCGGATCATTCTTCTAAACCCACCCCAGGTTCTGGCCAGCAATACCCGTTCACACTTATACGCTGTCGAGCGGTTTGCACGTGCACATGAACTGGTTACGATCGTGGATAGCGATAACCTGCTGCATAAGGAATATTTTAATGAATTAAACTTGATGTTCGACAAGGGCTTTCATGCTGTTCAAGGCTTGAGGGCTCCTAAAAACCTGGAGGGTACAATTGCCTGCCTGGATGCCGCGCGCGACCTGTATTACCATTTCTACGATGGGAAGGTGCTTTTTGAGATCGGCTCATCCGCTACCCTGGCTGGTTCAGGAATGGCATTTGAAACCTCCGTTTACCGTGACTTTCTACTTGAGAATAACGTCAGCGGTGCGGGGTTCGACAAAGTTTTACAGGCCTGGCTGTTGATGAACAAGTCTAGAATCGCATTTAGCGAGCAGGCCGTCATTTATGACGAGAAAACATCGAAGTCCGATCAGCTGGTGCAACAACGGAGCCGCTGGATCAATACCTGGTTTAAGTATTTTTCTCTGGGTTTCCGTATACTGGCTTCAGGATTCCGCGATTTTAATAAGAACAGAATGGTATTCGGATTGGTATTGCTTCGCCCACCATTATTTATTTTTCTATTGGGTTCTGTTGTGTGTATTTTGCTGAACGTTCTGTTCGGGTTGTATCTGTCTGTAATTTTATGGATCATAGCCTTCGGGCTGTTCATTGCTTCCTTTGCCATTGCCCTTATACATGCGAAGGCAGATGTGCGTATATACCGCTCACTTGTTCAAATTCCAAGATTTGTGCTGTATCAGGTGATATCATTACTGAACGTAAGGAAGGCAAATAAGATCTCCGTCGCCACCAAACATTATGTAGCAAACTCTGAAAAGCAAGATTGAGCTTATGAGGATTGAACCAGAAAATATAAAGGAGCGTAACCGCCAATTGCTTATTCTAATTCAAAAGAATTTAGCCATAACGATTGTGCTGGTCTCTATGGCGTTTTACTTCTTCAAAATCCTATTTTTCTGATGGCAGCGCTGGGGGATCTATTTTCAGAAAGTAATTCGAACAAGCTGTATATCTTGTTTGGGATCATTATCCTGATTGTCTCTCTGGGATTTTCGCTGGCTTTTTTGCTCGGCGGTATTGCCGGAGGTACCACGGTCTTATTCTCTGTCGTTATTCCCTTAGGCTTATTCCTGCTGATCCGGTACCCTAAATTTGGGGTAGTGGCTTACCTGATCCTTTCTTATCTGGTCATGTACGTACTGGGCTTCGGGATCGACTTCCCCTTGGGCACGGTCATGGATGCGATTCTATTGGTATTGATCATCGGGTTCTTTATCAATCAGAAGTTGCGGCCAAACTGGCTGATGTTTAAAAATCCGATCACCGCAATTATAGGTATCTGGATCGTTTATAATGTTTTGCAGGTTGGTAATCCAAGTGCCGAGTCCCGCATGGCCTGGCTGTACACCATTCGTTCCGTGGCCGCGGTTATGTTGTCCTACTTCATTTTCAGTTACCAGATCAACTCGGTTAAGTTTATCCGTTTGATCTTTAAAATCTGGCTTACATTAAGCGTTCTTGCAGCGATTTACGCCATTAAACAGGAGTACATCGGTTTCTTTGATTATGAACAGCGTGCACTTGATGAAAACCCCCTACTGCAAAGTTTACTCTTTATCAATGGTCACTGGCGAAAGTCTTCCATTTTCTCCGATCCCGTGGCCTTCTCCTACAACATGGTTGTGAGTAGTATACTTTGTATTTGCTTGCTATTTACACCGGTGTCAAAAGGGAAAAAGGCTATTCTGGTGGGTTTGATCGCCCTGTTCATGACCGTTATGTTGTATTCTGGTACTCGTGCAGCATATATTCTGGTTCCTGCAGCGATGGCCATGCTGTTTGTACTCAAACTAAGTAAGAAGATGGTTGTCATCTTCTCCATCACAGCCTCAGTATTATTTGTGCTGGTCTTTATGCCCACGTCCAATAGCACATTAATTCGTTTCCAATCGGCCTTTAAACCCTCTGAAGATGCGTCTTACAGTGTACGGGCAGAAAATCAAAAACGTATTCAGCCCTATATACAGACGCACCCTTTTGGAGGTGGATTAGGTGCTACAGGTGTTTGGGGAGTGCGGTTTTCACCAAACTCCTTTCTCGCGCAGTTTCCGCCGGATAGTGGTTATGTCCGTGTAGCTGTTGAGGTAGGTTTCGTGGGCCTTTTTCTTATTTGTAGTTTGTTCTTTATCGTACTCAAGACCGGTATCGAAAACTACTTTAAGATCCAGGATCCGGAGCTTAAATCCTATTGCCTGGCCATGGTACTGATCGTCTTTGCCATAAGTATCGGAAACTTTCCCCAGGAGGCCATCGTACAGTTCCCCTTAAGCGTTTATTTTTATATGTTTATAGCATTGATGAACATTACCTTACGACTAGACCTGGCCAAACAGGTACCTGATAATCAATTAACCACGAACAAGTAACGATTACCATCCCGCATGATACTAAAGAGTAAAGTGGTCATAATATTGGGTATAGCCAAGTTTGACGGTCCGTACGAGTCGACAAGCTTTACGGTGGCGAAATTTCTGGCCAAAGACAATGATGTTTATTATGTCGACTACCCATATACCTGGAAGGATTGTCTCCGGCAACGTGATGAGGCTTACGAAAGACGCAAGGAGTTATTCAAGGCCAAGTCGGACGGCTTAATTGACACCGAACTACCACGCTTAAAAATTATTATTGTTCCCCCGGTCTTATCCATCAATTTCCTGAAGGAAGGTTCTTTGTACCGTTTTTTGCTGAAGTATAACGAAAAGATCATTGCCCGGAGAATTCTTCAGGCGGTGGGTAAGGAGCGGGTCCACCAAGCCATTTATATCAATTCGTTTAACTTTCATTATCCGGATATTGCCAGGCTCATTTCGCCAAAGCTTTCGGTTTATCACTGTGTCGATCCCCTGATCTTATGGCATGACCGCAAGCATGGATTGATTTCAGAGAAGATACTCGTGGAGAACAGCCAACTGGTTGTTTGTACCAGCAAACAGCTCTACGAAGAGAAGAAAATACTGAATACTTCCACGTTTTTTATACCGAATGCTGCAGACCTGGAACACAGCTCCAAGGCGATGGATAAGAATGTACCTTTACATGACCGTTTAAAGGAGATTCCTTCACCGGTTATCGGGTACTTTGGCAATATCGAGCGACGAATTGATTATACCTTACTTACTGAGGTGATCAAAAGCAATACGGATAAAAGCTTTGTATTTGCTGGTCCGGTTGTGGAGGAGTTTATACCGGATGGCTTCCGCGAGATAAACAATGTATACTTTATAGGGAGGATTCCTTACCCGGAAATGCCGGCTGTGATCAAAGGTTTCGACGTAGCGATGATTCCGTTTAAAAGGGATGAGGTGAGTAGAACGATCTTTCCGCTCAAGCTTTTTGAATACCTGGGGGCTGGCAAACCTGTCGTGGCTACGGACTTCAATACCGATCTTCAAGAATTCACACATAATGAGATCCCGTATTGCGCCACGGCAAGCGAATTCAGCGATGCCATCCGCTTGGCATTAATATCCGATACAGAAGAAAAGAAGCAGAACCGCGTTAACATAGCCGCGGAGAACAGTTGGGAGCGAAGGTTGACTGATTTCAGCACGTTAATTGATAATTACTTCTAGGGATGGAAAATGAAGGATCATCGGTACTTGTAAAACCATATATCAATGACTTCAGAGGTCTTGATATTTTAAGATTTGTACTGTCCTTCGCTGTGGTGATCTGGCATTACCAGCATTTCTTTTATCCCTTCGTACCATTTAGTTCCAGAGAAATCTTTCTGGATAAGCAACCATATTTTAAGTATCTGTCCTTTTTCTATACGGAAGGACTTTACGCGGTACACATGTTCTGGTTTATCAGCGGTATCATCTTCACTAAGATCTATAAGCCTAAAATCTCGAGCCATAAGATCAGCCTGCTCACGTATGTTGAGAACAGATATTCCAGATTGTACCCCCTACATTTACTGATGTTGCTATTGGTTTTGGTTCTCCAGGCGCTTTATCTGAGGCAAAATCAAGTGTACTTTATCTATCAGGACAATTCCCTCAAATCATTTTTTCAGAATCTGCTTTATGTACAAAGCTGGGGCTTAAACAAGTTTTCCTTCAATGGGCCAACCTGGAGTGTCTCGATTGAAATACTGGTTTACTTGACCTTTTTTATCTGTGCAGCAGCCGGGCTGATGAAAAGCTTGAAGAGCCAGGTGTTCTTTTTTCTGTTCTTTCTAATCCTGAAAAAATGGGAACTGGTGTTTGTCTCAGAAGACCTTGTTACCTGTTTTTACTTCTTCTTTGCCGGGGGGCTGTTCCTGGAGGTCTTTACCAGAATAAAAGAACGGCCTTTGTGGATCATGATCAGTTTGGTAGTTACCGGTTTAGCCTTGGCGCTTACCTTATATACGCCTGCAGCAATCAATCACTTATTTCAGGTAGCAACGGGACGGTTAGATGCAGATATCCTGCTGTTCACCATATTGGTGACGCTTTCTTTTCTGGTACTGTTTAAACACCCCGTTTTTGATCGTATTCCGAATACTTATTTCCAGTATTTAGGAAATATGACGTATTCCATGTACCTTATCCACTTTCCACTACAATTAACGATATATCTGTTGTACAGGCCTCAGACCTACAACATGTTTCTCTCAACATCTTTCTTTTTCATGTATTTTATTATACTGTTCCTTTTAGCACGAATTGTGTATACATACTTTGAATTACCAGTTCAGAACTACATCAGGAAAAACTACAATGTTGCGAAATGATTAAAGTATTCTACGACCACCAAAAGTTCAGCACGCAAAAGTATGGCGGGATCAGCCGCTATTTTGCCAGCCTCATTGAAGCCATAGACGAAGACGCTGATTTCGAATATCTTCTCGGCGTATATTACTCCACCAATCACTACCTGAAGCAAATTCCCTGGTACCTGGATAACTTCATCGCGGAACGGCTGCTCGACTCCGAGCACCACATGAAGGTCTTCAAGATCAATGAACAGTATTGTAAATTGTTGTTAAACAAGAATGACTTCGATGTCTTTCATCCGACATATTACGACCCCTACTTTTTAGACCGCTTGCACAAGCCGCTGGTTACCACGATTCATGATATGACTTATGAACGCTTGCCTGAATACTTTTGGGCCAACGACCCCTTAACCTTTCATAAGCGGCTCAGTGTAGAGCATGCGAATAAGATCATCGCCATATCAGAGACCACTAAAAATGATATTTTAACTTACACGACAGCAAGACCGGAGCAAATTGAGATCATTTACCATGGGATCGACATCGAAAGTCCTTTGACCTTTGCCCAGGTTCCAAACCTACCGGAACAGTATCTGCTTTATGTAGGGGATCGCAGTGGGTATAAGAATTTTTATATGTTTCTGAATGCCTATACTAAACTGCGGCATAAGTTTCCAGACCTAAAGGTCATTCTGGCTGGAGGTGGCAATTTGTTGATCGCCGAAATGGAGCTTATTAAACGTTTA